>WNFX01006491.1_pt1 | contig 11121 bp, 10 predicted proteins | sample 5400111 | NCBI WGS metagenome assembly WNFX01 (sample SAMN13153363, study PRJNA577476) | soil metagenome | isolation source: 40 cm soil or saprolite under grassland replicate 1 | place: USA:California | collected 2016-06-15
GCGGCGCTGGCGATCGACATCAGGGCGGGGGCGGGAAGCTCTCGCGGCGTTTGCGGTCCAGGTAGCGGACAGCGGCGGCAATGGCCAGGACCAGCACGGCCCAGAACAGGACCATGCTGATGATTCCCAGCGCATACCCCCACCCGCTCATGTGCTCGCCGTACGGATACATCATCGTGATCTCCTCCGCGTGCCGTCGGGGACACTAGCCCTGCGCGATGTCCGCGGCGATGCCCGCGGCCAGCTTGGCGGCCCAGTCGCGGGCCCGGTCCTGCTCCTGCGGCTCGAGCCGGTCCTGCTTGGTCACCAGGAAGCTCTCCGGCTCCGCGACCACGTCGAAGCCGTGCTCGCGCAGCAGGTGGTTTACCCCTTTGGAGGCCCGGCCGGTCAGCGCCGCGGGCCCGTGCATCCTGGTGTCGAAGGCGGCGGCCCTGACCCGGTAGTCGCCGAGCGAGCCGAACCACTCACGCAGCCCGGGGCCCAGCGCGTCCGGCTCGACGGTCAGGCCGCCGACCGGCTTGTCCGCGGCCTGGACAGCCGCCTTGCGGGTGCTGGCCCGGCTCATCCCGTGAACGTGTGTCGGCCCGCCGACCACCACCAGGTCGGCGTCGGCGATAACCTCCGGCCCGGCGTGTGACACCGGGACGACGCGGACATCGAAGGCGGCCTCGAGCCCGGCTCCGATGGCGTCGGCAATCAGATGCGTGTTTCCGTACATGGACTCGTACACGACCACAGCGCGCATGATCCTCACCCCAGATCTTTCGGTACTCCAAATGTCTGCCGCCCGCTTATCGAGGTCGGCCGGATTCGGATCCAGAACGGACGGTTAGCAACGCTCACCCACGGGCGCAGGCCAAGGCGGCTCAGGCGCTGGATCTCCGGCTCCTCGTAGATGGCGTGGGCGCGGCCGTTGATCAGGACGCTCCATCCGGACCTGGTGCGCTCGTCGTAGGCGTCCGCCTCGAACGCCACCACGTCCTGGCCCCCGGCGGCGGACAGCTTCGAGCCCCAGGCCGTTCGGAAGACCGGATCGTGACCGTCCATGACATGGTTCACCGGCAGGACCACGATCTCGCCATCGGCGAGGAAGCTGACCCGTCCCACCGGGACCGTGGCGAGCAACCGCAGGCACTCGTCGTACGGCAGGATCTCGAGTCCTGCGTGGTCAGCCGGGTATCGTGACATCTCGCGCTCCGCTGGGCTGTGGGCGATCGGGTGGCTGCATCCGACGCTGGCCCAGGCTGCTTGGGGTCGGCTACGGGCCGAGGTCCCGGTGACGGGGGTCTTTCGGCTCCATAGCGGTCGTTACCGCAGTCGGTGGTAGGTGGTGAAGCGGGCGGCGCGGCGATGCACACGACGGCGGCGGGCCTGGGCCGGCCGCGGGGGCGGGGCGGCCGCGGGCGCGCGGGAGGAGCGGTAGAACCAGTACTTGCCGACTTCGATCAGCAGCAGGTAGGCCACGACCATCAGGACCAGGGCGAGGAAGAAGAGGCCGGGAAGCGGCCGGAAGCCCAGCATTGCGCCGAACGGGCTGGCGGGCAGCACCGCCCCCACGGCGACCACGGCCAGCGCGGCCAGCAGCAGCGGCACGCTCGGGCGGCTGCGGAAGAACGGGATGCGCCGGGTCCGGATGGCGAAGATCACCAGGGTCTGGGTGGCCAGGGACTCCACGAACCAGCCGGACCGGAACAGTGCCGGGCCGGCGTGGAATCCCCACAGCATGACGCCGAACGTGATGAAGTCGAATACCGAGCTGACCGGGCCGAAGAAAAGCATGAACCTGCGAATGAAGCCGACATCCCAGCGGGTGGGCTTGGCGACCTGCTCGGGATCGACGTTATCGGTGGGGATGGCCAGCTGGCTGGTGTCGTAGAGCAGGTTGTTGAGCAGGATCTGCGACGGCAGCATCGGCAGGAAGGTCAGGAACAGCGACGCCCCGGCGGCGCTGAACATGTTCCCGAAGTTACTCGACGTGCCCATCAGGACGTACTTGATGGTGTTGGCGAAGATCCGGCGGCCGCCCATCACGCCGTCGGCCAGCACGTCCAGGTTCTTCTCCAGCAGCAGCACGTCGGCGGCGTCCTTGGCCACGTCGGTGGCGGAGTCCACCGAGATGCCGACGTCGGCGGCGTGCAGCGCGACGGCGTCGTTGACGCCGTCGCCGAGGAAGGCCACGTCGGTTCCGGTGCGCCGTTGCGCCCGGATGACCTGGGCCTTGTGCTCGGGGCTTACCCGGGCGAAGACCGTGGTCGCGGCAATCAGGTCACCGAGCCGGTCGCCCGCGCGGTCGATGTCGGCGCCGGTGGCCACCCGCCCGGGCGGCAGGCCCAGGTCGGCGCAGACCTTCGCCGCCACGGCCGGGTTGTCCCCGGTGAGGATCTTGACCGTGATACCGAGGTCGGCCAGCCGCCGCAACGCCGCGCGGGCGTCCGGCTTGGGCGGGTCGAGGAAGACCAGGAGGCCGCGGAACCGCAGGTCGTGCTCGTCGGCCCGGGTCAGCGAGGACTGGCCGGGGACCTCGCGGGTGGCCACCGCGATCACCCGGTTGCCGGCCGCGAACTCCGCCTCCAGCGCCGTGCGGGCGGAGCCGGGCACGCCGGCGCACCGGTCGAGCAGTCCCTCCGGGGCACCCTTGGTGATGACCATGCGGTTGCCCTGGTCGTCCTCGACCAGGACCGAGACCAGGCGCCGCTCGTGGTCGAACGGCAGGGTGGCGAGCCGCCGGCAGCGTGCCAGCTCCGGTCGCTGGCTGGCCGCCGCCGGGGAATCCCACAGCGCGACGTCGAGAGGGTTCCCGCCGGCCGCCCGGCCGTTCTCGGTCACCGCCTCGTTGCATAGCAGGCCCAGCAATAGCGGCTCGTCGTCGGCCGTGCCGTCCGGGCCGGCCGATCGCATGAAGCGAAGGCTGCCCTCGGTCAGCGTGCCGGTCTTGTCGGTGAACAGGACGTCGACATTGCCCAGATCCTCGATGCAGACGAGGCGCTTGACCAGGACCTTCTGGCGGGCAAGCTGACGTGACCCGGCGGCCAGGCTGGTCGAGACAACGGCCGGGAGCAGCTGTGGCGATATCCCCACCGCGATCGCCAGCGAGAACAGCAGCGCGTCGATCACCGGGCGGTGCAACGTCACGTTGATGACGAGGATCGCGCCGGTCAGCACGCCGGCCACCTGGACCAGCAGCATCGAGAACTTGCGCAGCCCGGTCTGGAACTCGGTCTCGGGCTGCCGCTGCCCCAGCCCGAGCGCGATCCGGCCGAACTCCGCCTGGCCGCCGGTGGCGACCACGACGCCGGTACCCGAGCCGGCCCGCACCACGGTACCCATCAGGGCGCAGCTGCCGAGCTCGGCCAGGGGCGTCCCGGCGGGGACCGCTGCCGGCGTTTTCTCCGCCGGAAGGGACTCCCCGGTCAGCACGGATTCGTCACACTCAAGCCCGGCCGTGGCGAGCAGCCGCAAGTCGGCCGGCACTACCTGGCCGAGCTGGAGGTCGACCACGTCGCCGGGCGCCAGTTCGGTCACGTCCGTCGTGCGCGGATGCCCGTCCCGCAGCACCAGGCAGCGGTGGCGGATGCTGGAGTGCAGCGCCTCGGCCGCCTTTTCCGCCTTGTACTCGTTGGCGAAGCCCAGGCCCACCGAGGCCACCAGGATGGTCCCGATGATCACCGCGTCGCTGGCCTGGCCGACGAAGGCCGACGCCAGGGCGGTCACCGCGAGCAAGACCAGCAGCGGAGAACGCAGCTGGCGGGCCAGCACCGGCCAGGCCCGCGCCCGGTGCGACCGCACCGCGTTCGGGCCCGCCGTCTGCAGCCTCCGTTGCGCCTCGTCCTCGCGCAGGCCCCCGGGTCCGCTTCCCAGCCGGTCCAGAACGTCAGTGACCGAGAGCGCGGCGGCCGCGGCGGCGGTCAGCGGGGACACCGCAGCCGCGGTTTGCCTGGGGCTGGGCACGGCGACTATCACGGGCACCTCATGGCAAAGTGGCTTTCCTCCATGCTCGGGTCCCCGCGTACCTCCGGGCAGGGCCCAAAGTCATGGTCCGGCCGGGCCGTCCGCCTCCTGTGCCCCGCCGGCCGGGCGCCCGATCATGAGCATTAGTCATAACGCGCGCTCACCGGCCCGCAGTCGGCGCGCCGGACGCGTTGGCGATGGCCTGGCCGAGCGTCAGCGTGCTCAGGTTGGAGTAGCTCGACCGGGTTCCCGGCTCGAACCGGAGCTTGTTGTGCCTGGTCAGCAGGCGGGTGAGCAGGGCGGCCTGATCGGGTCCGGGCTGATCGGCCCGATGGATCCAGCGGACCGGGATCGGACTGGCGAACCCGGCGCTGTGCGGCCGTCTCCCGGAGCCCTTCGGGCCCGGCGATCGCCACCGCGATGCCCGGAACTTCGCGGTCTGTGATCTTGCGTAGCCGTTCGGTTATACTCGCATCCGGCACTATATCTCCTGGTCATCCGCATGCCTTCGGAGCACCCAATCCCGTCCTCGCAGGCTCGTCAAGCCGCAGTCCGCGTCCAGCCGGAGGCCCGTCCTGGCGCTGGCTAGGGTCAGTGCCGCATCGATGACGAGTCCGAGCGCCGCTCCGCCGGCGACGTCGAGCGGCAGGTGGGCGCCGACATAGATCCGAGTCAGGCCCACGACGGGAACGGCGGCCAGGGTGAGTATCCGGCCGCCCGGCCCGAGCCGGGGGAGGACGGCGCCGCCCAGGGCGACGGCCACGCCGGCGTGCCCGGACAGGTACCCGAGCCCGGTGGCGTCGCGGCCGCGGCGGCGGGTCCCTGGAAGCATGGCCGCGGGCCTGGGCCGCTGCACCAGCCGCTTGACCACCTTGGACAGCGCCCAGGCGCTCGTGCCGCCCGCCAGCAGCCGGCCCGCCAGCTCGTGGTCCCCGGCCAGCCACGCCGCCCCGGACGCCGCGGGGGCGGCGCCGAGGGCGCCGAGCTGCATGACGGCCCAGGCGGGCGGGTAGAGCCATCCGGGCAGGTCGTTGACCGCCCGGAACGCGGCGGCCTCGCCAGGGCCAACCCGGTTCCGGCGGGCGGCCATGGCCGTGACCAGCAGCGCCGCGGTCCCGGCCCCGAGCCGGACCCGCGGATCGGTCAGCACCCTCGCCGTGGTCATGGCTTCAGCTCCACGCCGAGTTCCTGCTTCAGGACCAGCCGCAGCTGTTGCCGCGGATACAGGCCGACGGCCCGCTCGAACTGCTCCATCAGCTCGATCTGCGAGCCGGAGCCGAAGTCGAACGAATAGGTCACGCAGCCGCCAGGGAACACGTCGTACAAGCGGCCGGCGAACCTGGGCCGGATCGAGTCGAGACGGATGTAGCTGAGGATTCCCGGGGCGCGTGCCGGGGACGGGCTGGCCCCGCTGAACCTGAACCTGCACGCGGTGGCGAGCTCGACCACCACCGGCTCTGCGGGGGAGCGGTCGGAGATGAGCAGGAAGCGGGTGCCGTCCTGGGCGGGGGCGAAGTTGGAGGTGGTCCATCCCGGCGGCAGGTCACGGATGCACGGCAGGTAGGAGGCGCTGGGCACCGACTGCGCGACGATCGCGAGCCGGAGCGGATCGGTGCAGCGGGGCATCGCGTCGCCGGATGAGGCGCAGCCGGTGAGCGCGGCGGCCGCGCCGAGCGTCAGGACAGCCAGCAGGGCGCCGAACGTGATGCGCCAGGAGCTCCGGCGGCGGGTATCTCGTCGCGTCATAGCAGTCCCACCACCCCCTGGAAGAGGCTGATGAAGGCCACCGCCGCCGCGATCATCACGAGCAGGCCCGCGGTGATCGCGACGCGCCTGATGTCCCAGAGCTGGACCGGGACGGAGCGTCGCGCCGGGGCGAGCCTGCGGAAGCACCCGATCAGGTCGCGCCCGTCCGCTCGTATCAGGGACCGCAGCTGGCTGGGCACGGTGATGCTCCGGCACGCGGCGAAGGCTTCGGCCACGTCATCGGCGGCGAAGAGATTCAGCGCCCGTTCGTAGACGTGTTCCGGGGTATTGGCCAGGGCCAGGGTGAGCATCATGTTGGCCAGGTCCACCGCCTGACGCCACGGAGTCGGCCGCACCGCGGCGAACGCCACGTCGATGAGCAGCACGCGGCCGTCCCGGACCAGGATGTTCGAGGGCTTGATATCGCGGTGGGCTATCCCCGCGTCCCACATCCGCCGCACCACGCGCAGCGCGTCATCGATGACCCGGTCGTCCACCCGGGCGTTGCGGATCTCCTGACTGCCCTCGAAGAACTCCATCACGATCAGGTACTCGCGTTCCGGCGTCATCTCCGCGAAGCCGTAGGGCCTGGGCGTGGGCAGCCCGGCGTCTCGCATCAGGCGCAGCAGGTGATCCTCGTATTCGACCAGCCTGCGCACCGTGGAGAACGGCTTCTCGTCTTCGAGCCGCCCGTAGACGACGGCCCTGACCCGCTTGTACCAGCGGTCGGACCTGAGGTGGCAGAGCGCGTAGAGCTTGCCGAACAACGCGGTCTCGGTGCCGTCGGGACCGCGGACCGCAAGGCGCAGCGGCGTCGAGCCGGCCGACGCTTCCAGGCCGAACGGTTCCACGCCGGTGACCGCGAGACCGAGCTGATGGTCCAGGGCGGTGACGATCGCCGCTCCGCGGCGGCCGCCGATATCGAGATGCGCCTTGCGTCCGCCCCGGTAGGAAATGGGAAAGACCTCGTTGGGGACCGCCAGCCAGAACGCCACCACGGCGAGCGGCCACGCGATGATCAGCGCGGTCAGCTGGTCGGTGGGGTGATCGACGGCCAGGTACAGCCGGGCGGCGCACAAGGCAGTCACGATGATCGCGGCCGGCCACTTGCCCCGGTTCCGCCACCGCCCGGCCGGCACGAGCGTGTAAAGAGCCCCCACCAGCACCAGGGCCAGGGCGGCGACGGGCCGGGACGGCTGCGAGTAGCCCTGCCAGGGTCCGAGGATCTGGATGCTGGCTGGCCGCATCCGGCCGATATCCGGCGTCACGGCAGACAGCAGCAACACGGCGGCGAGGACGATGACCAGGTACGCCGCGAGGTGCTGGAACCGGCGGAACGCGACGAGCACCGCGATGGTCCCCAGCATGACCAGCCTCACCGTCCACGGCGACGTCAGGGCGGCGTTGACGTCGAGCATCACATGGGTGAGCCATGCGGTGCGCACCGTGGCAATCCCGCGGAGGACGGCCAGGTCGCCCCGGGTGATGACGCCGAGGACCGCGGGGACCGACATGCCCGCAAACAGGGCGGCGGCGACCGCGGCGAGCAGCAGGTACCAGCGGATGCTGTAGTTGATATGACGAGGCAGCGGCGGCGGTTCCCCCGAGGGCCGGCGCCGCCGTCCGCGCAGCGACGTGGCGATGAGCGGAGGGACTTCGGACCCTTCATGGCCTGGCCGGGGTGTCGGTAGCGTGGTCATGGCCACACCACCGGTGTGACGAAGAAGGTGGCGCCATGTCCGCACGGAGAGCAACCGGACGGAGATGTGCGGCTGCCTTCGCGGGCTACCTCCTGGCGCTCGCGCTGCTCGCCGCGTGCCAGCCGGGCACGAGCCGGACCACTGCGGCAGCCCTCGGCGCCGACGCGCAGGCTGGCGCGGTCGTGGTGGCCTCGTTCAATTTCCCCGAGAGCGAGCTGCTCGCGGCGATCTACGGGCTGGCCATCAGGCACGCCGGGATCCCGGTCCAGCTCGAGCTCGACCTCGGCCCCCGCGAGCTCGTCCAGCCCGCACTGGAGCAGGGCCTGGTGGACGTGGTTCCCGAGTATCTCGGGACGGCGCTGACCAGCCTCCGCCCGCCCGCGGGCCTCGCGATGTCCGATCCGGCGGCGGTCCGGGCGGCGCTGGCCCGCGCGCTGGCCCCGTGGCATGTCCGGGTGATGACCCCGGCCACGGCCCAGGACCAGAACGGCATCGTGGTCACCGGCGCCACCGCTCGCCGCCTGGGCCTGCACAAGGTCAGTGACCTGCGGCGAGTCGCCGGCAGGCTGACCCTCGGCGGTTCTCCCGAATGCACGGACCGGCCCTACTGCCTCCCGGGGTTGCGCAAGGTATACGGGTTCGGCTTCGCCGGGTTCCTGCCGTTCGGCACCGAGCCTGAGCGCGTCACCGCGCTGCGCGAAGGCGTGGTCGACGTCGCGGTGCTGGACACCACGGACGGGAACCTCGCCACCGGTGACCTGGTCCTCCTCTCCGATGACCGCCACCTGCAGCCCGCCGAGAACGTCGTGCCGGTGATCACCGGCAGTGCGTTGACACGTTACGGAGAGCGGCTGGCCGGCGCGGTGAACGTGGTCTCGGCGCAGCTGACGTCCCAGGCGCTGCTGTTCATGGACTGGCGCGTTGAGGTAGCCGGGGCCAGCGTCAGGGCCGAAGCGCACGCATGGCTCGAACGTCACGGCATCTTGCCCCGGCCGGGCTGATCCCTTCAGCCCCTTCAACCCCTTCGGGCCTAGCGGGCTAGTCATGCCGGATACGCCTTCCTCGCCTCTTGCTCCAGATGCGCCGCGGTGCCGCTGACGTCGCGGCTGACCAGGAACTGCTGGAGGCTCTTCCGCATCCCCTGCCCCTCGGTTCCGCCGAAGCCCGCCGGGGTCAGGTCGGACAGACTGAAACGGAAGTTGTCGCCCGCTTGCAGCAGGCTGGCGGCAATGGACCGGCTGATCGCATCCGGGTAGACGGACAGGCTGAGGTTGATGTTCGGCGAGACGAAGCCGCCCACTGCCGCCCAGATCGCCGCCGCCTGGGGGCTGGCCAGGTACCTGATGAGCGCGTCCCCGGCGGCGGAGCGGCGCATCAGCACCGCCGCGTCGCCGCCTGCCACCACCATCGGGCCGGGCTGCCTGAGCGCGGGGAACGGGAAGACGTCAGCGTTGACGCCGAGCGCGGCCGGGGTCACGCCGCTGATGATCCCGGCCACGAAGTCGCCTTCGAACACCATCGCCGCGGCGGGAGGAGTGGCGAAGGCCTGCTGGACGGACTCCTGATAGCTGGTCACCAACGCTGTTAGCGCCCCGCCTGCGATGACGCGCGGATCCAGCACCCTGGCCAGGAGCCGCAGGGTGGCGATGACCGAGGGATCAGCCCACGGCATCTCGTGTGCCGCCAGGCGGTCATACCGAACGGGCCCGGCCAGCCGGAGGTAGAGGTTCGAGAACCAGTCGGCCAGTGTCCAGCCGTCCTGGCCGCCAACTGAGAACGCGGGCATCCCCGACCCTGCGAGCCGGTGCGCCAGCGAGACGAGCCCGTCGACGCCAGCCGGAGGAGCCACCCCCGCCCGTTCGAAGACGCCCTCGTTGTACCAGATCAGGGATTTGTTGGCGGCCTTGAACCAGACTCCGTAGAGCCTGCCTCCGGCCGACCCGAGCTGGCGCCAGGCCGGGCTGTAATTGCTGGCCACGGCACTGCCCACGACGCCGTCGAGCGAAACGAGCAGGTGCTCGGCGGCATACCGGCGCAGCAAGCCCGGCTGGGGGAGGAATGCCACGTCCGGCGGGCGGCCTTTGGCCAGCCGGGCCGCCAGGAAGGCCGGGACGCTGTATCCGGCCGATGTATAGGTGACGGACACGCCGGTCTGGCGGGTGAACGCGCGCAGCACGAGCTCGAAGTGCTGCTGCTCCACGCCTGACCACACGGCCGCGACCTCGAGCTTCTGCCCGCGCAGGCTCTGGCTGGGCGACGCGGGCGGGCCAGCTGAGCAGCCGGCCGCCAGGGCGGCTGCGAATACCGCCAGCAACCGCGCCGACCTCATCCGTCTGAGCCAGCCTCGTCCGTTCACGTCCCTCTTCGTTCGGCCTGTGATCCTCCGGAGGTTCTACCCGGGATACCCACCTCGCCGCTCCAGGCTGGGAAAACGAAGAAGGCCGGAATAGGGGCCTTCGTCCCTATGCCCCGGGGGCCTTCGCACCTTTGGTCACGGCGCGTCCCCGGTGAGGATGGCCGCAACTGCATCGCCGCCAGCCCTTCGTGCGCCGACAGAAGGGAGCACGTCATGACCACCGTCACCACACCCGTCCCCCCGGAAGTGGCACGGCACGCCGCGGCCCGGACCGTGGACGCGGTCAAGGTCTACGGTAAGGGCCAGACCGAGGTGCGAGCCCTCGACGCGGTGACGGTCGACTTCGCGGCCGGGCGCTACACCGCGATCATGGGGCCATCCGGCTCCGGCAAGTCCACGCTGCTGCACTGCGTGGCCGGCCTGGACAGCCTTACCTCGGGGCAGGCCTTCATCGGAGAAGCCGACCTCAGCACCCTCAACGATCACCAGCTCACCATCTTGCGGCGCGATCACGTGGGGTTCGTGTTCCAGGCGTTCAACCTGGTTCCGACCATCACCGCTGAGGAGAACATCAACCTCCCCATGCTGCTGGCTGGCCGGAAGGCCGAGCGGGAATGGCTCGCCAAGATCATCGGCACGCTGGACATCGCCGACCGGCTGGAGCACCGGCCCAGCGAGCTGTCCGGCGGCCAGCAGCAGCGGGTCGCGGTGGCCCGGGCGCTGGCCAGCAGGCCCGAGATCATTTTCGCCGACGAGCCGACCGGCAACCTGGACTCCCACGCCGGTGCCGAGGTGCTCGGCTTCATGCGCCGGGCGGTGGACGAGATGGGCCAGACCATCGTGATGGTCACCCACGACCCCATCGCGGCGAGCTACGCCGACCGGATCGTGTTCCTGGCCGACGGGCGGATCGTAGACGAGATGCACCAGCCGACCGCCGACCGGGTGCTGGAGCGGATGAAGCGGTTCGGGGAGTGAGCCGTCATGTTCAAGATCATCATGCACGGGCTGCTGGCCAGGAAGTTCCGCCTCGTCGCCACGGCCCTGGCCGTCACGCTCGGCGTCGCGTTCATGGCGGGCACGTTGGTGCTCACCGACACCTTCGGCAAGACCTTCGACGACCTGTCCGCCGGCGTCTACAAGGGCACCGACGCGGTGGTCCGGGCCACGGCCACCTTCAACGGGCCGCAGTTCACCGGTGAGCAGCGCCCGTTCGTCAATGCCTCGCTGGCCAGCACCCTCGGCCAGGTTCCCGGCGTGGCCGCCGTCGAAGGCAGCGTCTTCGGGTACACCAGGCTGATCGGGAAGAACGGGAAGGCTCTGGGCAATCCGGCCAACGGAGCGCCCACGCTGGGCGGCAACTGGAACCAG
>WNFX01008356.1_pt1 | contig 11120 bp, 8 predicted proteins | sample 5400111 | NCBI WGS metagenome assembly WNFX01 (sample SAMN13153363, study PRJNA577476) | soil metagenome | isolation source: 40 cm soil or saprolite under grassland replicate 1 | place: USA:California | collected 2016-06-15
CCAGACCCGGTGCTCGCTGTGCTTCCCGTTAAACAACTGGTACTGACCACGCGGCAGGCAGCGGATTTGGGAGAGGATTGGCAAGGGCTTGACCACCTCACTAAAGGAGCAGGCAATAGCCATCGCGTCATTGGTATGGGATTTGGGGAGATCCAGGGTCTGAATACGTTTGTATTTTGTTTCATAGCCGTAAGTGATCCTCACCCGGTCGGAGCCGAAGAGATCCTTGAGTTGTTGCACCACGGTTGTCTTCATACTGGACACGTGGGCCGCATCGTGGAGAGGTCTTCGCGCCTGAGCCTGGACTTGGGAGTAGCCAAACTCGGTTGCGGTTTGCTTCCCTTTTCGCAGATTGCAGGGTTCACAGGCGAGTGTCAGGTTGGAAGGGCGATCGGTTCCTCCTCGTGCCTTCGGAATGATGTGTTCCATCTGCAGGGGCACTCCCCTCGCCCCGCAATAGGCGCATCGATGCTGCCACTTGCGCAACACATACTCTCTGATCTGATATCCCTCAAGTTGTCCCTGCTGATATTCCAGGCCGGAAATCTCCGGATTTTGCATTTGCTGCGTGTTAAAGCTGCCCACCTCCACCTTGACCTGACACACGGGTAAAAAGGAGGCCACAAAGCGCACAGCTTTGACCGTTGCCTCGGCTTTGGAGCGGATGGAGGGAGAAAGCCACCCAGACGGCCGGCGTCGATTTCCCCAGCGCGCAGGACGGTAGCGGGTCTTCCGATGGCGGCGATTGCGGCGGTACTGACGACGCCGGGTCAATTTGAGACTGACGTCATTTCGCAGATGCACTTCAGCCTGATAGACCACCTCGCCGTTTGTGGCAGCAGCCAGCCCGACCGTTTGGGAGCCGGTATCCACCCCAACAGTCACTGGCTGAGTGCAGCCGGTGGTCTCAAAGCCCAGTTGAATGGTAAATGGTTCACGACTCACCACGCGTGCCTGTTTGGCTTTGAGCCATAGTCGCGCGCGTCTGGGCGTCGTTGGCATGAGCGGTTTCCCGCTCAGGGACAAGACAAAGACCTTCATCAGGTAAGGCTCCTTTCGGAGTAGAAGCTGATCCCCTCGACAAGGATACCACCCGGTACTTTCTTCTGACCACAGTGGCTGACCGCACCACAGGTTAGGCCAGAAGTTGGAGAGCCTGGAGCTGGGGCAACACTCCAGGGTCCGAACGGAAACGCTTGGTGGTATCGGAGCCTCTTCAGCACCTATCGAGACGCTCGCTTCCTCGGCTCGACGAGTTCAGAGGCTGAGTCTGGTCAATCCGGCTTGCACCTTTGGCTGCACGACTGCTGCCGCTGGACAAGCCTCCGCTCTGAGAGCGGAGGTCTCTTGACTGTAAGACCAACTCTTTCTTTAGCAGTTCAATAAGTACTATGTAAAAATAAGTGACTTGTGTTTTATTGCCTTCCACTGCTATGTATGTCGCATAGGGCTGCCTTTGTCAAGTGTTTGCGTAATGAAGTAACAATTGAGTTATAATCAGCAGTAGGCTAGCCATATGAGGCAGTTCGGTTTTGTATTTCTGAAGAGAGAGAAGGGAAGACTTTATGGCGTTTCAACTTCCAGACCCATCAACACCTTTTGGCGAGCGGATTGCTCGCAGGTTGCGCAATGAGCGCTTAATGTGGCTCACAACTGTCGACGCTAATGGCATGCCACAACCAACGCCTGTCTGGTTTCTGTGGGATGAAGCTACGTCGACAATTCTTATCTATAGCCGGTCAGATGCCAAACGCCTGGAGCAACTGCTGATCCTCCCGCGGACCAGTTGCCCGCTTACGTTGAAAAATATCGCGATTTCATCGCCAGGCGTTATGACACGCCTGAGAAATTTGCGTCGATCTATTCCGTTGCCCTGCGCATGAAGCCCAGGAGGATACGGGGTCATTGAAGAAAACGTTGCCAAATGAGCGTGAAGGTTACTTGCGAAGAGAAAAAGGAACACATGAAACCCCGTCAATACGGACAATTACTCATTGTACTCGTACTGTTGCTCGTAAGGGTGAGCCATCACCCTTGACAGCGGCATCTAACGCCCATTCCCCAGGCTCTACACCTAGCTCGCTCATCACTATCCAGTCCTCTAATGCCAACCCATCGGGCACATGTACATCGCCGCTCTCATAGGTGAAGCGACGTATATCTAATGCTTTCGCCCGACTCTTACACGCGACCCATGACCGACGCGGCAATGCTGCGAGTATATCACTTCGTACAGCCAGTGGGTACATTTGCCGTAAGAGTCCATCTTCTTCTTCCGTCCAGTCGGCTCCTGAGCCCTTGCCACGCACTAATAGCGTGTATTCTGCGGGGTTCTCACCTAATACCGGACTCCATACGATTGTTAATTTTAGCAAACGATCAGTGAGATTGTCTAATACTATATCCTGAGAGATCAGCCTGATAAATGACCTGCGCTGCTCCAACGTCCATTCTTCCCACTCTTCACGGGCTCGCTCTAAGCGGCTCTTGACAGTCTCTATTTCGCGGTCTACTTGCGCCGCTTGCTCTTGCTTCTCACGCAGATCAGCAAGACGGCTGCGTAATCTCGCCAGTGACGCATAATGCTCTTTGATATCCTCATCTGACATCACACCTTTTGCTACCTCATACTCATGCTGCTTAAAGGCGATCTTATTCTCAATATCGGCGATGCTTTCATCAATTTTTTTCAAGCTCCCAACAACCTGTTGCTTTAGCGCCGCCATATGATCTAAGATAGCGCGCGCACTCGCCTGTTCTTCTCGTACACTAGCAATCACCTTTTCTTTTATCTCACGGCCCCATGCCTGGGCTTCCGGCTTATCGCTCATCACTTCAAGCTCGTTGACCGCTTCTATCCGGTTCTCGCTCTCTTCGGCGTGGTACAAGAGGTCATGCAATTTATCTTCTAAACGCTGGCTTACAGCCGCATCCACTATATCAAGTGAGATAGAACCGCTATACTCGCCATTATAGTGCATATCTTTGATGGTATATGCAGCAAAACCTCCCTGCTGAAACACATAGACACCGCCTTGCGTGCTGGTAACAACAGGTCGGCCGTTAGCTCTCACACCAGCCAATAATCCTTCGCGTCTCTGCCCATGCGTATACCTTGCTACGCGCTTCTCACGCTCTATCTTGTTTCCATCGAGATCAACTGTGTCGAGGTGAGCAACAGCAAAGGCAAAGTCATCTTTGTTCACGATAGGCGGGTGAGCATCCCACTTGACAATCTCACCCTTATACATCTTATGGCCGATGTTGACAGGATTTATTAATAGCGCAACCAATGATGCGCGACTTGCAACAGTATAGCCGCCAGAAACAGGCTGCAACTGTATTCTTCCCACATATTTCTTAATATCATCAGGGAGTTCAGGGAAGATAGCGGTCGCATATATCTCTTTATGAAGTGCGGTGATATCAGCATCTAACTCACGGTAGCGCCGTGTAAGCCATGCGACAACAGGAGCCCATAGCGGATTAGGAACATACTCGCTATGCTTGTCATACAACATAAAGCCTGTCGGCAGCGGGTGTCCGGTATAGCCGCCGCGAAGCCCCTTTTTCTCGCGTCTTCTGAGCCTCACACGTCGGAGTATTTTCAACTCTTCGGCCGCGTCCTCAGCCTCTTCACGAAAGGCTTTCATATCATCCCTGCCTGTCGCGTTAAAATCAAACTCTTGGTCATACGTGATAATGACCACATTATGATCTTTACAGGCTTTCGCAAAGCGCGGCGGGTCGATCATATCTTCATCACGAAACAAGCGGCTCACACCATCAACAAAGATAGCACCTGCCTTGTCAGCCTTGACAAAACGCTCAACCTCACTGAGTCCAGGTCGAAAGATCATATCCAACGTACCGCTGGCGGCGCGTGGCTTGTCTAGCTTATTTCCCCATTTGTCCAGCATATTCTCGATAAACAACTTGATCTTCTCTTCAGGCCATGTGTAGGTATGCATGGCATACGCGATCATATCATCGCGCTGTGAGAGTGCCGACTCAATATTGACAACAGTTTGCTTCTTGGTAGACTGGCGACTATACACCAGGGCCAAACGGGTCTTATCTAAGCGTACCTGTTTAGCTCTTGTCAGTTCATCGCGCCTTGCCTGTATCTGGTCATTAGATAGCCGTCCTCGTTGCCTCTTTTTCTCCATATGTTCGCCCCGTTTCTTGCTTATATAACCGACTCCGAAGCATATCATACCATATAACATCTCAGTATATCCTACGTCTGTATAACCTTTATTGCGCTTAGACGTTAGTCCTACGGCTATTCTCTCGATATATCCATCACAAGGACCATACAAAGACATAACATCTTATACAGAATACCCCTATTTTGCCCTATGAGAGAGCCAAGGGGACGATTTTCTCTTCTCAACCAGCAACATACCTACCAGACCAGGAACCTGCGACAATTGCGATATCACTCATATCGCAAAATAGGGGTAGAACTACATGAAGATATTGTTGGCGAATTCGATTTTCATGCTTTGAAAATACTGTGGGGGAATCGAGTGGTATACTTTTCGGGCTCTTCCTAAGATTTGGGGAACAGTGCCTGCTTGATTGAAGCGAGAGCGATGAAAGCGACTCCTCGTTCTCAAGCAAACCTGTCATCTGACAGAGAACGAGGAGATGCCTCACCATCTTGCGCTCCGACCAAGAATGGGATACGCTTGGGGTGGTACCCTTTGTGTGAGTGCCTCTAGCAACCTGGAGGATCCTATGTTCCCGTGGGCCGACTTTGAGACAGCGGCACCAATGCTCGCCGCACAGGGGCGTGAGCTGATTGAACGCTTTCGCTTCGTCCTGGTGGGGACGATCCGCAGCGATGGCACTCCACGGATCAGCCCAGTCGAGGCCCATATCGTCGGTGGTCATTTGATGCTGGTGATGATTCCAGACACCCTGAAAGCCCGCGACCTCTTGCGCGACCCGCGCATTCTCGTCAACTCGCCGATCATCCACCCGGATGACCCCAATACCGAGTTCAAGCTGCGGGGGCGGGTGGTCGAGATCCGAGATCGGGCACTGCGTGAGGCGACTGCTGATGCGATTGAGGCAACGAGCGGATGGCGACCACCGGAAAGCTGGCACTTCTTTGCCCTCGACATCCAGGAGGCCGCCTTCCTCGCCTGGCAGAATGGGGTGTTAGACCTGACGCGTTGGAACGGTGATCATGGCCTGGACTCTATCAGCAAACCAACAGCCGTGCTCGATGAACCGAGGACAGAAGTCGGATGAGCAGATCGCGAGGCTGGTGCGATTGGGTGAGACACATGTGATCTCTTACACCGCATGGAGGACTTTCACGCGTAACAGATCGAGATGGGCACGGCCGAACATTTGGCGCTTCAGAAATTTGAGCCGGTTGACGTGTCCCTCGGTAATGCCATTACTCCAGGGCAAGGAGCAGGCAGTGTAAACAGCGGCATAGTCTCGACGAATCCCGTTAACAAAGCTGGTGAGTTCCGTCACCTGACTCTGCTTTGCTCGCTTGAGCCAGCCCTCCAATGCCTCTGCTTGCTGTTCTTTGAGCAACGTCACAAATTCCTGACTCAACAGATAGACGGTACGGAGGTCCGAACTTGCTTGACAGATGTGCTCGATGTGTTTCTGTTCCTTGGCCGTCAATTTCTCTGGTGGCAAAATCATCAGAAAGGAAGCACTCCGGGAGGAAAGACGCCGCTGCCCTCTGCATGCCGCAAAGAGGCGTGGTTTCCGTGGACTCCCCTGCTTCCGCTTGGGTGGCAGTTCTGTGCGCCACTCGCTGAGGAGCCTTCGAAGTCCCGATTGGCAACCGGTATAGCCACGCTCTTTGATTTGAGCAAAGAGCTGCGAACTGTTGTGAGTACCCGCCTCCCATTGCTCACGCACATACGGCAGATAGGGATCCAGCTTGCTCTTCCATTTGGGGTGCCTAGCTCTCCCTTCTGCTCGTTCCGGGAAGGCAGGTGAGGAGACATAATGCTGCACGGTGTTCCTGCTGATGTGAAGCTCACGTGCGATGGCACGTTGCCCTAGACCCTCTCGGTGTAAAGCCATGACCTCCTCATAGTGAGCGACGCGCTTGTCCCGGCTCATCTTCGCGCTTCGCGTTCGGCATAGGTTAAGCAAGAGAGATCTGCCTCTGTGCAGGTTTGCACCTCTTGTTGTTCTAATGGGTGCGGGCCTGGAACTGGATCAGAGCTCGCACCGAGAGTGAGATCGGAGGCTGGACCTGCCTTCTCTGTTGGGCTCGTCAGGGTATTTTTTAGAGCGGTATCCTCGACAAACGGTAAACAGGTGCGCTTGCGATCGAGGAACTGTTGGAGATGTTCGCGCAGATTTTGGATGAGATGATACCGATCCGCGACCTGCGTGGCATGAGGCAAGACTTGACTTACTGCATCTGCAAAGGCGACTTTATCGATCCCGGCTGACCACCTGAATTTCTGGATGCGTGGAGAGCCAGGGCTTGACCGCTTTGGCGGTGCGGTCTGGCAAGACATCGAGGGGCCTGCCTGTCTCGATGTTGATCAGAATCGTTCCGTACTTGTCTCCACGTCTCATAGCAAAGTCATCGATCCCTAACACAGTCACATCCGCCTTGGGAGGGTCCTTGATGGTCCGCAGATAGTTCAGCAGGGTGGGTGCCTTCACCTTCATTCCCAGTCGGGGAGCCAGGCGCTCACTCACCTCAGCAGAGGCGGAGAGCCCAATGGCTTTGAGTTCCTCTCGAAGACGATTACTGACTCTGGCCCAAGGTTGGACCAGATCAGGAAGCCGCGAAGCTATGACCTTGCGCGGGCAGGAAAGTCGCAAGCAGAAAAATTTGCGCACACCCAGTCGTAGCACGACATTGCGGCCTCCACAGGGAACGTCGTTGACCGTCCTCTGATACTGGCTGTGGGCATGTTCTGAGGAGCACCCACATCCAGGACAGGCGGCTTCAGATCTCGTTGAGATCACGGTCACAGTGAGTTGGGAGTCTATCTGCTCAACCCGATCAATGAGCATCCCTTCGGGTAAGGGGAGAAAAGGTGACCCTTCCATCTGTCATCCTCCTGAAAGGCGAAATACAACCTTTGTACTTCTTTCAGGAGTATATCACCAATCATCAATCAAGCCGCGTTCCCCAAATCTTAGGAAGAGCCCAAAAAGGGAGCCACGTCCCGTTGATTTCTGCTATCGTTAAGGTGAGCAGTCCACCCACTTGAGCGCTAGGAGAACTGGAGATGATTACCGTGGAAGAACGCGAAGCCATTCGCCGGGCCTCCTACCTTTATGTAGACAAATCTTTCACTCACAGATTTATCCCCCAGCAGTTCGTCGAGGCACCAGGCAGCTACAACGCGGCCCTTGACCTCATCCATACAGCCCTGCGGGCCGAAAGCGAGGGTGAGAGGTATACTGGTATGCTGCGCTGTACGACCCTCGCTTTCGCTCTTCGAGTGTAATGGATGAGGTCAAGGGAAGCTGCGCCCGCGTTTCTTCACGCCGCCTGGTGCCATGAGCACCGTTACAGCACCCCAGCGTGCCTCCGGCGGGCCTCTGCTCAGGCTCCTGGTGCCAGGTATGCTGAACCACGACCACCACCCCAGCATGCGTGCTGCTCTTTCTTCATTCATCGGTCGCCTCTGGACCATCGATTGGCTCACCCAGGTTGGCAAGCAGTTCTTCACATCGGGCCGCAAAGCGTTGATGTCGTCCTACCTCCGCTACCCAGCCACGAGCCTTTGCGTCCTCGGCAAGCAGGAGTTCTACCTTTCGCCGATGACGTAAACGTGGCGCCTTTTGCCGCGTTGTGAGGAACTTCGCACAGAAGAGGTAGAGATCGCACTCACATGGTCCTTCTTCTGGAAGGCGAAGGCAGTGCCCCAGCTCGAGTTCGGTCTTCCAGAAATTGCATTTTAACCAATCAAGATCGGAGGCTGACCATTTTCCTGCCTGAAGGCCCTCGGCTGCTGGTCCTGCAATTGGGGCCCCCGACTCAAGAGCCGCCTGGTAGTCTTGACATACCTCCTCATCGGTGATGCCGATGTACACCATTGACATCCTCACACTCTCATGCCCCAGCACTTTTTGAATGGTTCGCAGCCGCGCCCCACGACGGGCTAATTGTGTCCCGACGGTGTGCCGAAAGCGATGAGCTGTCACCGTCGCTTTCCCATCGGCAGTCACCAGACCTGCCTCTGTGCATGCTTTCAGTAACGGTTCCTCGAACAGGTACGAGTACGAATACAACTTCCCGTGGTGCATGAAGAGGTAACGGGTTTCGACTCCTGTCTTTGGGTCACGTAAGCCTCGCTCTCCCTTTCGACGCTGCTGCTTCTGAAGTACCTGAATGGCCTCTGCCGCTTCGTGGTGGATCGGAACCATGCGCTCCTTGTCGTTTTTGCCTGCCGGTAGGCGAAGGCGGGCCGTCCCATCGGGATAGCTATCCAGGCAATCGACGGCCAGACGCCGGATCTCACCACGCCTGGCACCACTCCAGCGGGCAGTGAGTAGGGCGGCTCGTTGATAGGGGCAGGAGAGCTGGCGAATGGCGCTCATCAACGGAGCCAGTTCTTCGTCTGGAATATATCTCGGGACACGGAGCGTCTGCTTGCGCAGGTCGCCAGCCTGAAGCAGGGGCCGATCGGGAGCATCGTTCCAGCGCCAGCTTGCCACATCCTGAAAGAACATCGAGAGATACCCTAACCAGGTACGGATGGTACCGGGAGCAAAGGGCCGGTTGGTGCGGGTTCCTACCATCGTGTTGAGGGCTTCGGCGAATTCGATCACCTGCTCTCGTGTCACTTCAGCAAACGTCTCCAACGAGGGAGATGTTTGAGCCAGCCACGCGATCAATTGGCGCAGGGCATCTCTCATTCTGCGCAGCGTACTGGGTTGATAAGTCTGTTGGCGGGCGACGAGATACCGGTTGACCACCTCCTCCATCCGTGGTTTCAGAACTTCGCGTGGTGGCCGCCGTTGTCGGATATGCGGTTCGTTGGCAATTTGACCTCGATGATACAGCACCAAACGGAGCGTATGCAACTTCAGTCTGATCGCCCTTCTCTCGCAGAGATACTGTTCGTCAGATCCATAGAAGAGCGCAACATCTGACCGCTCACTGAAACGCACTGACGCATCGAGAAAGGCATCCAGGTGGCTTTCTTGAATCGATTCGACATGGGGTTGGCCGGTGGAGAGCAAGAGACGGCTCACTGCCCATCGAAGAACAGTCCTGGCAGAAGAAGGGCTGTACCCCAGGGCTACCGCCTCCTCAATCAACTGCTCCAGGCCGACATCGACATGGATTCGTTCGATGAGATCCTCCAGTTGCACATTGCGAATGGCAATGATCCATTCGCAATCGAGCTGAATGTATCCATGCAAGGCAAGAAAGAGCAGGTAGGGCCTTGCCTTGTAGCTCACACGGCATGTCGCCTGGTAAGGTCCCTCTCCTTGTAACCGCCCAACACGCTCGGTGAGTGGAGCGTTGAACCAGTCGTGCAGATCTGGATAGCGCTGCACGAACAACTCCCGGAAACGAAGGAGATGCCTGAGATGTCGACGATCAGGGTAGCCTGCTTGTATCCCTCTGAGATAGTCTTCGGCACTTGCGTGCTGATACAAAAGCAGAGCAGAAGCCTTGCTATGATCTTGTGCGCTTTTCACTCTTGCTCCTCCTCACCCAGTGCTCGACGGTACTCAGCAACCATCTGAGGATCAGAGACCTGTGTGTAGATCCGGGTGGACTCTGGTGAGGCGTGACCCAGACGCTTTTGGAGCGTCAGCTCACGCATACCCTGTTCAAACATTCGCGTGGCATGCGTATGCCTGAGCGCGTGGGGCGTCACCCAGGGATCACGCATGCCCAGGCGCTCACAATGGCGTGCAAAGAGCTTGACCAAGGCATGATAGCCCAACGGCTCACAGCGGTTCATGCCACGTCCACCTACGAGAAAGAGGTAGGGACTGTTCGAGTCGGTTGGACGTTCGTGCATGACGTAATCATTCACTGCGGCCAGCGTCTCAGACTCATGAAGATCTACATACCGTTCTGTCCGCGATTTCGTACGTACCCGTTTGGGATGATCGCTGCGATAGCGAATGATCACGCGTCTTCGTCCATACTGGAGATCCTCCAGATGAAGCGAGAGCACTTCCCCTGGCCTGAGACCTCCGTGCAACATTAGCAGCAGCATGGCTTTGTCCCGTTTGAGCCGAAGTGAGGCCAGGAGATGGTTTACCTGCTCATCATCCATGGGACGGGGAACACGTTGCACCGTTTTGACACGCACGGCTCGTCGGATAGGTTGCTGCCGGGAAGCCCTGCCCATGAACGGCTGGTGCCGCTCAGATACGCGCTCTAAGGCGTGATCCTCCACCTTTTGAATCGGATTCTCCCGCTCGGTGAATTGTCCTGAAAGAATCAGATACTCGTAAAAGGATGAGACACTGGCAAAGGTGCGGTTGATGGTTGCAGGCGAAAGACGAGTGGTGGCCTGCTCATGCTCAGTCGTACAGAGCACAAGACCCAGGCGTCGTGCGTGTCCACGACGAGGGAGTGTGGTTAAATACTCCAGGAACAGTAAGGCATGAGGTGGAGTAAACTCCTGATAGGTGAGCTGCTGCTCTTTGAGAAAGGTCATGAAGTGCAGCAAATCGAAAACATAGGCAGACAGCGTATTGGGAGAGTACCCACGGGCACGCAGCTGACGCATGAAGCCGGACACAACGGGAATAGGTTGATCGTTCTCATCGAGGAGTTCAAACGAGATGTCATTCTCGTGACTCAGTTGGATACGGTGTACTCGCATGGTTCACTTGCTCCTTCTGTACAGACACACGCTCTCAGTATGGACATGTGCCCTACACGGTTGCAAATGTCTACATAACCGCCTGGAAGAGAAATCGGGACGAGAGATCGCCCGTCTGTTAGGGATCTCGCGACAAACGGTCGCCAAGGCGTTGCAGCGCGAGCAGGCGCCGCAATATACGCTCAGGAAGCCGCGGGAGGCTCCCAGGCTCGGTCCCTACCAGGAGCAACTCGACAAGCTTCTAGAGGAGAATGGTCGCTTGCCCAAGAAACAGCGCTACACTGGGCACAAGCTCTTTGAGTTACTCCAGAC
>WNFX01013989.1_pt1 | contig 11119 bp, 8 predicted proteins | sample 5400111 | NCBI WGS metagenome assembly WNFX01 (sample SAMN13153363, study PRJNA577476) | soil metagenome | isolation source: 40 cm soil or saprolite under grassland replicate 1 | place: USA:California | collected 2016-06-15
CGACTAGTCAAAGCGTCGCGGGAAAAGAACCACAAACATTAAAAGATTTCAGTCAGGTGAATCTTGTAGATAATAATGGTGAGTATGGAGCCGCCGTTACAGATCCCCATCTTCAAAATGCATGGGGCATTGCTTTTAGCTCAGGAGGCACGGCCTGGGTTAGTGCAGAAGCCGGTGGAGTGAGCGGCATATACAACAGGGAAGGAGTTATACAAGGAATATCACCCGTAGCCATACCTTCACCCACGGCTACAACCGGCGGCGCTCCTACCGGACAGTTGTTCAATCCTACCAGTGATTTTAAACTGCCAAACGGAAACAAGGCAAGTTTCATTTTTGTCGGATCAGATGGAGTGATCTCAGGATGGAATGGTGGCAGCGCTGCTATAAGAATGGTAAATGATGCTCCCGATGCTTCCTACTTCGGAGTAACATTGGCTTCAGACGGTGGCAATAATTTTTTGTACGTGGCCAATTTTGCGGAAAAGGAAATAGATGTATACGATAAGAATTGGGCAGAAGTAACCAAACCATTTGTGGATCCGGATCTTCCCTCAGATTATTCTCCATTTAACATTCAGAATATCGGGGGAAAATTATATGTAATGTATGCAAAAGTTGGCCCCAATGGAGACGAAATCCATCATCCGGGTTTTGGCATTGTCGATATTTATAATCCTGATGGACATCTTGTAAAACGTTTTGCCTCAAATGGACAATTAAATTCTCCCTGGGGAGTAGCCATAGCGCCCGCCGGATTTTGGGGGGATGCTTCTGATTCACAACCTGTCATTCTCATCGGCAATTTTGGTGACGGAAGGATCAATGCATTTAATATGGACGGCGAGTTTCTCGGGCAGCTTCGCTCGCACGGTAACCCTATTGTAATTGATGGTTTGTGGGCAATTACATTCCCTCCCACCACTTCTACCATTGACCCTGGTCGCCTCTATTTTTCCGCTGGCCCTGATGATGAAGAAGATGGACTTTTTGGCTATATTATAAAATCAGAGTAACAAGCAAACTGCAATGGAGAAAAGGTCAGAATTTTTTTCTGACCTTTTTTATTTAAAAATATATTTGACAACGCAGCTTTCATTTTTGACGATCAAATTCCTTTATGCGCATCCTTACAAGAACGGTCTGGATACTTTCCGTGGTGAGCTTGTTTGCTGATATAGCAAGCGAAATGCTGTACCCGGTAGTACCTGTCTATTTAAAACACATTGGGTTTACGGTTTTGTGGATCGGTTTTTTGGAAGGGTTGGCAAATTTTACTGCAGGCATCAGCAAAGGATATTTTGGAAAACTAAGCGATGAAAAAGGAATTCGTCTTCCATTTGTGAAGCTGGGATATTTTTTAAGCACGATTTCCAAACCCATGATGGCCATTTTCACTTTTCCATTGTGGATTTTCTTTGCTAGAACAATCGATCGTCTTGGGAAAGGCGTTCGCACATCTGCAAGAGACGCATTGCTTTCCCAGGAAGCGACTAAAGAAACAAAGGCCAGAGTTTTTGGTTTTCATCGCGGCATGGATACAGTGGGCGCTACGCTTGGACCCACAGTGGCTTTTTTGTTCTTATGGTTTTATCCAGGTCAATATAAATTGATTTTCTATTTCGCTTTTATCCCCGGAATCATTTCTGTGCTTCTTATTTTTTTATTGAAAGAAAAAAAACAGCCAGCATCTACGTTGGAAAGAGGAAATTTTCTTTCATTTTTTAAATATTGGAACGTTGCCGCGCCTCAATACAAAAAATTAGTTATTGGTCTATTGTTATTTGCGATTGTAAATAGCTCCGATGTTTTTCTCTTGTTAAAAACAAAAGAAATAACAGGCAGTGATAACATGACCATTTTGGCGTACATTTTTTACAATCTTGTTTTTGCACTTGGGTCATACCCACTCGGAGTACTGGCAGACAGGTTCAGCTTGAAAAAAGTGTTTATTGCCGGTTTATTTCTTTTTGCTGTTGTATACGCCGGTTTTGCTTTTACCAAATCCACGCCTATAATTTTCAGTTTATTTTTTCTCTATGGAATTTATGCCGCTGCTACAGAAGGAATAACTAAGGCCTGGATTACAAATATTGCCCATAATACCAATACCGCCACTGCCGTAGGTTTTTATACTTCGTGTGAAAGTATCGGCACTTTAGTCGCAAGCAGTATTGCAGGTTTTATTTGGAGCAGATCAGGAAGCATGCTAACATTTGTTTTTACATCTGTTTCGACTCTGATTATTATTTTCTATTTCCAGGCAAGTATGAATGAAAAAATTAACGGTAAACGAAGTAGATAATTTTTGGCACGGAAATGGAAAGTTATACCCTGTACCTATGAAGACACTAAGAAAACGTTAGAAATCCGTACACCTTCATTATATATCAACATATATATTTCTATCTATCAGCAAAAAAGGCGACCCTGCTAAACCGGGATCGCTTTTTTTCTTTTTTGCATTATGCTCCATTTGGTTTGCGATCCTTTCATTAAAAATTGCGTATAGATTTACTAACATGAAACGAATTATTGCGTTCACCCTGGTAGTTCAGTTGCTGAATACAACTGGCGCTGCCAGGGATATGGAAAATTGAGAAAAGATTTTGAGAACTGCTAAAGGATCCCGCTGCTCTCATGGTCGTAAAAAACCCACAGGAAAATATTATGACATTCGCGGATTTAAAATGTATGTGGAAATATATGGACAGCGAAAGCCGGTATCAATCATACATGCGAATGGATGTTCCAAATAATCTTATGTATAAAGTAATTATCGTCGATAGCCCGGCCCAGACCCCATACAGATCAATAACTATGGCGGGAAACATTCTTCTAAGAAGCGACAAACCCTAATCGTTTTTCCAATTCTTTTGAAAGTGCCGGCAGTTTTCTTCTTTCAATTAAGAAACTATTGAGCTGTGCAATTTCTGTAAAAATATAATGTTTATCAGCGGCTGCTTTCAAATAGTCTTTGCCACTGCTGCCGCCGGTGCCAATTCTTGTGCCGATCATCCTATGCACCATATTCATGTGGCGATAGCGCCATGAGCTCAGCTGCTCATCAATTTCAAGGAAGGCATTTAATAATTGAAATGGTAATTGCAATAATGGATAACCGCGATAAAGCATGATAAAAAGAGCGGCCCGGCATGCCAGTGGAGAAAGAGAACGCTCCCGGGCATTGTTCATTGGTTGCTGGTCAAAAAATGTCTCATCAAATGCTAAAAGATTATTTTTCTCAGCTTCAGCCAAACTATTTTTATAGCGATCCCGATAATCATTCCAAAAAGAGCTTTTTCGTTGTTCAAGGGTCGGCGCCAATGGCATTCTCTCCAGCCAGGCATTCACCAATTCCAATAACGATTTCTCCGACTCTGCCTTTTTAATTACAGCTACGTGCTCCTTGCGAAGCTGTGAAGTATAATATTCCTGACCATGCCGATGCTGAAATTTCAAACCCAATTTTGCCTCTAGCTCTTTGAATTGCCAACTTTGAAAACCAGAAGCGGGACGAAGCATATCACGGAAATCAAGAAAATCCATAGGTGTCATTGTTTCCATAATATCGACCTGGTGAACCAGGACTCTTAAAATAGTCGCAGTGCGATTGAGCCGATGAACAACAGTTTGTAGTTCCGGTGAATTATCATTCAATGCAGGCTTTTGCATGATAGCAGCAATAGAGTTTACCTCGTGATGGAGTTGTTTAAACCAAAGTTCATACGCCTGGTGAATAATGATGAATAGCATTTCATCATGTGCCGCAAGATTTTGTTTATTACTTTCGGGGGATTGAGCATTCAATATCTGATCTAATTGCAGGTAATCGTGATAATGTAATTCCATAATGATTACACGAATTTCAGCGAATTACACGACTTATAGTTTTCCAATTCTAAATGAATAGTATATAATTTTAGAAAAAATTCGTTTTGACTAGCGCAATTCGTGTTACTTAAATTCATACCCGATATCAGTGCGGTAATAAATGCCATCGAAATCTATTGCTTCTAAAATTTCTAAAGAATAATCCACAGCTTCGCCAATATTTTTTCCGTATGCAGTAACGCATAATACCCTGCCGCCGTTGGTTAAAATTTTTCCATCGGCTTGTTTTGTACCTGCATGAAATATAAAAGAATTTTTATCGGTCTTTTTACTCAAGCCTTTTATTGCAAACCCCTTTTCATAAGCGCCGGGATAACCGTTACTCACCGCCATCACGGTAACAGTGCTGCGCTCATCCACTCTTAATTTTACAGTATTCAACTCCTGCTGTGTGGCTGCCACAAGCAATCCTACAAGATCGGTTTCCAATCTCGGTATCACCACTTCAGTTTCGGGATCGCCCATGCGGCAATTATATTCAATTACGAAGGGTTCGCCATTTACGCTTATCAACCCAAAAAATAAAAACCCTTTGTAATCAATTTCTTCTTTATGTAAACCGGCTATGGTGGGCTTGATAATTCTTTCTTCCACCTTATGCATAAAACCAGGAGTAGCAAATGGTACAGGACTAACAGCTCCCATGCCTCCTGTGTTTAATCCCGTATCTCCCTCGCCAACCTGTTTATAATCTTTTGCCTCGGGCAGCAGCAAATAATTTTTCCCGTCAGTAATTACGAACACACTTAATTCCATGCCATTCAAAAATTCCTCTACAACAACTTTCTTACTGGCTTCCCCAAACTTTGCCTTTTGTATCATCAATTCGAATTCTGACACGGCTTCTACAGATGTCTGGCAAATAATTACTCCCTTGCCTGCTGCGAGTCCATCAGCCTTTAACACAACGGGCAGAGCATGTTCTTTTACATAATGAACGCCTTCTTCAAAATTAGAAGCATCAAACTCCCGGTATTTTGCAGTGGGAATATTATGTCGCTTCATGAATGCTTTCGCAAAAGCCTTGCTACCTTCCAACTGTGCACCTTTTTTGGACGGTCCGATAAAATAAATTTTTTCAAGCTCTTCATTAATCTTGAAATAATCGTACAGGCCATTTACCAATGGCTCTTCAGGGCCGACAACAATCATTTCTATTTTTTCAGAAATGCAAAAACTTCCGATGGCATTAAAATCAGTAATGTCGAGCGGGACGTTTTTTCCGCATTGAGCAGTTCCCGCATTTCCTGGAGCAATGTAGAGAGGGTTTGCCCAAACGCTTTGGTTTATTTTCCAGGCAAGGGCATGTTCTCTGCCACCCGAGCCTAACAACAGGATACGCATGTACAGGGTTTAAAATTCTGTGCGAATATCGGCACAATTGTCAAAGAAACTGGCGTTTTCTTTGTTACAATTCAATTTTCTGTATTTTGTATTAGTAAATTCACTGTGATTAGTCATTCAAAAACGATTGTATGAGCCAATCTGAAATTTTTTCAAATCAATCACAAGTTAAAACAGGCAAGCACCCGAGGGGCCTATATGTGTTATTCTTTACAGAAATGTGGGAGCGATTTGGTTATTACCTGATGATAGGAATTTTCTTTTTATATCTTACTGATACGGTAAGTCATGGGGGCAGAGGTTTGGATATTGTGGCAGCAGTAAGTATAGTTGGTACTTATGTTGCTCTCATTTATTTAACACCGTTCATAGGCGGTTTGATTGCCGACAGGTATCTCGGCTACACCAAATCAATTTTTCTTGGCGGAAGTTTACTGGCCCTTGGGTATTTTTTAATCGCACTTAACGGAAGTAACATAGTCATGTACACCGGTTTGTTTTCCGCTATAGTGGGCAATGGCTTTTTTAAACCAAACATCAGCACTTTATTAGGCAATATTTATAACAGGCCGGATTTAAAGGCGAAAAAAGACATAGCGTATAATATCTTTTACATGGGTATAAATATCGGCGCTTTTCTGTGCAATTTCGTGGCTGCTTATCTACGCAATAACTATACATGGGGCTGGGCATTTTCAGCAGCAGGTTTTGGAATGGTACTTGGTTTAATTTGGTTTGCATTTGGATTAAAACATGTAAAACATGCGGATGTTATCAAACCTGTTCACGAAGGAGATATGCCTATTAGTAAAATCATATTGAATGTTTTTGTGCCTGCATTAATTGCCGGAGCCATAGGTTGGATTATTCCCGGAAATATTCTTGGTTCCGACGCTAATGATGCATTTATTTTTGCTTGTATTCCTATTATTATTTTTTATTTCAGCTTATGGTACCGTGCAAAAGGTTTTGAGAGAAAACGTATAAGCACTTTGCTAATCCTGTTTGGTGTTTCAATTATCTTCTGGAACATTTATAATCAGAATTCAACAGCACTAACCATTTGGGCACAAACTTATACTGACCGTGAAGCTCCAAAAGTTATTCAGCCTGCATTAAAGCCATTTGGTTTTTTGGAAACTGTAAATACAAAGCCGACAGAAGTACCTGTTGTTGACAGTCAGTTTCGGGCACAGGCAGATGCTCATGGAAAAGTTTTGACAAAGCAAGGCACAGATCTTTATTTCCAAAATTTACAGAAAGAAAAATATCCGCCGGAAGGGCAAGATTTGAAATTGATTTCCACAGAAATTTATCAATCTGTTAATCCGTTTTGGATAATCGTTCTAACACCAATCATCGTCGCTTTTTTTGGCTTTATGAAAGCCAGAGGTAAGGAACTTTCAACACCCAGCAAGTTCGCATGGGGCACCCTCATCGCAGGATTATCATCGGTTGTAATGATTGCCGCATGTCTTTCAACTAACATTTACGTTAACAAAGTTTCAAGCTGGTGGATTGTAAGCAGCTATGGTGTATTTACAGTTAGTGAACTATTTGTAAGCCCGGTGGGATTATCACTTACGTCAAAAGTTGCACCCCGAAGATTAACTGCATTGATGATGGGAGGGTGGTTTATTACGACTTCCTTAGGAGGAAAAATCTCTGGCATCCTCGCAGGCTTTTGGGATAAGTTTGACAATAAAGCAGTGTTCTTTGCCATTAGTGCGGTGGCAGCTATAGTAGCTTGCTTTTTATTATTGCCATTAACGAAACGCTTGAATAAAGTGGTGGTTGAAGCTGCGGCTTCAGATGAATAATAATTTCTATTGCCGAAGGAGTTGAATTTTTTTTATTTATCTTACTGAACAAAACCAACTGACATGGCGGAACAATCCCACTTCAAACCATTTGTTGCTCCCGAAACAAACATGAAAGAATTTACTTTGAAGGCCATCCTGATGGGTTGTTTTTTCGGAATTCTTTTCGGTGCTGCCACTGTATATCTTGCATTGAAGGCGGGCCTCACCGTTTCAGCATCTATTCCTATTGCTGTATTAGCTATCACACTTGGAAGAAGATTTTTTAAGACCACCATTTTAGAAAATAATATTATTCAAACTACAGGATCCGCCAGTGAAAGTATTGCTGCCGGTGTTGTGTTCACTCTTCCGGGATTTTTGTTTTTATCAACAGCGGAAGCAACTAAATTTTTTGACTACATCCCAATTTTCATTCTTGCCATTTTTGGTGGCATTCTGGGAACGTTACTGATGATTCCTTTGCGGCGTGCACTTATTGTGAAAGAACATGGAGTATTGCCTTATCCTGAGGGTACCGCCTGTGCTTCTGTGTTAAAGGCAGGAGAAAAAGGTGGAGAATTTGCCAAAACCGCTTTTCAGGGTTTAGGATTCGCATTTGTATATGCGTTGCTGCAAAGACTTTTCAAAGTAATTGCGGAAACACCAGTGTATGATACTGTAAAAAACAAATTGGTCAACAGATATTATCCTTCCGCACAAATATCTGCGGACATTACTCCCGAGTATCTCGGAGTAGGTTATATCATTGGTGCCAGAATAGCGGGTGTGTTAGTGGCAGGTAGTGTATTAAGCTGGTTGGTGTTCAATCCATTGCTTGCATCTTTGGTTAATCCCGTCGATGTTGCTATTCAGCAGGTGAAACTTGGCTATCTTAAAGACATTGCGACAGCAGGTGGCTATGGCGGCTGGGATCCGGTTACTCATACATTTGCTGATCCTGCCACTGCGATTTATAGAGCATACATCAGGGTAGTTGGTGCCGGTGCTGTGGCAATGGGCGGATTTATTACCCTCATTAAGACCATTCCAACTATTGTTGCTTCATTTAAAGAAAGCATTGGTGCTGTGAAAGAGAAAGGGGGAAGCAGCCGTCTGCGTACGGAGAGAGATCTTAATATAAAAGTAGTTTTATTTGGAAGTATTGCTTTGGTGATACTCATTGCATTATTGCCCATGATCCCTGGCAACAATATTTTTAATAAGCTTATTATCGGTATTTTGATTGTTGTGTTTGGTGCATTTTTCGTAACAGTGTCTTCACGTATTGTTGGAATAATCGGGACAACGAACAATCCGATTTCAGGAATGACCATAGCTACGATGATGAGCACTTGTCTGATTTTCGTTGCGGTAGGCTGGAGCGGACAAGTCTATGAACCGATGGCTCTTGTCGTTGGAGGTATGGTCTGCATTGCCGCTGCAAATGCAGGTGCAACTTCACAGGATTTAAAAACGGGATATTTGGTGGGCTCAACGCCGAGGTATCAGCAGCTGGCTTTGTTCATTGGGGTAATTGTTTCTGCACTAGCCATTGGTTTTACGGTAAAAACACTCGATATACCCAACGCGGACTTAAAGGCGCAAGGAATTGAGCATGCCATTGGAAGCGTATTCAATGCGCCACAAGCTACACTTATGGCCACATTAGATAAAGGAATCCTGTCTCATAACCTTGACTGGAATTTTGTAATTGCTGGTGCTGCATTGGCCCTTGTTGTGGAATTATGCGGAGTAAGAGCTTTAAGTTTCGCTATCGGCGTTTATCTCCCCCTTTCTACAACGTTGCCCATTTTTATTGGCGGGGCTATTCGGGGAATCGTTCAAAAAATAAAATTAAAGAGAGATGAACCAGTGATTGAAGGCGAAGAAGATCTTGAAAAGGGAAATCTTTTTGCCACGGGGCTTGTTGCAGGTGGAGCGTTGCTGGGTGTAATATTTGCATTCCTCAATATTCCCACAAAACTTGCTAATGGCTTAAAGCAGTTAAGTGTGGAAGAGTGGTTCAAAAATAATTTTGGAGAAGGTGGATATTATTTTCTTGGCGTTTTGTTTTTTGCTCTAATGGGATTCACTCTTTATCGAATAGCGGTTAGAAGGAAAAAACCTTCTGAAATAATTTGACATAGGCATAATATAAAAAAGCACCCGCTTAATCCGGATGCTTTTGATTTATATGGATAGTACGAATCAACAAAAACTCAAGTGATCATATTTCTTTCCGAGTATGGCTGTGTCATCTGCATCAAGCCAGTTTTTCAGAACAGTTGCATACACGGTTTTAAAATCAATTTTATATTTTAAGTCGCCTTCGGAAAGATCATTTAGATCAGGCATTGCATTAATAATGCCCTTTTGTTTTAAAGCCCCACCGATCAAAAACATATTGTTGGCTGTCCCATGATCCGTACCACCACTCGCATTTTGAGAAACTCGCCTTCCAAACTCGGAAAAAGTAAACATGAGCACATCGTTAAAACGGTTGTTGACTTTTAAGTCTTTGGAGAAGGCCTTTACGGCATCACTTAACTCAGTAAATAAACGCTGCTGCTGATTTTCCTGGTTTACATGGGTATCAAAACTACCGAGCGAGATGTAGTATACCTTTGTATTGATGTCTGAAAAGATCAATGAAGCAATTGTTTTTAGCCCATTGCCCAATTCTGTTTTGGGATATTCAGTTGTTGACGGGTGTGCCCTGCTTTGTTGAAAAATATAATTGGCCGACGATAGAGTTTCAGACATGGTTTTATACAGATAATCTACTGTTTCTTCTCCACTGTTCGCATGATCTTTCAAAACGTCTTTAAAAAACTTTTCATTGCTTGTTCCGAATAAACGTTGCGGATCTTTCATTGCAATCGCCTTAGCATTTTCACCTTTTAATGCGAGGCTTAACACGTCATCAATTTCCAGGGCATATGTTGGTTTGTCGCAACCATGGCATTGAGCATCAAGATAACGCCCGACCCAACCGGTTGTAATATATTCACCGCTTCCACTGCCTGTTTGCCATATGTCCATGCTGCGAAAATGCGAACGATCAGGATTTGGATAACCCACGTTATTCAAAATGCCCAGACTTCCATCGTCATACAATTCCTTTAATCCAATTAATGTGGGATGCAAGCCTACCTCATCGGTCAGTGACAAAGCTTTTGTTTTTTCAATTCCCAGTCGCGGACGTTCACGATAATAAATATCATTACGGAATGGTATTACCATGTTCAAGCCGTCATTGCCCCCACTCAATTGCAATATCACCATTACTTTATTTCCGGGCGGTACCCGGTCAACCTTTTCAAATGCCTTTAAAAATTTCGGCACCATAAAAGATGCTGTAGCCAGTGATCCGATTTGTATAAATTCACGACGTTTAATAATCACCATAAATGATTTTTAGATTTTTACCCCGCCGAAGGCGGGACGCAATTAGCACAATTGGTATTCTGGTGTACTCATGATCTGTATCGTCGCCGTTTTAATAAGGCTTTCTCTGCTCGTCGAATCTGAATATTGATTAATAACATCTGCGCCAACAGCTTTTTTTGTTTGTAATAAAATACCCGAAATGTCATTTACTAATTCTTCACGAGCCACTTTATCATAAAAACTCAGGTATTTACTCCAGTCAATCTCCGCGTTAATCGGTCTCCCCACTCTTCCCATTTGCTTCCCGCCGGATTTTTCTTTGATCTCATCATCATTGCGGCCCATCATTTGGTCATCATCCGTTTTTGGTTTTACATTGAATTCGTCTCTGTCGTTAATTAATTGGGGAATGCGCATGCGCATCATAAGTGTTGAACTGTCAATCCACGTCTTCCCGCCCGGCCATCCTGCAACATTTGGAGGATAAAACAACATTTGACCTAGTACACGTTGCAATAACAACAGGGCCTCTTCATTTTCTAATTTCATTGGCAACATGCGTTGTATACCTACCAGTAGTTCTATTGGGGATTTTATTCTTGTGCCAATATTTTTTTCTTTGTAGAACCAATCACTGGTAAAAATATCTTCCATCAGCTTGCTTATATCATAATCATTTTTATAAAAAC
>WNFX01028640.1_pt1 | contig 11117 bp, 13 predicted proteins | sample 5400111 | NCBI WGS metagenome assembly WNFX01 (sample SAMN13153363, study PRJNA577476) | soil metagenome | isolation source: 40 cm soil or saprolite under grassland replicate 1 | place: USA:California | collected 2016-06-15
TGATTCGCGATTTTCGATCTGCCTAAGTTCTTTACTCGTTTTGCGGCTTCCGTCATGACTCCATCCCGGAGGGCCAAAAACATAAAATAATTTTTTTTTCCAATTGATGTCAGGACGCAAGAGATCTTTGCACAGATTATCCCATTCATGAAAAACAATGCTGACGGGAGTTTCTTTTTCGATTGGTTTAGTAAGACCATATTTCAATGGTTGGTAATTTTCAACAGGCAATTCTGGCTGGAACGTTCCGAATAATTTATCCCAGATAATGAGAAACATGCCCATATTCATATCAAGATATTTTGGATTAGAAGCATGATGCACACGATGGTGGGAAGGAGTTACAAGAATATATTCAAGCCAACCCATTTTGTTGATGAGTTCCGTGTGGACAAGAATTCCCCAGATCTGCGTAGCTGAGTATATAAAAACGATATCGAGTGGTTTAAAACCAATCAATACCAGGGGGATAAAGTAAATAAACCGATACAGCGGTTGGAAAACAGAGGAACGGAAGCCAACGGAAAAATTAAGTTGCTGCGATGAATGATGCGTTACATGCACTGCCCAGAATAATCTTACTTCATGATCAAACCTGTGTAACCAATAATAAAGAAAATCTTCAATAACTAACAACATAATCCAATACACAACAACATTAGTGAATGAAAAAACCTGGTAATGAAAAAAATAAGTCAAGATAATCAGGTAACCACTTCTTACAAAAAAATCGAGACAGGCGTTCAGCACCATCAGGTAAACATTAGCAGCGGTGTCTTTCCATGTATATGCTTTTTTATGCCGGTAGTTACTTAATAGCAACTCTGCTCCAATGATGATCACATATAGAGGAGTTGAAATAAAAATGAGCAATTGTTCGTAAATGGCCCGCATATTAACGTAAAAATAAGCTTCGCCTTCAAATGTTCAGTATCTTTCCCCGGTTTTCAGTATAAAATTTCATGAATATAGACCTGTTGCATAATTGGGAAAAAAAATCTGCAGAGCGGCAGAAAACTTACAAACAATGGCTGCAAAGAGCAGATAAAAATAAAGTATTAAAGCGATTGCCGGGACTTCATGAAGAAGCTTTTTCAAAAATTGATTGCCTCCAATGTGCCAATTGCTGTAAGAATTTCTCGCCACGATTTAAAACTCCTGATATCAAACGCATCAGCAAACATTTAAAAATGCGTGAAAGTGATTTTATTGAAACTTATTTAAAAGTGGATGAAGAGGGAGATTTTGTGGTAAAATCAACGCCCTGTCCTTTTCTGGGTGAAAAAAATTTTTGTACGATCTATGAGCAACGCCCTTCTGATTGCCATCGCTTTCCATACACAGACGAAGATGTTTTTATTAAGCGGCAACTGTTAACGCTTAAAAATTCCAGCTTTTGTCCTATCACTTATTTTGTACTCGAAAAATTAATAGAAGCAAAAAAATAAAAATCATCCCGCCGTCAACTCCTCATAAGCCGCCTGCAGTGGTCTTTGCAGACCATCCCCCTTCCATTGTGTATCGAATGGCAACATGGCTGTTTTTAAAACATCATCTTTTGTTTTGCCTGCTTTAATTTCTCCATCAACAAAATTCAACACTTTGTCAAGATATTCAGCAAAAGCCTTTAAATCATCTTTTGTGCCTGTTACTTCATAGCCATCAGCCGCATGGCCAAAAATAAAAATGGTATCATTACTGAAACGATCGGAAACTTTATTCAATGCGATGATCCAATTTTTCATACTTGCCCCGGCACTTCTGTCAACAAATGGATGCCGTCGATTGAACATGAGATCACCCATGTGAACAATATTGGCATGTTCAAAATGAATGATTGCATCTCCATCAGTATGCCCTGTGCCATGATAGTACAGGCAAATTTTTTCTTTACCTATTTTTTCACACCAGGTATCTGTAAAAGTTTGATCGGGGTATAACTGTTTAAAATATTGCCTGCTGTATGATCCTGGTGATGATGAGTATTGATAAGAAGTTTAAAAGGTTTATCACTTCTTTTCTTTAATTCTTCGATCAGGTGTTTGGATTGATCAGGAAACTCCGAGTCTACCACAACAATTCCTTTCTTTGACAGCATGAAAGCAATCGTGCCCCCTTTTTCAGTAAAAACACCAATATCATTACGAAGCATTTTTATTTTCCAGGGATCATCAAACATAGCTGCGAAAAATTTTTGTTGCACAAGAGTAAGCGCTCCCAAAGAAAGGGCAGATGAATGAATGAAATTTCGGCGGTTCATAATAATAGTTTAAAAGTTTAAAGAGTTTAAGAAGTTCAAAAAGTTCCAGAAGTTGGATGAAGCACTAAATAACCTCTTAAACCTTTGAAAACCTTTGGAACTTCCGGAACCTTTAGTACTCTAATTTACGTAAACTCGGCGCTTTAAACCAGGTAGTAATTACAACCAGCAAAGTCATGCAACCGCCAAATACGACAGAGGGGATCACACCCATCAATTTTGCTGCAATACCACTTTCGAACTGGCCCAATTCATACCAGCTACTGCAAAGAATAAGGTTCTGCCCTGTTTCTTTTGAAAAGGCGAAATAGTTAATAAGACAACAATGCAGATAGAGCCAATATCCGAGGCCGCATTCAACCATCCAAAACCCTGCGGACCCACTTTTAAAATATCTTTTGCATATACCGGGACCATCGCCACGGCGCCACCAAATAAAACAGCAAAAAGATCGAGTGTCATGGCACCCAATACTTCTTTGGTGCGAAACACAAACCTCAATCCTTCTTTTACACTTTCCCAGGTTCTTTTTTCTGATGCTGGCAATAACGCTTTTTGCTCTTTTAATTGCGTGAGAAGTATGAATGCAAGAACAATAAGAGAGCAAATAGTTATTAATGCTCCCGTATTACCAAACGCGGCGATCAAAAATCCCCCCACAGCATGCCCGGTCACAGATGCTGTTAACCAGGTACCCTGGCTCCAGGTAGTGGCATTTTGCAAATGTTCCTTGGGCACAACATAACCTAGCAACACCGAAAAGGTAGGCCCCGTAAATGACCGTGTAATGCCGCTGCAAAAAATAACTCCATAAATGCAAACAGATATCCAGTGATTACTCAAATGTCCTTTTATAAAACCGGAAGAAAAAAACAGAAGTGCAGATGCACAGCAGAAGTAAAAGAAAACCCCCTTCAGTATCAGTTTCTTTTTTTCACTCAAATCGATCACATGACCAGCATATAAAGCCATAGAAACAGCGGGAATTACTTCTGACAGACCAATGAGACCGATCGCAAAAGGGTCCCGGGTTAATTCGTAGACCCACCATCCAACCAGGGTGCTCATCATCCGCAAGGCCATGATGAAAACAAATCTTCCCAACATTAAATTTTTGAATTCCGTGATCCGAATGGCTGCAAAAGGAGAGGAAGAACCTTGATTTGTCTGAAGAGAACCACGATTTGCCTGATTAGCCATGGATTAAAAGGAAATTAAGGATTCAATTTGGCTATTGAAAAGCCTTTAATATTGCTACTAAGAAGAACCAAAATTAAAAGACATTTTCCGACTCCACACATAATCAGATAGTGACTTTTTGGTTTCGTATTTCCTCAAAACCTAATAAAAGTCCAACAAATCGTGGCTCTATGGCAATTGTAAATAATGCTGTCCTTCATCATACTCTTTTTCCAATGCCTCTGTAATGACCTTTAAATGTTTCTCGTTGCCCAAAAAATCTGAATTGGACGCATCTATAAAAATGGTTTTAAGATTATGTTGCTTGATGTAACGAGTATAAGTCTCCTGGATACTAAACAGATATTCATCAGGAATATTCTGTTCATAGCTGCGATTGCGTTTTTTAATATTTGCCTGCAGTTTGGAAACCGGTGCGTGCAGGTAAATTAAAATATCCGGTTGGAGCAATTGCTGATGAATGATCTCAAACAACCGCTGATACAAACGAAATTCGTCATCAGGGAGGGTAACCTTTGCAAATAAAAGGCACTTGGTAAAAAGATAATCCGAGACGGTGATATTTTGAAAAAGATCTTTTTGCTGAATTAGTTCTTTTAATTGTTTGAAACGCTCAGCCATAAAAAACAGCTCTAATGGAAAAGCATATTGCTGCGGATTTTCATAAAATTTCGAAAGAAAAGGGTTGTCGGCAAATTCTTCCAGCACAAGCCTTGCATTATAATGTCTTGCGAGTAAATGAGCCAATGTTGTTTTTCCTGCGCCGATATTTCCCTCAATAGTAATAAAATGATAATTCATTGGGTTGTCCATCCGGGTTGTTAATCATCGGTTAGTATTAAACTGTTCGAAGGCACAAAATAAATTATTTGCACTGACAAAAATTTTAAACAAAGTCTTTGTGGAAAAAAATCAGTGAAAGTCTTGTACATTCTATTCATGGTAGTTGTTTACGGCTAATTTATCCGGGCATTCTTTCAACAATTGGAAAATCGATCTTTTAAAGCCAGGATGTTGGACATTGCCGGCGATTTCAGCTAAAGGTGTCAATGCAAACCTGCGATTTTGCATTTCGGGATGAGGAATCTTTAGAAAAGGAAGATCGTATTGTTCATCGTTAAATAATAAAATATCAATATCAATAATGCGGGGACCATATTTTTCGTTTCGTTCGCGGCCCATCATTTTCTCTATTTTTAATAATTGCTCCATTAATTGCTTTGCGCTGTATTCAGTTTCAATCTCTATAGCCTGGTTAAGAAATAGGGGTTGATCAGTTTTGCCCCAGGCCGCTGTTTCATACAATGAAGATAATTGGATAATCGCTCCACATTGTTGTTCGATGACGTTTCTGGCTGCTTCAAAATTTATTTTTCTGTTACCCAGATTACTCCCCAATAATAAAAAGGCTTTATTCATATTTATAATTGAAAGCATCAAATATCTTTATTTTTGAATACTCAAACATTTTCATCATGAAAAGCTTCTTTAAAATATTTTTTGCTTCTTTGTTATCACTGATAATTTTCAGCCTGATCGTATTTTTTCTAGTTGTAGGTTGGATAGCCGGCCTGGCTTCAAAAGAAAAACCGAGGGTGGAAGCCAGATCCATATTGGTTCTCAATCTCAGCCAGAACTTTAAAGAGCAGCCCGTTGAAAATCCTCTTTCAAATTTCAGCAGCAACGATGAAATGGATGTGCCGGGTTTGTATGATGTAATTCGACTGATCAACAAGGCCAGGGACGATAAAAATATCAGCGGTATCTATATTATTGCTAACTCCAATCCGAATGGATTTGCCAGCAGTGAGGAGATCAGGAATGCGTTGCTTAATTTTAAAGCAAGCAAAAAATTTATTATTGCTCATGGTGATATAATTTCTCAAAGAGCCTATCATATTGCTGATGTGGCAGATAAACTCTATCTCAATCCAACCGGTATTTTAGAGTGGGTTGGTTTTAATGTTGATTATGTTTTTTTGAAAGGAACTTTGGATAAGCTGGAAATTCAACCGCAAATTTTTTATGCCGGCAAATTTAAAAGCGCTACTGAACCTTTTCGCACGGATAAAATGACTCCCGAGAACAAGCTGCAAACGACAGTGTGGCTAAACGATCTTTATGAACATTTTTTATTGGCTGCCTCTTCTGCCAGAAATATTGATACCACTACTCTCCACAGTTTGGCAAATGAAGGCAAAATTCAAACAGCCCGGGATGCCCTTGATAATAAATTAGTCGACAACTTAAAATATGATGACCAGGTGAAGGATGAGATAAAAAATAAATTAGGCCTGGGTAAATATGATAAAATCAATTTCATTTCAATTAATAAATATGCTAAAGCCGGTGGGTTTAAAAAAACGGGCAAGGAAAAAATTGCTTTAATATATGCCGAAGGCGACATAATCGATGGCAACAGTGACCAGCGGGGCGTAATAGCGAGTGAAAATTACATGCAGCTTATCCGTAAAGCAAGACTTGATAAATCGATTAAAGCAATTGTCTTCCGTGTGAATTCCGGCGGCGGGAGTGCCCTGGCCAGTGAGAACATTTTGAGAGAATTGTTACTCGCAAAGCAAGACAAGCCTGTTGTATTGAGTTTTGGTGATGTAGCTGCCTCAGGAGGTTATTATATCTCCTGTGCTGCTGACAGCATTTTTGCAGAACCAAATACCATTACGGGCTCTATTGGCGTATTCGGTATCATTCCCAATATGGAAACTTTTTTTAAAAATAAACTGGGAGTAACATTCGATGGTGTCAAGACCGGTGAATATGCTGATGCAGGAGTTTTTCATCCCTTGAATGAAACGGAAAAGAAAATGATTCAGCATAGTATCGAAATGATCTATGAACAGTTTAAAAAACGAGTGGCTGACGGGAGAAAAAAAGACGTCGCATATATCGACAGCATTGCCCAGGGAAGAGTATGGATTGGTAATGATGCTATTAAAAATGGACTAATTGATCGTTTCGGAGGATTACAGGAAGCAGTGAATTGTGCCGCCCGGTTAGCTAAGCTCAATGATTATCGTTTGAGAGAATTTCCCGCGCCTCAAAATATTTTTGATCGCATTTTCGGCTCATCATCAGATAACTATTCTGCAAAGATGAAAGCAGAATTAGGCGACGAGAATTTTAAAATTTACCAGGAAATATTGCGTATCAAACAAATCACCAATACCGCGCAGGCTCGTTTGCCATTTGAATTCTTTATTCATTAAAACCCTGATCCATAAAAAGGGCTTGACTCTATGCCGGCCTGGAGGAATGAAATTCCTTTCAAGTTTATGAAAACTTACATTTGCACTTCAATTAGAAATAATGGCACCGAGGTATAACCAGCGAAGGGCTCTATTTGCAATTACACGGGCTAGTTTTAAATCAATTTTTAAAAGCCCCTCATCGACATTTTTCAGCTTATTTTTTCCAATTGTTCTGAGAGAGAATTGCCGCAATTGCAAGCCGTTTTAAATGGAATGATCAATGAACTGAGTCAACAAAAACATCCTGTTGAAAAAATAGCGAGTATTTCCAACGAACAAGTGCAGGGACGTATCTATAAACGGATCGATTTTTATTTGCCTAGCATGATCGGTTTTTCACTGATTGGCTCTGCCGTATTTGGAGTAGCTTTTTTATTCTTTGCACTCAGAGAAACATTGGTGCTAAAAAGAATGTATGCCTCGCCGGTAAGCAAAAGCAATATTGTAATCGGAGAAAGTATTGGTCGCGTACTTTTTCAATTGATAATCGTTGTAGTGCTGATATTGTTTGGTAAGTATGCATACAATTTTACTCTTGCAAATGGATTTGTTACTTTCCTTGAATTACTGGTAATAAGCGCCCTTGCTTTAATCGTGTTCATGGGCTTTGGATTTTTTATTAGTTCTGTGGCAAAAAATCAAAACGTAATTCCTATTTATGCTAACCTGTTTATGTTTCCACAATATTTTCTATCAGGAACTTTTTTTCCAAAAACCGTGTTGCCACAAAGTATTCATTGGCTTATAGAAGCGTTGCCATTAACTGCGCTCAACGATGCTTTGCGAAAAATAGCCTTTGAAGGCTCCCATATAAATGATTGCTGGAAACAAATAGGAATTTTGGGGGCTTGGGGAGTGGTGATTTATGCGCTGGCCATATGGGCTTTCAGGTGGGAATAAATTTTCTTTACCGTGCGAGGTTCTTAACTCTATCAAACTTCGATGCGAATCATAAGGCTGATCATAATAAGTATTATTGTCCTCTTGATAATTGTTACTATTATTTCTCTCTTTATTCCATCTCATGTCCAGGTATCAAAAGCCATCTTAATTCATACACCGAAAAATTCGGTAATGGCACAAATCGATGATCCAACAAATTGGAAAAACTGGTACCCGGGCGCCAATTCATCAAATCTCTTTTATGAAAACGGGATCGCCACGGGATTAATATTAAACAAAAGTAAACAGCAATATATCAAAATCACTGAAAAAAAAGAAGACGAGGTAATGGCCGTTTATATATTGCCGAACAAAAAAATCCGGACGGGCTGGCAAATCGCAACCACTCTCGATTCAAGTTCTGTAACGGTACAATGGTATATGGATTTTCACCTTCGATGGTATCCCTGGGAAAAATTTACCAGCTTTATGTTTGAAAGAATTTACAATCCTCAATTGCAACAGGGCCTGGATAATTTAAAAACGTTTCTTGAAAAATAACCTCACCCCTAACCCCTCTCCATCCCGATAGCAATCGGGAGAGTGGGGGGAACTACTCTAAAAATTTTTGTTTCATTTCACCAGTTGGTATCATACATTTCTCTTTTTTTCCAAACCAGCGATAGCGCTTCCTGGCAATGAAATTATAAACGCCATCACGAATAAATCTAGGAACGATCCAAAAAACCTGGGTCCATTTCCAATACCAGGGAAGTTTGTTGTAAAGTCTCAATGCCGCACCGGATTTTTGAAAGGCCTTCCCATTTTCAATAATGATAAAAGAATCACTCGCCCGCCAATTAATGTTATATTCTTCCAGTAGTTTTTTTCCGGAATGAGATTGTAATGTGGCAAATTGAAAAATATTTTTTTTATCCTGCCTGATGATGAAGTTTACCATGGCATTGCAGAAATTGCAGACACCATCAAAAAGAATTATTGGCCTGTCATTCACGAGGCAAAGTTACTGGCGGGCTCTATTGGAGATTATGAAACACCTTCTGCACATCTTCATCCTGTTCAAGTTTATCAACCAATTTTAAAACTTCCTGTGCCTGGTCTTCCGGTAAATGAATGGTTGTAGAAGGAATCCATTCCACTTCAGCGCTGACCGGATTAATGTTTTTTTCTTCCAGGGCTTTTTGCATTTTGCCAAAATCACTAAAAGCAACACGGATCACTAAAACATCCTCTCCGTTTTCACCTGTTCCCTCTCCCATTTCTTCAAGACCATGATCGATTAAATCGAATTCAAGTTCTTCAGTATTCAAGCCACCGGGTTTCAATTTAAAAACGCCCACGCCGAAGGGCAGGATTGGTATTGGGATCAGGGCCGCCTGCTTTTACAGCAATGGCAATTTCTTTCCCGATGCGACTGAACTGTTTCGCCATCCGGTCCCAACGGGCAAACATGGTTGATTTACGAACTTCAAAAATTCTTCCCATGACTTTTATTTCGGATTTCGGATTTTAGATTTCGGATTTAAAACTGCCTCTGAAATCTACGATCTAAATCCTGTGAGGCGCAAATTTACAGCAATGAGATTAAAAGAAAAACCGTTTCAGTCTAACCGAAACGGCGATTTTTTAATTTTTACTTTTGAATTTTTTTATCCTTCAAAAGGTTCTTTAGGCTTTTCAGGATCAACAGGTGTTACCATTTTACCATGCCGCACTTTACTGTGTTTTCTGCTATATCCGAAATAAATCATAAACCCGATCAATAACCAAACTATTAATCTTGCCCAGTTTTCCAAACCTAACCCGGCAATCATTGCTAAGCAAATTAAAGCACCAAGCGGAGCAACTACCCATACTGCTGGCGTTTTAAACGGTGCATTCGCCATCTTTTTGTTCCTGATTATCATTATCCCAATACATACCAGAACAAATGCAAAAAGAGTTCCGATGCTTGTCATATCGCCTACAACATTATCCGGAATGAAGGCCGCAAATAATGAAACAAAAAGAAAAAACACCCATTGTGATTTATAGGGTGTGCGATGTTTTGGGTGAACATCAGAAAATACGGAAGGAACAAGTCCGTCTCTTGACATGGTATAAAAAATTCTCGTCTGCCCTAAAAGCATCACAAGAATTACAGAAGAAAATCCGGCTAATATTGCAATGGTAATAAAAAGAGAAAGCCATCCATATCCGGGCATGTGATTGGTAATGGCATAAGAAACCGAAGCTTCACTTCCTGCAGCCATAAACTCTTTGTAAGAGGCAATGCCTGTAAGAACATAAGAAAATAAAATATACAAAATAGTACAAACGGCCAGTGAAACTAATATTCCGATTGGCATGTGCTTCTTTGGATTTTTCGTTTCCTGTGCTGCAGTAGAAACTGCATCAAACCCAATAAATGCAAAAAATACAATACCTGCACCCCGCAATACTCCCAGCCATCCATGATTTAATGTGTCAGAATAATTGTGAACCTGCCCGTTACTTAACTGAACACTTCCTGCATTTGCAGGGATAGTAAATGGATGCTGATTTGCAGGGTCTATAAATTTCCAGCCTAAAATAACAAACATGATGACAATGGCAACTTTTATAATTACAATAACGCTGTTCACAACTGCCGAGCCCCTTGTACCGCGTACCAATAGAGCCGTTAAGAGAAGAAGAACGAACACAGCAGGAATATTTATTATGCCATGTACACCAGTATCCAAAGAGTGTTGAAAAGGCGAGTGGGACCATTCATAAGGAATTTGCCGCCCCACAGTTTGTTGTAGTAAATTATTTAAATACTGGGACCAGCCAATTGAAACAGTAGCCGCCCCAAGCGCATATTCAAGCACTAAATCCCACCCGATTATCCAGGCAATAAATTCTCCCATTGTAGCGTACGAGTAGGTATATGCACTGCCCGCAATAGGAATCATTGAAGCAAATTCGGCATAACATAGACCCGCAAGTGCACAACCAATTGCCGCAATTATAAAAGAAATTACAACGGCGGGACCTGCATGGCCGCCTGCTGCAGCGGCTGTACGTATAAACAAACCCGCACCAATAATGGCACCAATACCTAATCCAATAAGAGAAATAGGGCCAAGCGTCCGTTTCAAACTTTTTTCGGAACTATCAGCATCCGACATTAACTGACTCAGTGGTTTTCTTATAAACAAACTCATAAGTTGGTTTTTGTAGTTTATAATAGCTCGTAAAGTAAACAAATATTAATTAATGCTATAATTCTTTTGCAAAGTATTTTATAGGATGAAATGTTTTTACTCTTAGATATTTTTTCCGATTTTCGGCTTTCTATCAAACCCGACTATGGCAAAAAAAAACCGGCTAACTGTTTTTATTTTGATCGCAATGATTTTGGGAGTCGGCATCGGGTATATAGTTCATCAAAACAGTTCTTCCGACTTTATAAAAAAATTCTCCGATAATATAAAGCTTCTCACCACAATTTTTCTTCGCCT
>WNFX01006495.1_pt1 | contig 11116 bp, 14 predicted proteins | sample 5400111 | NCBI WGS metagenome assembly WNFX01 (sample SAMN13153363, study PRJNA577476) | soil metagenome | isolation source: 40 cm soil or saprolite under grassland replicate 1 | place: USA:California | collected 2016-06-15
GAAAACATGTTCGGCGATATCGTCAGCGATTTGTGCGCCGGTCTCGTCGGCGGACTCGGTTTCGCTCCGAGCGCCAATCTCGGCGACAACTACGCCGTGTTCGAACCGACACATGGATCCGCGCCGAAATATGCGGGTCAATACAAGGTCAATCCGATCGCCATGCTGTTGACCGCGAAGCTAATGCTCGACTGGCTCAAAGAAACCGAAATGGCGACGCGCCTGGAAACTGCCATTGCTCGCGTCATCGCGGAAGGCAAGGTTCGCACCTACGACATGGGCGGCAAAGATTCCACACTCGACGTGGCTAAAGCCATCGGCGCGTACGCCAGTTCATAAATCCGGTGCTGTCGTAATTTGGTTTTTTTGAGCAAGGAAGGAATCGATGTGCTCAAGAAAGAGCGAGATTCACAGACTGGCCCTCAGACTGATAGCGTCAGCAGAAATAATGACGGTGCGAAGCGCCAGCGCTGATTGGTGCTAATCAAAGCGCCTGCAAATCCTCAAGTTTTCCTTTCGAAAGCACAAAGAGCTTTTTGTTTACGAGAATCTGATCGCCTTCCGAACCCACTAGGTCGCGAGCTATCTCCAGTAGTCGCTCCAACGACAGAATGGGAGAGTCAAGCTCCGGTTGGGGAGTCGAAGGTAGGTGGAAATATTCCAGAGCGAGTGCCTCGTCCAAAGACTCGAATGGCCCTTCCTCTTCGTGGTCGGAGGAAGAAAAGAAATACAAACCGTTCCACTCTTGAATGTAATTGGCACCGGAACCTCCGGGAAAATTCCCGTCCCAGGCGAGAGTGAGAACATCGTTTCCGTCCTCACAAATTGTGTCCGATAGGAAATCCTCGTTTTCGAGGGCCTTGGCCAATTTAGCTGAACCGAGTGCAGCTCTCACATCATCGCGCCGTAATAAACCTTGAAAATCAATGGCCATCAGAGCGGTGTGATTTCAACTTCTTAATCAAAGCGCCTTCCAAGAAGCGAAGATTCTGCGGAACCAGCTCCGGCTTAATCCATCTGTAGATCATTATGCCTGCATAGCCATCATTGAACGCTGAAGTTCCGACAATTCCGACCCAACGTTCAACGCTCGATTCTAAGAGATTTCGAGGCATGCATAACCCAAGAGGGGTCCCGCGCGTGAGCCAAACCGAAGAGGGGTCGCGCGAGAATTTCCGCTGTATTTCCTCGGTTGAGAAATATCGGATTTTTTTCACACGATCCAAGTACGGTGCGACAGCGGGATGCTCAGGATGCCGATCAGCCAAGAATGCGACAATAGCGCGAACTGACATATCACAAACAAGGGCACACCCTTTCTCGGCGCACCAGGATTCGAGGGCGAAATAGTCTTCGTAAAAGTGCGTTTTAACAGAGTTATGGATAGACCGCATATAAGTAGTTCGTCTAGGTCTGCTTCTGTTTTGTCTTGCTCAAGTGAACCGAACACTGGGTAGTGGCTCAAGATCAAACTGAGCCACTACCGAACACTGGCATTTAAGACCACTGCCGTCATCAATTTCGTGCGCCGCTTCCGAACTGCATTCCCAGCGAATGCTATGCAAGAAGCGGGCAGTTGCTTCCCTCCCACTATGCAAAGAGTAACAAGTAGATAATAATCGCCAAAAACGGAATAAAGCGCTCATCTTCTGTCGGGAAAATCAGCATTATCGAAAGCAGAAGTAATACAAGAAAGCCGAAAATCATTTGATGTGAAGCGTTGCCATACTCCCATACTTTTATTCAGGCAGCTGCAATTGGGCGGGAGTCGGGAGAGCTGATTCGCCGACGATTCCCTGCATGCCGCCAAACAACTCTGCGATATGCAAAGTGATGCTACCAAGATGCTGCTCACGCTTCGACCAAGTCCGTTGAATAGCCGCCTTTTCCTGTTCCAACTGTGCCCGCATTGACTGGAATCTCTGGATCATCGCTTCGACAGTTTGGCGGAATTCAAGCGAGCAGATATGCTGGTAGAGCACGTCAGCTTTTTGGCGGCGATCAACAACAAGCGAGTTGGTTCGGGCGATCTGGTGTAACGCGCAGCGTAAAGCCCCCGCAAGGGGCGTAGCGCAATCCAACGAAGTAATCCAAAGCCCTTCGTGTTCGGCAAAACGTTTCACGCCGTCGGGCAAAACGACGCTTAACAACACACCGAAATCGGCTCCGGCGGCCCGCTGATCGTTTTTAAGCTTCTCCAGCCATGCAGCGTTCCATCTTCTAGTGCGTTTAGTTTCCCATAGGATTTTGCCGCACACCTTACCCGCTGAAGTTTTGATCGTATGCAGAATGTCGGCTCCATTTTTGCCCTGACTGATCGGCTCAATCTCATCATGCGGGAACGCCGCACGCAGCCAATCTTCGAGCTGAAGTTCCAACACCTCGCCTTGGTGCTGTTGCGATTGCTGGTCGAGTCGCTGTTGAAGCGTGGCAAGCTGCGTCTTTAAATCATTGATCGTTCTGTCCCTATCAGCAATTTTCAACTGCTGCTTTGCCGCCGCAGTCCCCTCTGCTTCTTTGTGGATTTTGCTCCGCTCCGCTGCGATTTTCCGCGCGACTTCGAGCTCGCGGTTCCGGCGCTCGTTCTCCAGTTCACGTTGAAGTTTCAGCAGTTTTAACTCATTACTCCGCGCCGCCACTAGCCTCTTGTCCCGTTCCTCGAGGCGTTGCTTTAGATCGGCAACCTGCTCAGAGAACTCAGACTTCAGTCGAGCACGCTCTTTTTCCAGCAACTGCTTTTTCTCAAGAGCCCACCTCTGCTCAAGCTCTTCGGAGAGTTGCTGCGAGACCACTCGCGAGAGTGGAATTTTCGCCTCGCAGTTGGGGCAGACAATGGTGTCAGTTCTCATACATTAATCCTTTCTAGTTGAGCGACCAGCGTTTCTACGTTTTGCCGCTGTTCCTCGCACAACGGCCACCCCCGCGTGATCCACGCAAAATCAATGAGATTTTCCGCCGTCGCGCGCGAGAAGCCTGACTGGACACCTTCTTCGATAAGGGCAGCGCGAATATCCGCGAGTGCTGACTCGTCAAGCTGATCAAATTCGTGCGCGTGATTCCCAGCTTCCGCGGATTCTGAAGATTTTTCTTTTTTCATTAGTTCTGGATCTTTTAAGTTTTATTAAGCTGCTATAGACATCGGCCAGCCATAGAGGCGAAGTGGTCTTCCCACACCCGCCGATACATCGACCGCCTCCAACTGGCCGCGCGCCATCATTTGGTTCAGCCTGCATCGAACCCAAACAGGCGAGCGCTGCAAATTACACGCGTGGACGTCGCGGACCGTGAAAGAAAGGTGGTTCGGAAGGCGTAGCAGGGATTCACACTTCATACGCTGTGGTGCGCGAGCTCCTGCGCCACCGCGAAGCGCGTATAGCAGAAACGGTCGACCGCGTTTTTTGCATTCGACCTTGCCAACAACTCGCGCTTCGCCCGTAGCGACCAGTTTCTTCAATTTCACAGAAATAGCGATTTTTGAGATTTTATTTTTCGCCTTTTCGCACCGGCGAAAAACGTCATCAATCGTGAATGGGCGGTCGAAGCTGAAAGAGACAAACTTTGGCTTACGGCCGCGCTTCTTTCTTTCGTTTTTTGTCCTGCGCGTGCACGCTACCACCTTCTTATGCGCACCAGCATGCTGCCAGCCTCGCCAGCCAATCCATCTTTTGAGAACTAGATCAACCATTTGGCGACTGTAAGGTTTCGGGCGATCAAATTCCTTAGCCACTAATTCGCCTATTTCTCTTAGCTTAAACTGGTTTTGGGCCGCCAATTCCAACATTCGCAGATGTGGTGGTATCGGCGTTCGGATTCGAGGGCGCCCGCGTTTTTTCATCTCGTTATTTACCATCTTGTTATCTAGCCTATGTATTTTAACTTTGACCATGATTACTTAAACTCGCATAACAACCAATAATGTCAAATCTTTTTTTTAAGGAAATTTTTGGGTGCGCGTTCCGGAGGAACGGATGACCGTGTCGCCTGCGGGAGGATTACGGGTGCGAAATGAGGTTATTTAGTCCCATATAAGCTTAAAAAGGAATCCTCCTGTGATTTCGAAATCCTGAAAAGCGGAAGCGCGAGCGGTTGCACCCATTTTGCCAACAACCTCAGGTCGTTTCGCCCCGACGGATCGTTGTGAGTACACCGATCCGCCTGTAGAAAATGCGAGGATGGCTGCCCAGCCTTTTATTCCGCTGGCAATATTTCTATGAATTTTATCAGACGATCCGCTTCCTGCCGACTTAGGTCAGCGGGTACTTGTAATCTTGCAGTTCGGCCGGGACGCAGGACAAATGAATGGACAACAACTTGCTGACGATCTCGGTCGGCCGTGTCAGCAACCAAGCCATGTGATTGCGAGTACTCCTCGATCAGTCTTTCGGCGATTTGCTCCCGATCTTTATCTGCTTTGGGATCAATACTGTGTCCAAAATGCTTTTCTAATTGCCTTCGCTTTTTCTCGCTGATCCGCATCTGGGACTTTCCTGTTAGCTTTAAGTACTCGAGCTGTCTCGGACCCTTCATGCGTGTGTAATAACTCGACTCTGTCATAATTTGGGCAACATATACAACACGCACAAGTTTGCAAGGAACAAAAACGCTCTCAATAACAAAGAACGTTATTGGATTGATAAGTGAAAGGACCATCCCTGCTTAATCTTCACGCGGAGCTCGCCTGTTCTCGTCAGTGTTTCGAAACGCTTTTTATTTAAATCTATATTTAAGGTTTTTAAAAATTCGCCCGCAGATTTTCTGAAATCCGGAAAAGCGGAAGCCCGATAACTGGGACCCGCCCTCGAAACACCGGCCGCCGCGAGGCTCCGGTGCTGCAGGCGCATCAATTGACGAGAAGATCTCCGACGTCTGATCTCTGAAACCTGACATCTGGACCCGCGCGTGATTCGCACGCGAAATCCGCTGTGATCTGCCCACGAAACACACGCCTTCGTCCAGCTCCGGCGCGCTGGCGTGAATTGACGCGAAAGTTTTTAGCCTATCTCCCCCCTGTCATATTCTTTTTAGCGTGATTCGCGGCAAGAATCCCTCCGCCGATGCTGAAAGCGCCCATCGGTTTCGCGTCGGGGGTGCGGCTCCCTTTTCATAAGATTGCTCTCGACGTGCCGGCGAAATTCTTCGGCGAAAAGAATCCGTTACTTCACATTTGGGATCTTTACGATGCTGCCCCTTGCCTGCGAGTCCTTTGGATCCTTCACCACTGTCACGTACAATTCTTTCTCGCCTTCGCTGAACGCGACGTTGGTTGTGCCGTCACCCGCCGCGATCTCAAATACGTGTAGAAGCTTGCCGTCAGGAGATATTTTCAAAACCTTACCGCCGAACCATTGGGCAACATAAATGTTACCCTTGCTGTCGACCTTCATGCTGTCAGGTCCAATAGCCTTGTGCGAAGCCGGTCATTCTGCTTCATGATTTCGCTCAGATGTAGCTTCCGTAAGCGGTCGGCTTGTTCCCCCTTGCAATGAGCTCATCGATAACACGTCCAAATTCTTCGGTGTGCCAATGTCTCCGCGTCATCCACCATTGTTGTACACCAGGATAGGCAACCAGATCGCTCACCGTTCGCTCGATCTTGCCCCATCCCGACGCCGTGAGCAGGCCGTCGCGGTAGGCGAGATACATTCCTTCGAAGTAGTTTAAGAAGCGGTTGAAGAACGCGCTAAACCTGAGTTTCTCGACCGGATCGAGGTCAGCGAACGATTGCACCCCGCGGAGATAAATTGCGCTGAACTCGGCACTATCATGCAGGGCGCATGTCAGATCGCCCCACTCCGTGGTGAGAGTGTTCACCGCTGATTGCCGTCGTTCTTTGGTTTGCTCTCTGATTTGAACGGCGAGATAAATAAGGGACGGAATTCCAACAAAAACCGCCGCTAATTGCCCGACCGCTGACAGCATTTCCCAGTTCATAAGCAGGAGATCATTTCGAAGGAACAATTACAGTTCTGACGTGATCAATGGAATCCTGAAGTGCGTCTAGTGCCGCATTGATTTGCGTGGCGTCGAGATCGACGACGCGCAACGTCTGTGGGGGAAATCGAAGTTTTCCGCTGCGCGCGAATTCGATGAGTGCTGGAAGTTCAGTCGCGAGATGATCGGAGACGCCGATGATCTCCACTTCTTTGTTGATCAACTCAGTGTACGGATGAATCGACATCGATTCGGCGGTTAATCCGACAAGCGCGGCGCGTCCGAGAGGGGCCAGGCAGAGCAAGGCCTGGCGCATGGTTTTTGCAGACCCAATCAATTCGAGTGCGACATCGACTCCTGTTCCAGCGGTTGCCTCTTTGATTTGCTCGACCGGATCTGCGGACCTGGCGTCGATCGTGATAGCTCCCATGCTGGCGGCTGACGCGAGCTTCGCAGAATTGATTTCAACCACGTAGACTTCTCTGCACTCGAAAGCGCGTGCCAATTGCAATGCGGAGAATCCGAGTCCGCCGAAGCCAAAAATCGCAATCGAGACGCCGGCTTTGAAGCGCGCTTTGTTCAGAGCATGAAGCGCAGTTGCCGACGAGCACATCATGATTGCGCCGACTTCGAATGGAATCTCGTCGGGAAGCGGAAACGCATTCGCACCGGGAACCTTGATGAATTCGGCGTATCCGCCGTCTCGATGTTTGCCGATCATCTCGCCTATGCGGCAAAACTGCTCCAAGCCGTGAACACAAAACTCGCACGATCCGCAGCTGACCAGATAATGCACACAAACGCGGTCGTCCGCTGAGAGGTGCGTCACATCGCTGCCGACTTCCTCCACGCAGCCCGCGATTTCGTGCCCGAGCGTGAGCGGTAGATCGTCAATTCTCGAAATGCCAGCGCGATAATGCGCATCCGAGTGACAGATGCCGGCAGCCGCGACGCGAATCAAAACCTCGGACGGGCCAATCTCCGGAATTGGGACGTCAGCCTCCTCGAGCGGTTTTCCGACCTGCACGAGCCGCACCGCTCTCATTTCCAATCAGCCCTACGAGCGCTTTGAAGCCGCGGACCCTAGACCTATTTCTTCTCTGTTACCCGCGTCACAGTGAAAATCTCGCTCGGAAGAACCTGACCTTCAGGCTTACCTGGGCCTTCCTGTGAAATGATGCGGGACTTAAAAATCTTTTCGGTAAGCTCGATGATTTCTTCCACGGACGTCGAATCGGAAGATTCATCGCTAAATCGCCAGGTCTCAATCAATCGGCCGTGTTCAATCCGCCATTTTCCCCGGGTATTGTCGCCTTCATCCGGGGGATCGAGGACCCATGTCCCGTCAGCGCGGTATTGAGCCTCGTGTCGAGGACCCTGCCACGTTCCGACCAACAGCCGCGATAAAGTCGCATCGTCCGGAAGCGCCAGCGCGATGACCGGCACAATCAATGCGACAATGACAAGTGTAGTGCGCATCAATGCTTCTGTGTGATGTAGCCGTAAATCTTCTCGTTATACCGGCGGGCATACTCTTCCTGTCGTTCTCGAAGTGGTATGTCGTTAGTGACGCAGCCGATTCCAGCATTGGCTTGGGGATATTTCTTGGCCACGTCGAACGGGACACCAACCGGGAACGATGCAATACTGCCCGCCCAATAAAACTTGATGTGCCCAGTGCGAATGTCTTGTTCGGCTTCCTTCACTGCGTCAGCCGGATTCCAAGTCGGTTCCGCCGCAACGCCACACCCAGCAACGAGGGCCAGTACGAGAATGCACAAGGTTTTCATCTAACGCTGATCGCTCTTGGTGAAGTCTTCTTTGGTGTAATCAATGACGTGATCCGCGCCGAGCGACCGGTGACGATTAAAAGTTAGGTCTTTGGGCTGTACTTGTCGATCAAAGCTTGGAAGCGCGGATCTTTGCGCAACGCGTCCCACGTCGGATCGAGCTTGAGCATTGGGACGGTGAGGCCGTTTGGGACAACGAGCAAATGATCCAGCAGTCGAAATGCTTCGTCGAATTCACCCGTCCAGGCATAAATCTGGGCGAGCGGAGCGGCCATTTGCGGTCCATCAAAGGCGTCCTCAGATTCAGGTAGCAATTCGACGGCGCGCTTGCCTTCGGCGATGGCTTCCTGCTTTTGACCCAACGCCGCGAGGATGACGCCGTGCTGCCCGTGTCGAGCGGGATCTTCAGGGGCTGCGCTCAATAGCTCTTCTGAGACGACGCGGGCGTGCTCGAGAGCTGTTCGAGCCTTCGCTTCATCGCCCTGAAGCAGGTAAAGCTCGCCTTCCAGGAACGCCTTCGGGGAAGGGGCTGTGCTCGTGTTATGCAATGTCTCGCCGCGGAATTGATGCAGAACCTGAAGCGCTTCGGGAAAGTTCCGCTTTAGCCTCAGAATCCAAACCCGTGCCAATGTCATTAGGCCGGGATCGGTTTCAGACGGCATCGAGGAAAACACTTTTTCGGCCGCGCTAAGATCGCCTTTCAATTGGAGCGCGACGAATCCTTTCAATCCGCGCGCCTGAAACGATTGTGGCGATGTCGCAATGAGGCGATCAACAGTCTTGTCGGCGGCTTCGAAATCCCTCTGGCCCATGTAACTGTAACAAAGGTTCATCAGGACGTTGGTGTTTTTAGGATCGAGGGTGGCCGCTTTTTCTAAACTCGCGTTTGATTCCGCCCATTTGCCCTGACGTCGCTGAATGGAGCCGATAGCCAGATAGGCCTGGGACTCGTTAGGCAGACCGCGTTTGGAAATGTCGAATTCGGCCAGGGCACGCTCGTAATTGCGATCGCCATAATAATAAGAGAAACCGAGTGCGAGATGGCCTTCGGGAAGATCCGGTTGCAATCGCAAGGCCTCATCCGCATTGAGGCGCGCTTTCTCCCGGCGCGCCGGCACCGGGTCCGATGTGTGGTACAGCCAGCTCTCCACCATGGACAGACCAGCAAAAGCCAGGGCAAAATTTGGATCGAGCTTGATGGCTTGTTCGAACAGCGGCTCAGCTTTCAATGACGTGTCGCGGAACATCTCCCTCTGGCTGGCGTAATCGTGTGCCTGGAGGAAAAGCAGATAGGCGTCCGGATTTTGGGTCGGCCGGCGATCGAGACGTGCTTTTTCATTTGGCGAAAGCTTTGCCCGAAGAGCAGAGGCAATCTTTTGGGCGAGATCTGTTTGAATGGCGAATACGTCAGTCAAATCGCGGTCGTAATCTTCCGCCCAAATGTGCTCGTCGTTGTTGGCATCGATCAGCTGCACGTTCACGCGCACCCGACTGCCGATACGGCGAACGCTGCCTTCTAAAAGCGTGGCCACGCCGAGCATTTTGCCAATTTCGCGGGCGTTTCTCGTCCCGCTGCCGCGATACGACATAACCGAAGTCCGCGAAATCACTTTCAAATCGCCGATTTTCGAGAGGTTTGTCAGAATATCGTCCTGCATTCCGTCAGCGAAGTAGGCATTTTCTTTTTCATCGCTCAGATTTTGGAACGGCAGCACTGCGATCGACTTGTCGATCTTGCGAGCGGAGGCCCGCGGCAAGAGGAAGAAACCTGCGGCTACTGAAACGATCACGCCCGTTGCAATAAGGATGATCACGTTGCGACCAAGATGCATTTCGGTTGCGGTTGTCTTTGTCGCACGAATTCCCTGTGGTGTGACGTCGAAGGCCCAGGCGAGAATCAAGGCGATGGGAAATCCGATCAGTAAGAGCAGCACGAGCGAACGGAATGTCCAATTCGGCAATTCCCACGCCGGGAAAACTGCCGATCCGATTTGAATGATGAATCCTGCCGCAATGATGTAGGCGGCTGCGACTCGATAAACTTTTCGACGCTGCAATTCCTCAAAAAAGCCGCTCATAAAAAGAAATTTAGATGCATCGCGCATCGCGATCATAACTCAATTCGTTAGTCCACAGTGATTACCACTTTTCCCCGGGCGTGACCTTGTTCGAGATAGCAGATCGCCTCAGGCAGGTCGCTCAACTTGTAACTCCGATCGATTACTGGTTTCACTTTTCCGGACTGCATCATATCGGCCAGGATGGTCAGGTCCTTTTGGTTCAGTTCCGCCACCATCATGCCCATCTTCTGACTCACGAACCGTGACAACACCATCGTTTTAATCACGCGGCCGAAAGGCCCAACCCACCGACTGTCGTTAGGCCCACCACCACCGATCAGGATGTATTTGCCGTTGGGATTTAAGATAGCTCTACATTCCGATAACGAATGGTTTGGAACGTTGTCGAGAATTACGTCGTAACGTTCCGCACCTTTCGCGAAATCCTCTTTGGTATAATCGATGACGTGATCTGCGCCGAGCGATCGAACCAGATCGACATTCCGCGTGCTGCACACGCCGGTCACGTCTGCACCGAACGATTTCGCGATCTGCACGGCGAACGTGCCGACGCCCCCCGACGCTCCGTTAATCAAGACCTTCTGCCCCGTCTGAACTTTTCCCTTGTCGCGAAGGCCCTGTAACGCGGTGATTGCAGCAATAGGCACAGAAGCCGCTTCCTCAAACGTGAGGTTCGCCGGTTTCAGCGCAACCGCTCGATCCGCGCGAGGACATACGAACTCGGCGAAGGCCCCGGTTTTCCCGCCGAACACTTCATCGCCTGATTTGAACTGCGAGACATTCTTACCGACGGCTTCAACTGTTCCTGCAAAGTCAACACCCAATCGCGTGTCTTTGGGTTTTCGCAACCCAACCCCCATCATGCGCATGATTTTGGGCGTGCCTTCAATGAAATGCCAGTCGAGTGGATTCACCGAAGCTGCGCGAACTCTGACCAGGAGTTGATCGTCATTCGGAGTGGGCTTTTCAATCTCCTGAAGCTTAAGATTGGGCACACCGTAGTCGCAGTAGACAATAGCTTTCATAGTATTACTCCGAGCAGCCGTGTTGCGATTGCAGTCGTTGGTTGAACTCCAGTAGGCGATTTGAAACCAGACTAAGAACGCGAGTAAAATTACGATTACACTCCACTTTAGGATGCGCTTCCACAGCTTACGGGGGCGCTTCGCTTTTGCTTCATCATTCATAACTGTTTTCTTTCCTCGGTTAACTGTGGGCGTCGTGTTATTCAACAGTTATCACGACTTTGCCGCGCGCGTGGCCTTGTTCGAGATAGGCAAGCGCCTGCGGAGTCTCGGTTAATGATTTGTAGGT
>WNFX01011066.1_pt1 | contig 11116 bp, 9 predicted proteins | sample 5400111 | NCBI WGS metagenome assembly WNFX01 (sample SAMN13153363, study PRJNA577476) | soil metagenome | isolation source: 40 cm soil or saprolite under grassland replicate 1 | place: USA:California | collected 2016-06-15
CCGACTTTTCTACCAAAAAACCCGGATACTATTGATCCTAATAAAGGTAAAGTTATTATAGCTAAATACATTATTTATATTCTATTGCAATACTTCCTCTTAATCTATAAAAAGCAACTAGAATACCCAAACCTATTGCGGATTCTGCACCAGCAATTGATATAATATATATAGCATAGGTTTGACCTAATATATCATCAAAACTAAGTGAACTTACCAATATTAAAAAAGTAATAGCCAAAAGCATTATTTCAATTGAAATAAGCATTAATATTATATTTTTTCTATTTAAGACAAATCCTAAGATTCCTATTAAAAAAAGTATTAAGGATAAATTCATTATATGTTATATCTTATTATGTAATTATTGTTTAAGTAATTGCTATTTTATTAATGATAGCATATTAAATTATATTATTATAATAATTTAAATATAGAAATTTATTTTACCATTAGATAAGATGATAAAGATGGAATAAAAGATGAATATATTAGACATAAGAAAAAACGTTATTTATATAGCCAATTATAATAAGTATTATTATCTAATCATCTCCTCCTGTTCAATCAGCAGGAAATTGATTAGGATCAGCATAATCATCTATTAATGATCCCCTGCCCTCATGTGAATTATCAGATGAAGGTACTTGATTATTTGATTCATTTGTGGGACTAGGAGATTTTTCTATACCTAAATGATCAAGCACATCATCTTTAACTCAAGATAAGTCAATTAGTTTTTTTTCTAACGATACTCTTTCTTCTTCTATAAGTTTATTATATCAATCTTCATCTTCGTTTTTATAATCTTCAGCTAATTCTTCTTCATGTTGTTTACTATCTGCTCTAATTAAATTTTCCTTATCTTTAAAAAATTGTTTGGCCTCATCTTCAGATTTACCTTGAAAATAATTTACAATATTAGAAATATCTCAAGTACTTGGTTCAGTTTTATTCTCACTGTTTGAATTACTTTGAGAATTATACACTGAATCATTTATATCTTCATTGTCATCATTATTAAAAGAAGGTAAAACGGGCGAAATAGAAAAATTTCTTATAAATTTTTTCTTACTACTTATTGAAATAGGAAGCTCTCTTGAACGGATTAAATCTTGGTTATTTATCATATTTATTATATTCATGTTTTTCATTATTTTCATGTTTTTATTTAAAAATTATTGTTTACGTAATTATACAATTAGTTATCTATAGATAATTATTGTTCGTATAGTCATACCAAAAACTTTTCTATAGATACAGATTCTATTACTATAGGCATACTACTATGCAATATACCACATATTTCTGAACATTGACCGTAAAACACTCCTTCACGGTTAATAAGAACGGAAGCCTGATTCAATCTACCAGGGTAAGCGTCAACCTTAATACCTAAGGCCGGACAGGTGAATGCATGGATTACATCCGCAGCTGTAACAATAAATCTAACATGTGTTAATTCAGGGATAATAACTCTATTATCAACTTCTAATAATCTTAGTGTTCCATCTTCTAGATCAGATTCAGGAATTAAGTATGAGTCAAATTCTATAAAGTCGTTTTCTGAATTTAAAAAATCTGGGTATTGATAACTTCAATATCACTGGTGTCCTTCTGCTAATACTGACATAGCTGGATCACTCACTTCATCCATTAAGTATAATAGTTTAAAAGATGGAAATGCAATAAGTATCAATATCAATGCAGGTGTTATTGTTCATATCAATTCTATTAGTGTACCATGATTTAAGTATTTATGTGATATAGGTGAAATTATATTATTATAATTTCAAATTATTGACGCCATTATTCAACCTACTCCAAATAATATTATGACTAAATAGAACATTATACTATCATGTAATTCTACTAAACCTTCCATTTGTGGTGTAGCACTGTCTTGAAAATATAAACCTCAAGGTCTAGGTGCATCACAGTTATTACTAATACTATTTCGTAAATAACTAATCATTTAATCTAACTTACTTTTTTATACCTATAGCTATAAAAATTGAACAGATTAAACTGTAATATATAGCTTATATCTTATTATAATTAATATTATTAAATAAGAAGATATTACAAATATAAAAACCTATTGACAGCTTGTTATTATAAATATCTTATTTTAAGATATTTATAATAAATAAAGTAAATAAAATAAACTTATTAGCTTATATGCTAACAATTATTTTATTTTATAATTTTTAATTATAAAATTTATATAAAATTCTACACTATTTATATAAGTAGTAGTATTAGATTGTTTACTTATAAGTATAAACATTTGTCTACTATCTATTTTTAATGCATTTTTACCCAATTCAAATGCAAATCCCAATGTTAAAGCTAAAAAAAATACAAGCATTATCATTAAACCATATATACTATTTGTATATGCACTTACAACATAAGGATAAACTAAAAGAATTTCTAAATCAAATAATAAAAAAAGAAGTGCAAATATAAAAAAAGAAATACTAAATTGTGTTCTATTTTGACCTAAAAAAGAATGAAACCCACATTCGAATGCACTATCTTTTTCTTGATAAGGATTATGGGGAGCAAATATTAAATTAATAGCTAGTAAAATAATTGTTAGTATTGGTATAAATATAAAAAAGAAAGTTATACTTGTCATTTAAGGATTAAATAATATTAATGCTAATATATTAGCCATACTTAATCATTCTTGGGGGATAAAAATAAATAACAAAATTATCAGTGTTAATATAGAAATAGATATAGTTAATGAACTAGATAAGATTATGTTATTGTATTTAAATGTTAACTTTTTAATTAAAAAATTATCTTTATTTATACTAGCATGCATGTCGATATTTTCTAACACAGGATTTACTTTATATTCAGATTTGTCAAAAAATACTTGTTTAATTATATTTAAGTAATATACAGCACTTATAACACTAGCTAATATTGCTATTAAAGTCAAGAAAACATAACCATTATCTAAAGCAGCACTTAAAACCATCTGTTTAGCAAAAAATCCTATAAGAGGCGGTATACCTACAAAAGAAAATATTGTAATGGAAAAACTTAAAGATAAAAATGGATTTATGCTAAAAAATCCTTTGATTTGACTAATAAGTTGTATAGGAGAATTATTTTTATCTAATAATCCTTTATATTCTTTATTATCATTAACATAATAATAAAGTGAGAACCCTATACTAATTAATATTATAAAAGCATTTAGATTACTTAAAGAATATTGCATTAAATAAAAAATAAATGCTTGAATAGATTCTATACTATTAATACTTAAAGCTAGAAGTATAAATCCTAAATGACTTATAGTACTGTAAGCAAATAACCTTTTTATTCTAGATTGTGTTAAACCTACAACTGTACCTATTACTAACGAAAGTAAAGAACTAACTAATAAACTTGAAGTTCAAGTGTATTGACTTATAAACAAGGAATTGCTAGTATAATGTACTATTTCTAATAAAAATATAAATATTGATATTTTAGCAATTATAGCTACAAATGTTGTTACTATTGTTGGTATTGCATCATAAACATCTGGGGATCAAAAATGGAAAGGTGCAGCACTTACTTTAAATAAAAATCCTATACTTAATATAAGTAAAGACATATTTATATAATGTGGTTTATATCAATATAATATATTATTGTCATTTGCAATATCGCTTAAACTAGTTATAATATATATACCATCTAAGTTAGTACTACCTGAATTTGCATATAATAAGCTTGTTCCTAGAAGTATAAAACAAGAACTTAAACCTCCTAATAAAAAATAAGTAAGACCACCAGAAGTAGCAAGCTCTGAATTTCTATATAATGTACTTAATAAATATAATCCATAACTTTGTAACTCTATACTTAAAAATATAGAAACTAAATCACTACTTGATATTAAAAAGACAGATCCTGTTATTATAAATAATAATATTAATGGATATTCTATAATTTGAAATTGTTCTCCCATTTTATTTGTTATCTTTGTTTTATAATAAATAAAATTATAAAATAACAATTTTTGTATAGATGAGTATTCTTTTATTCATACTTTTCTAGGATAAAATCCTGTTAATTGTAATATAATAGCACTGACTATAAAAATAAAAATATGAAAAATTTGTGTAGTACTAGTAATATGAAACAAACCACTATATAAACCGATACCTCTCTCTAAGTAAGTCATATATAAACCACCAATAGCAAGTATTGATGAGTATAATAAAACTGATATAGCTATTCTACTAAAAAGAATAGATTTGTCTCGTCTTAAAGTGACGGCATTGGATAATAATAAAAATAAAATTGAATATATTAACATTTGTTGTTAGGGTTCGAACCTTTTTTATCCTTTAATTAATTAACTATGTAATTTATACAATTACCTATAGATAGTCATAATATAAGTTATCTATAGATCTATAGATAACTATAGCTATATATGTTTACAAAAAAATTTTTTTATATAATTAATGCATTAAAAAGTCAGAGGAGAAATTCGAATTCTCATTCTTAACTCATGAAATTAATATTCAAACCATTGAACATTAATTATCTTTAGTTATTATATATAAATCTTTCAAAAGTCTATTGTTTTTAATACAATTTGTAAAAGTGGCATAACTAACACTTAAATTTCTAGCTACACTACGTATAGATTTATATTTCATAATAGAATTATTACTACTGTTTAATATTGTTACACAATGACCAACTCTTGATATGGGATTATTATTTAATAACCTCTCCGTGGTTATACAGACTCTAGCTTTTCTAATATTAGCCAAGACTTCAGCCGTAAATTTACGATTCCTTAGTTTTAATAGGGTTTTTGGAGAATGTTTATGCCCTAAAGTAGAACCTGCTATTTTTAATATATTATATTCCGGTTTTAACAAGTCCATATAATATTGTTCTTTATTAATAACAGACTTTTTATCACAATATTCTAATATTTCTAAGTTAAATTTATCATGGCCATAAAGCAATAAAGCGTTGTAAATGTGACTATTATGAGTAACCAATTTTTTAGACATATAATTATCAGAAAAATAATTTACGAATCTATTTCTTAAATTAACAGAACTATCTATATAAGCTTTATTATTAATTTTATTAACTCAATGATAAACCCCACATTTATCCACATTATCCTTATAAATATTAAATTTATTTAATAGAACGTTTACATACGTAGTATGAGGTTTAAATTGCACAATATTTTTATATTTATTAATATTTATATTTATCTATAACTTTCATTCTAAAAAGAAGCCAATATGCTTCAGACCCCAGAGAAAAAGCCAGAGGAGAAATTCGAATTCTCGTTATTAATGTATGAAATTAACGTTCTACCTATTGAACTACTCGGGCTATTATAATAAATAACACATTAATTAAATGGGTGAAAACCCTGAATTGAACAGAGACACGCCATACCACAAACGGCTGTTCTACCCATTGAACTATAATCACCTCTATTTATAAATATCATCTGACGATACTTTATCTCGGAATGATTCGAACATTCAATGTTAAATACCAAAAATTTATGACTTACCCATTAGTCCACGAGATATATAGGTGACAAGACTTGAACTTGCACGATAGAAATCATTCCATCCTAAGCGGAATTTGTCTGCCAATTTCAACACACCTATTATATTAATTATATACTCGTATTAACAATTATTGCTCAAGATAAGATTCGAACTTACAGCCTAGGCACCTTCAAAGCCCCGCTCAACCAATTGAGCTTATTGAGCTTAATAAATTTAATATAAATATGAAAAAAATAAGAATAAAAAATATATTACTTTTTAACAATTGTATATAAACTATTAGTAAAAGTGATTGGAGTCATTGGAGATCGAATCCAAGATAACGACGTGCAAAGTCGCAGTTATACCAATTTAACTATAACCCCTCTGGTTTACTATATATAGTACTATTACACTTTAATTATCAACACCCGCCTTTTTCAAGATATTATACTCTGGTTTTAAAATATCAATATAGTATTGTTCTCCTGAGGTTAACTCGTTTGGTTCACAATACTCAAGAATATCTATGCTAAAATTCGAGTAGCCATATTTTAATAATGCACGGTGTATAATAATTGATCCCTTTACTTTTCTTTTAAGAGAGCTTAAAGAATAATAAACACTAAATCTATCGCTTAATGATGTAGAAGAACCTACATAGCTTTTACCATTTATCTTATTAACCCATTTATAGACTCCACTCTTATTCTCATTATCTCTGCAAATTTCCTCTTTTTGTTTATCTGGATTAAGATAAGAATGAATAGGAACAATAGAAGGAATATTTGTATTTATCTTTGTATTTTTCATAATATTATCTTATTTATGTATTTTCTTATAAAAGAGGCAAATCCCTCTAAAAACTATTTCTTGTTATACTCTACTAATATATATATATTATAAATTTCTTAACAATTAACCTATTCTAACAATGTGTGAAATTATTGTATTACCAAATTATACTGTCATTTTTAAAGACTATTTTATTTTTACAGTAGATAATTCACCTTTATAAAACCCATACCTTTTTAAACATTTTGTAATATAAGAATGATGTTTACCAATATATTTATAAACTTTTCTTATAGATATAAATTCCATAACTTCACTTTTTATATTTATAACTAATATAAGTAACGTTTTAACACTACCAATTGCTATTTTCTGAGTATCAGCGTTTTCATAAAAAACAATAGATAGTACATCTTCATTATTATTATTGTTTTTCATAGATTTTTAATTATTTTTATTGTTAAAAAAAGAAACATATTTCTCTAATACCAAGAATATCCAAGAGAGGGGTCGAACCTCCAAGACTTACGTCACTTAATCTTAAGTTAAGATTGTTTACCATTTTCAACACTTGGATTATAAGTATATTTCTTTATTTACATAAGCATAAGCACTCGAATTTATATAAATTACATTTTACTTGAATTGACAATTTAAATGCAAAATAATAAATCTAATATAAGACTATAACATCATAAAAACGCTATTAATAATATATAAAATAAACTAATTAATAATTAGGGCCAAAGTGATTCGAACACTCATCTCAACCGTCATGAGCAGCTAGCTTTACCAGTTAAGCTATAGCCCTTTGTTTAAAAGCAAAAAGTTATTATAAAATATAAAGTGCGGACAGAGGATTTGCACCCCTATATACTGGGCATGAACCAATTATGTTTCTATTACATCAATCCGCATTTGTATATATATATATATACAAAAGAATATATTATAATATTTAAAAATTAGCCCTAGAGGGGTTCGAACCCTCGTATGTAATGATGAAAACATTATGTCTTAAACCACTTGACTATAAGGCCCTTTATATATAGTAAAACCTTTATTTAATAATATATGTTATGTATGTATAAGCCCAGTGCAAGTATTGCACTTGCTTCAGCTGGTTACAAAACAGCTACATTACTTTTATGCTAACCAGGCTAACTAAAAAAAATAATTTTTTTTGACAAAGACAAAGAAATATAACATTTTAATGTGAGATATAAGTAATAATTAGTAATTTAAAAAATTAGTACTTTATGCCTAAAAACATTTAAATTATTTCAGCTAAAGCCTATTAATCACATATTTAATACATGTAAAATCGTAGTGTTAGACTACGTCTATTTAAGAATATATTAAAGCAAGTTTCGTGCCTAGATGCATTCAGCACTTATCTTTAATTAACATAGCGTTCCTGCCGTGCCTATGTTATATATTTACTTAAGTGAAAGTAACATCCCTGTACAATTTAACTTTTTGGATTAAATTATACTCAAATTAATATTGGGCACATAAACAACAGGTAAACCAGAGGTTAATATACCCAACTCCTTTCGTACGAGGGGGCTATCTTTATTTTATTCTAATTTCCTCTAGAAGATAGAAACCATACTGTCTCACGACGTATTTAACCCAGCTCATGTAACTTTTTAATCGACGAACAGTCGAACCCTTCATGATTTCTGCATTCATGTGGATAAGTTAAGCCGACATCGAGGTGCCAAACTGCGCACTCAATTTGTACTCTCTGGCGCAATTAGCCTGTTCAATATTTGTTAACAACCCTTAAGTCCAAAAGCTCCATTACGTGTTTTTGAATTTACTAATGAGTATTGTACATTTGATTTAGTATTACCCCTTAGTATAACTGAAGATAATCCTCTATAAGAAGAATCTATATTTTTTAAACTACCTTTTCATTTTATTTTAAAAACAGACCTTGAAGCAGTAAACCGTCTTGTAAGCCTACCTTTAGCTTCTAATCTTGCACCTGCTATGTTTTTATACTTTAATGAATTTAATACATAATTTATTAATATATCGCCGTTATCAACTGTATTTTTATGATTTTTTTTATTAATAACATAAGGAGAATTGTTGAAAAGATCTAACAAGAGTTTATTTAAAACATCTTTGTTATAATACTTATTAGATAATAAGTTAACATTCAAAGTATTAACTCTATTAACCCATAATTCTTTTATATTAATTTTATTATACTGTTCTCTTATCTTATTTACTTTAGGTAACTTTACCATGGATAAAGAAGATCTTAGGACCTGTAACAGTCTATTATTTCTATTTTTTAATTTTAAAGAAACAGCTTCTGTGAAAATATCACTATTTAAATATAAAGTTTTTAAATTAATTATATTAAACTCCACCTCCTTATTATAAAATTTAGCTATAAGTGGTTTTAATTTAGATATAAATTTACTTTCAAATTTAGATTTATTTAAATCTAACAATAATTTAGAATAAGCAATAATATTTATTTCTTTCCCCAAATGTATTTTATAAAGAAAATCTTTATATATAGTCTCATAATATTTAAACACAACAGAATCATTTTCACAAATGGTTATAATATTTATTATCTTTACCAAATCTTTATTTAAATTTTCAATAATTAATTCTTTTTCTTTCAACAATTTCGTTTTTTTTGTTATAAGCAAATTATTTTCTTCTAATTTTATTTGTTCAATAAGATAAGATTTTAAAACATATAGTCAATTTATAAAAGAAACAGTTTCTTTTTGGTTTTTAATTATATCTAATTTTTCTTTAATAGATAAAAGTTTATTTTCATTATTATTTTTCTCTTGTTTTAGAAGAAAAGCTGGAGCAATAAAAAAAGGAAATAATATAGCTTCAAGTCTTTTTATTTTACGAATAAAAATTCTTCTTTCTTCATTATATACATATAGGGTAATAATAACTTTATAATTAGTGTGTTTCAATTCTGCTTTACTAATAAATATTTTCTTTACAGCTAAACGTCTAAACCTAGTAGCTATACGTTTAGATTTTAATATACTCCTATTGAAATAAAGGTTAAAATAACTTTTAATTAATCTAATTAAATTTTTATCTGCAACACTTAAATTTTTAATAGAATTATTATTAAAAGCATAAATGCTATTAAATCATTCCTTTGTTGCAGGCGGAAAATGTCTTGTTGGACCCGAAGTATTAGTTGTTATATTTAAAGGTATAACTTTATACCTATTATTTATTTTTTTGGTAAAAATAAAAGGTTTAATGCTTTGTGTATATTCATTATTCATATTAATAATAAAATTATCTCAACATATTATCAAATATATTGCATTTTTAAACTAAGAATATTTAGTAAATATTTTTATTACTACTATAATAGTAATAAAAATAAGACCATAAAATCTTTATAAAAGATATGGTGTATAATTAATTATATGTAAGTAAAAAAGTTGGGTATTATTAGAAGGATTATCATTAGTACTACTCACCCTCTAGTCGTTGAACGGCTTTGCTTTTAATCTGTTCTAAATACTTGAAATATCTAAATAAAAGAAATTGATTTAGTACTAAAGCAAATTTCGCTTCAAGTACACATATAATGTCATATCATATGTTATTCTTGAAATTAACCCAATAAATTACCAATGAGATTATCTTTATATAAAATTTACATATTATAAAAAAGATAAAACATTGGAGGACTAACATCCCTAGCGTAGCTTTTTTCAAAAATCCAAGACCTTTCCTTTCTGCATCTTGTGATCATATGCCCCGCTTACGCGACTGATAGACGTGTAAGTCAAACAGTAAAGCAAGATTAAGCCATTAAACCTGACGAGTAACAAACATAATCATTTATAAAACATTTAAACATTTATTTTAAACACCTATTTTCATAAAATAATCAAAAACATTAGAAAAAATTTTTTTTTTCATAACAATTTAATTACATCTATTTCCCATATAGTTAAAATCTTACTTGAAAAAAATTTTTTTATTTCTAACTTAATAGATATTTAGCTGAATTAGTTATAGTTTTACCAACTTTTAGTTAAAACTACACCAAATAACAAACTAATAAAAAATATACAATATAATTGTATATTTAATTATTATCATTTTATCTTTCTTATTTTAAAATAATAACAAATTTACAAGATTAACTTTGGATACACCCAGGTACTTTTTATGGGATCTGTGCCCCGCATAAACTGCCTCCTAGCAATTGTTCCCTTTTACAAAAGAGTTATTTCCTATAATATATATATATGAAAGCAGATTAATTCTACCAATATGATAAACAAAATAAAGGTGTTTCAATTGTATTTCACCAACTACCTTATACACTAAAATTTGTTCAATCATATCCAATAACTAGCAACAGTAAAGCTGCATAGGGTCTTCTCGTCTATCTAGAGGTAAACTGTATCTGCACAGTTATTCCAATTTCACTGAGTCAATCATTGAGACAGCTGTTGTATCGTTAAATCATTCATGCAAGACCGCATTTAACGGCCAGGGTATTCCGCTACCTTAGGACCCTCATCGGTAAGGCCGCCATTGATCGGGGTTTCCTTCAAAACCAAGCTTATTTTAGTCAACTTAGCAAATTCGTTAACCAGCCGACATTGGGCAGAAATCACACTCAATACTTTGATTTATTATCTTATTGCAAAGTGCTTTGTTTTAATTAAACAGTCGTACAACACTATTCCATGCTTCCTATTCTTTACCTGATATTAATCAGGAGGAATGGCTCTCCTTATCCC
>WNFX01017470.1_pt1 | contig 11116 bp, 15 predicted proteins | sample 5400111 | NCBI WGS metagenome assembly WNFX01 (sample SAMN13153363, study PRJNA577476) | soil metagenome | isolation source: 40 cm soil or saprolite under grassland replicate 1 | place: USA:California | collected 2016-06-15
GCGGAACTGCGAGAGGGTCGTGCCGCCCCAGGCAGAGACAAAGAGTCGCCCATCCGGCGCAAGCGTGACACCATAAGGAGAGTGGTCGGTGGCGATGCGCTGCGCGATGTCGCCCGTCGCGGCATTCACAACGGCGAGGTGATCGCCGACATCCTCTGCCACGTAGATGAACTTTCCGTTGGGCGCTACGGCGACGCCCGCGGCATAGCTTGTGCCGGTGCCGTCCTCAGTCTTTGCCTTCGCCAACACGAACTTGTTCTCGAGCGTCGCCGTACCGTCCTTCCACCTATAGACGAACAGCATGTCGGTGTTGCCGCCCGAGACGTAGAGGTGTTGCCCGTCGGGCGCGAAGGCGGCGCCGTAGAACGCGCCATCCTGCAGTAAGGTCTGCGTGACCCGAGCGGTCTTGAGATCGACGACCTGAATGCCTTGTTCCCGCCACCCGCTGAGCACGACGACGACTTTGTCGCCCGGAGCCACAACGAGATTGATCGGCAAACTGCCCAGCTCGACGGCATCGCCGACGGGATCGAGTCGCAAGCCTGTGGGAAGCGGCGATGTGAAGCTTGGCTTGTCCTGAGCGTAGGCGGCGACCAGGAGTGCAAATAGCGAGACGGCAAATCGACAGCTACGAAGCAAATGCATTATGGCGATCCTCACAGATCTAGTGCGGCAAGGGACATATTACGGCTGATTCCTGTGTGTGTCGGGCCTGAAGGTTCCCGACAGTGATGAAGCGGCGGCTCTGGCACATGATGGCAACGCACCGGCCAGAAGCAAATTTTTGCTCGGATCCGCAAGTGCCGTTATGCATAACGGATTGCCCGTTCTTCCCTTTCAAGCTGACATTGTCACGGGCGTTACAGCAGATCGCAGCCAACAACAATAGTGCGAAAGCAGCTGAAACCTCGAGTCTACAAGTTCTCGTCGTGCGTGTGTTGCGGCTCCGTCTCATTTGAGTTCCGCGACGAAGCTGTAGCCGTGCTTTACGAAACCGAGCGACTCGTAAAACGCGTGGGCGGAGGTTCGCTTTAAATTGCTGGAAAGGGAGAGCTTGTAGCAGCCAGCGTCGCGACACAGTGTCAGAGCGAAACGCATCATTTGTTTGCCGATTCCCCGGTCCTGAAATTTCGCGCCGACAATCACATCCTCCACCACACCCGACTTCGCGCCTCGATGCGCGAGATTATCCATGATCAAGAGCGCAAAGGTGCCGACTATTTCGCCGGCAATTCGAGCAACGTAGAGTTTGTAGTTCGGATACGTGCTGAATTGCTTCCAAATCGCTTGCGCGTCTGATAATTGGAGCACGTCACCTGGGGTGATCTCGTTTTCGGCATACAGCCGAAGCACACACGGCAGATCGGCCGCTGTCGCTTTGTCGATGGATGTCAGGAGCGTCGGTGGATTCGCAATTCGCAGCCCTTGCTCGGCTGGTCCGGTCAGATCAGCGGCGGTCATTTGCTCGAATACAATCAGGCCCATCGATTCCCAGATTAGGGCCGCGATGACGCGCCTCCGGCGCGAGAGTATTAGGTTGAGAATTCATAAATGCCTTCCTTGTTTCAAACACTGATAATTCTGCTTACTCGCCGACGATCGCTTCCGCCTCAATTTCCACCAGCATCTTGGGATCAATCAACGCCCGCACCTCGACCATGGTTGCCGCCGGCCGGATGGCACCGAACATCTCGCCATGGGCGCGGCCTATGTGCTCCCAATCGCGCGCAATGTTCACCACATACATGCGCATCCGCACCACATCTTCCATGCGCGCGCCCGCCTTCCTGAGTGCGGATTCAATGTTGTGCAGCGTCTGCCGTGCCTGCGCGTATGCATCGCCTTCCTTCAAGCTGCCATCCGCTTCCGTCGCGGTCGTGCCGGAAACGTGCACCACGTTCCCCACTCGCACAGCTCGCGAATACCCCACCACTGGCTCCCACTTCGTGCCGCTGGAGATGTTTTTCCGTCCAGCTAGAAAGTCACGCCTTTTCATGGATCGACCGCGAAATTGAATGCCGCGTCGATATGCACGGCCGTAGTATTGATAAACAAGATGCCATCGTACTCAAAGGTCGGGAGTTGTTTCATTCTTGCAAAAGCGAGAGGTAGCTCAGTGCACGCTAGGCACACCGCTGGCTGATCTCCAAACCGGTTCTCGCCGAGCGAGAGTCTCGCGACGTTTACGACGCGCTGGGCTCCCCTTTCTAGTTTGCCAACCTGTAAATCCGTAATTAACTCCGCCGTCATCGCTTTGAGGGATTCGTCGAGCGGGCCAGACGCTTCAATTCCGTACTTGGCAAATGTTTCTCGAAATTTTGGCGAGCTCATCGTCAAAGCAGTACCCAAGAGAAGGACTTGTTGGGCTCCGATCCGCGCGCTTTCCTTCGCCATCTCATCTAGAATGCTGATGACAGGGATTCGAATGCTCCGCACGATGGCTTCGAAGCGGTGATGAGGGGTATTGCTCGCCATCAGTGCAAAGTCGGCGCCACTCGTTTCCAAGCGCTTGAGAGCGTGCCGGTGATAGTCGTCAAATTGTGACCAGGACTGTTCATCATCATCAGAGCCGAGGTAAGAGATCGCCTTAGCCAAATCCAAAGATTCGATGCTGATCTCAGGCATCGTGGGGACGTCGTGTGGATTCCTGGCAAGGTGGAACTGTTCGCTTCGGCGGCAGAGCTCGGAGTAGTACTCTGTCGTGGATTGCCATCCGACGCCGCCGACAATGCCAATTCTCTTCATTCCGCTTACCTCGTTAGGCTGGCCCGAGTAAGAAAAAGCCGACTCGAATCATCCATCGTGAGGAGCTTCGGTACTTGGGTCCACATGGCGACGACCTGCATCAAACTGCTCGGGAACCCGTGATGTCGTAAGCCATAAATTTCCGCTCCAACAAACGGCAGCCCCGCGCGATGGATCGCCAAGGTTCGATATGAGGAGCTTGAAGATGCCTCGCAAGACTTTCATGATCGGGCCACAATTCTGAGAAACGGATAAGTCCGGGATCAAAGGGGTCCTCCGCCACATCGTAGGCGATGCATCCATCATCTTGTCTCGTGGATTCGACCAATTTTCGCAAATGCGGCAGGATGTCCGATATGCGCTCAGGTGGAAACCTAAGAATTCCAAATACGGCTACTCTCGGTTGCATTGAATGTTCCTCTCGATCTTTGGCGCGTCGTTCGTGGTTATGTGGCCGAACTGAGATATATACCCATCACTCTTTAAACTCGCCCTTGTGCTCGTGCGCCTCGATCACGTTGCCCGCTTCATCGTAAACGCGAATCTCGTGTCATGCTCCCTCATGTAGTGTGGAGACAACGCCGAATGTCCCATCTACGATCTCGACAAAATTTCGCTCCTCGCGGAGAATCAGCCGCTTAGCCTGCGCCATAGCAAAATTTTCCCGTGCTTCCGGATCTGACTTCAGGCGCGCTTTGTAGCGCTCATATGAGGCGAGGCTATCGAACGCAATCAGGCCCCAGCCGACATCGTTGGTCCCTTCGTGAGGAAGAAAATATCCAATGAGGTGTCCACCGCATCGCGGAATGATGCGGCCCCAGTTCTCCGCATACTGCTTGAAGGCGTCTCGCTGGAAGGGATCAATCTGGTAGCGAATAAAGCAAGTGATCTTCACCGATGTTCTCCTGGCCGTGGATTCGGCCGATACCACATCAGCGCCCATGGTCAATGCCGCTCCTATAGTTGCAACAACCCGCATGAAGTCGCGGCGATCTATCTGCAGCGTTGAAGATGCGGTCGGCGCCATCTTTACTCTTGAGTTTGGCCATCCTCTGAATCAACATCTAATTAACGATTGAGCCACCAGTCAGGCCGACTTGCTACGATGTCGATGATCGTACCACGTTGTAACCGGATTCATACGCGAGGTCGTGATCGGCTTTGCTACCGTTAACCCTCTTTCGTCTACGATTTCGCCGGACGTCATTGCGCATGCGTGGGGACAAATGCTGTTCCGTCCGACCAATGGCGCACCGGAACCATGAACACCGTGACCGGCTCTGGACGGCCCTGAAACTGTGGAAGCAACAAGACTGGGGAGCCAGGCAGATCCGCGCCCCAGGCCGCAGGGTCTGTTTGTGGAACGTAAAACATGAGATGGGGAGCCCAGTGCCCACCGCTGTCTCCAAGGAATTGCAGCTTCGACATCATGTAACACATCGCCCCCGGCTCGAGGGTAGGAAGCTCTCTTTTCTCGAGAGCGGTTTTGATGCCGTCGATGAGTTGAGGTTTCGATAATCCCTTCAGGACGAGGTCCGTTCTCTTGAGCGTGAGGGGGAGGATCGATCGCGCCGCCGCCGGATTGAAGCAGATCGGGCCGCGTATCCTTGGATTCCAGAATTCGGGTTGGTCGAAATCAGCCATCCACGCTCGTTCCACCACACACACGAAACCGCTCTTGCCTTCGCTTGCAGTCTCGTAGCCATGCCGCCCGAGAACCATGACCTTCGCGTCCCGGGATATCGCCTCCGGAGCCGCGCTCCGCGCCATGGCGATCTCGGCATTGCGATCCATCATATACTGGTCAATCGGAGCCATGCTCGGGTATTGTCCTTGAGCGTCCTTGGCTTGCCCTTGCCACACCGCGCATAGCACGACAACCAGCGCGAAGCTTCTTAATGTGATCGTCCTGACTATCTTTCGGTTCATTGATTTCTCCTGAGATACGGGATTCTGAATCGGGTTTCTAGACAAAGTTTCAACCGAGCTTCAATCGCTTTTCTCCCACGCTGATACATCATTTCCAGCAAACTTTTCTGTTGTTGTGGTAAAGCGGCAATGTCCACTTGTAACAGGATGTGCAGGCCAGTTTGTTAACGGGATTTCCAGGAAAGGCCGCGGGAGTTAACTGCGATCAATGAAGAAAATGATCCGCAATAAGTGGCGCCGGCGCTTACCGGATCCCCATGAAGGCGTAAAATTATCATACATCGGATATTGATACGTCTGGCCTCGTGGTAGAGTGGCAATATCCACTTAGGATAGGAACGTGCGTACCAGTTTAACCAATTTACGATTAGGGAACAAATCGCCCGGCAAGAAACGACGCCGCCGTTCGATCATGGCATTCGAAATGATTCGGCTCGATCGGACTGCTCGCGAACCGCTCCACCAACAACTCTACCGCCAAATTCGTGATGAATTGGTATCGGGAAACTTTAGCGACAACTCTTCTCGACTTCCCTAGTCGAAGGTCCCTCCGCAAACACAACGCCTACCTCGCGTTTCTGATCGCGTGCGGAAAATTCCGGATGAGCGTGTTGGAAATCAGTTTGATCTCGGGGCATCGAACGCTCCAGTGGGCGTCTCGTTAATTGCCGGCCTTCCGGCGGTCGACGAATTTCCCATGGCGGTCTGGGAACGACTCCGAACACAAGTGCTCGCGAAAAAAGGAGCCCACTTGTTGCGTTATGGGTCCAATCGCGGCGACGCCGACCTGCGCAAGGCAATCGCCGCCTACTTGTGCGATTTCCGAGGCGCGCGGTGCCATCCAGACCAGATTGTGATCATGGCGGGAATGCAGCAGGCGATACTGATCAGCGCGATGGCTTTGCTCAATCCGGGCGAGGCCGCGTGGATCGAAGATCCGGGATTTCATCAGGCCCGCAGAGCTTTTGTTTTTGCTGGAGCAACGGTGGTTCCAAGACCTATTGATCGGGAAGGAATCGTGATCACGCGATCGTCGAAAGAGCCCTCGCCAAAAATCATTTTCGTGACGCCTTCGCATCAATTTCCGCTCGGAGTCACGATGAGTTTCCGGCGAAGGACCGCTCTAATCGATTTTGCCCGCGACTACGATGCCTTTGTTTTGGAGGATGATTACAACTCCGAGTTCTGCTTTAACGGTCCACCTCTGCCATGTTTGCAGGGACTCGATAATTCCAGCCGGGTCATTTACGCCGGGACGATGAGTAAGATCCTCTATCCCTCTTTGCGTTTGGGCTATCTCGTTGCGCCAGAGCAGTTGGTGGATTCGATCGCTAAGGTCCGAAGCGTGATGGATCAACACTCTCCCACGATTGACCAGGCAACCCTCGCTCGATTCATAACGGAGGGATTTTTCCTGAGCCATGTCAAACGGATGCGAAAACTCTATGCCGAGCGGAGAGAGTTCTTCATCGCGGAATTCAACAAATTGCTCGATGAGCACTTCACTCTTCAGATTCCGGAAACCGGGCTACACTTGGTCGCCTGGCTTCGACGTGAAGCAGATTTCGCGAGGCTCGCCCGTGTTCGCGCCGAGATCGGAATCAGACCATCATTGCTATCATTTTTTTGCATCCGGGCAAAGCTCAAGCCAGCGTTTGTTTTCGGTTTTGCGGCCTGGTCTCCGGCGCAAATTCGAGAGGGCTTGATTAAGCTCGCGTCGGCACTCAAGGCAAAGCGGAAAATAAATGCAGTAGGGAAACAGTCCTATTCATACGTCTCACCCTGTGGATACGTTGAAAATTGACCTTGGTCGTGATCGTTCACCTATCCAGCCTGGCCTGAGATTTTCCGTGTCCAAAATCGCTTCACACCCTAAGTAGTCGTTCGATATTCACTCTACATACCTCCTTATGCGCACGCCATCCATCAAGCTAATCCTTTATTACAAAAGGGAAGGCTTGTGGGAGACGACAGACAATAAATAACAACTGTCGATGGGAGTCACACTCGTCGCCGCGCGTCTCAACCCGACCGAAGAGCTTCGAGCCGAATGAACCGCAAATTCCTACGAACGACATTCGCTACGCGCTTTGCTAATTGCACAAATCGCCTGGGTTAACTCTTGTCGCTGCGCTCGGCAGCCGGCGCGAATACGCGATCTTCAGCGTGATCAATCCAGTGCTACTCCGTCCACTTCCGTATCCGGAAGCACGAACCCATGAAAAAGAAAGGTGTTATAGGTGAATCGGGCGGAAAATCACAATCAAACGTGATATTCCAGTAGCCGTCTTCTCGCAACAAAACTCCCGCGAAATCGGGTATCTTCTTCCTGGGTGGCGGGCCTTCATAGCGCACAATCGCTAAACGCCGGTGCCAGGCGGCAATATCTGATAGTAGTTTCACTCTTAGGCGGGAGTTGGACGTGATGATGTCGGTGACCGCCCATCTTATCGGCGACGTATTCGTTCACGAAATCGCCGGACGTTGATGAGGCTGCCGCAAGTAGAGGTACACCAGTTACGCGTCTTGTTTTTTGATGCATCGTAAAAAATCCAGCGACAGTCCGGATTGGCACATAACTTCAAGCGCCGGCGCGATTCGGGCTGAGTGAGCAACGAAGCGAAGTCCGCCGCGATCTCCGATTGAATCCAAGTCCAGTCTCTTCTAGCTGGTGAAATCACCATTTCATATTTTCCGCGGCTCGCGTTGAGTCGCCTCCGAAGGCGAGCAGCGGCGATTATCTGGTTTAGTCGCGCAAAATCCGACTCGCGCGGTTTGCGGGAACGAACCACCGCTTCGGCCATTCTCCACAGCAAATCACGCAGGCGATCGAGCTCACAGAGAGTTAAGCGCGAGGGCCGTCGCTGATCGTCGAGGTGCCATCGCCCGAGGAATGATTCAACCCATTGCGGCTTTTGCAGACGATCTTCATGATTGCCCATCCCGGTGTAATCACGGAAAAGACTGTTCATAAAATCCAAGCTGATAAATCGCTGGGACGTAATGTTCAAAATTGTCTTTGACACTTGCATATCAGATGAGCTAGCAATCCTACGTAATGGCCAATATGTGGTTTGATCATTACAGCATAAAGTCGGCTCGGCAGAATTGTCAGTTGTTCAAACCGACGTTTCGAAAGTCAGACTTATGATCGAGCGAACGTGGCATGGTGTCGTTTGTTCCGAGAAGAGCGGCGAGTATCTTGATTACCTTCACCGTACCGGAATTCCTGATTACCGGAGCACGCCTGGCAACAAAGGGGTATACGTGTTCCGCCGACGAGATGGCAATCGAACGCACTTCCTCTTGCTGACGTTGTGGGAATCGATTAGCGCAATCAAGAATTTTGCTGGAGAAGATTACGAGAAGGCGCGCTACTATCCGGAGGACCGGAACTATCTTGTCGAACTCGAACCGTATGTGGCACACCATGAGGTGCTCGTGCAACCATGAGCGCCCCGTCCTCTTTAAGCGATGCTTATCCAGCATGTCGAATCGTTCTGTCGCTGATCGTTGGCGTTGTCTTCTTCGCAGGTAGCCAAATGTTGTCCGAGACTGCATCCTCATCAACATTCGACACTGTGCTCGTCTCACCCGGGCCGTCGCCGGAGATCCCGCGAAGGGCAGCGGCTGTTTACGATTGGCTGGTCGGTGATTGGGAAGCTGATGTCTACGACTACGGCGAAGGGCGAGTACGAACAAGTAAAGGCGAGTGGCACTTCAGTTGGGTATTGGAAGGACGAGCAATCCAGGATGTGTGGATTGTGCCGAAACGGTTAGGACGAAACGGTAGTGGGACCGGGGACGGCAATCGTTACGGTACGACTCTTCGCATCTACGATCCGAAGATCGATGCCTGGCGAGTGTTTTGGTTCAATCCTGTCACGCAGGATCGCAGTGAGCTAATCGCCAAAAGAATTGGCAATACAATTGTCCAGGAGAGCGCGACAGGAAACTCGCTCACCCGCTGGATCTTCGCGGACATTAAACCCGATTCGTTTATCTGGCGGGGGCAATTCTCAACGGATGGAGGTAAGACGTGGCAGTTGGACTCGGAATTCCACGTGCGGCGAGTTACCCACAAATAACAGTTGCGCGGTCCTGCCGCGCCATCGGTCAGTCGTCGCACTAGCAACAATGAGTACGCAAGACGCAGTGATGGAGCTGATTCTGTTTCTCATTCCCGCGATCATTCTGTACCTGATTCAGTACCAGTCCGACGACATTGGATAATGTACGCGCCGCATTTTGCTGCCGCTATGGCAATCAAATCGAAAGTGCCGCGAGCGCCGTTTTGGGCGCTGATGACAGGTGCCTTTCTGCCCGACCTTCTGTGGATTGCCCTCGCCCGTATCGGCGTGGAACCTGCAGATGCGCAACAGTTCTTCGACGACTGGTCACATTCGCTCTTATCAGTTCTAATCATTGCTACTTTGTTTGCCCTGTTATTTCGCTCAAAAGGCGGAGCAGTTACCGCCGCTATCTGGCTTGCTGTCTCTTCTCACTTCCTGCTCGATCTACCTGTGCATCCAAAGAGGCTCGCTCTTTTTCCTTTTTCAAATATTCATTTGGGGTGGGATTTGGCGGGTTGGGGTTCTACGTCGGGATGGCTGGGCATTGCTAATGACTGGTGGTTGCAGCTGTTTGTATTGCTGGGGTTAATGCTTGTGTACGTTCAGGGTAGTCGCGCAGGGAAAATGCCAGCAACTCAGGTGGTCGCTTCGTGCATCATTGTGGTAAGTGCACAGCTATTAATGCTGTCATCCTGCATTAGCTACTAACATTGGCTGTCGATTACCTGGAGCTTAGGCAAGAGCTTCACCAGTTTACGTAGCCCTCAGCTGGCGGAGTTATATCTCCGGACGCAGTTGACTAAAACGAGGCAAGTCTGTCGCGACGCGAACTGCCTTCTACCTATTTTACGTCGGGTCGAGGATCGGAAACGAATCCGTCGCGGTTCGGCATTTTCACCGCCGGCAATGTTCGTTCGTTCAACTCGGAATTCTCCGACATGATGCCGTTCAGTGTAAGGAGGTAGGCGGTCACCGCATAAACCTCGTCAGGCTTTAGCGTGCCGGGGTTTTGATAAGGCATCGCGCGGTTGATGTAATCCCACACCGTTGTGGCATACGGCCAGTAGCTCCCGACCGTTGGCAGTGGTTTGTCGCTCCTGAGGGAACCCTTCCCGCCAACAAGCGGCGGATAGTCGTTCGAGCCTTCGCCGTGCAACCCATGGCATAAGGCACAGCTTTGGGCGTAGATCGTGCGACCTTCCTTCGCGGTGCCACGACCTTTCGGCAGTCCGGTTCCCTTAGGGCCGACCAAATAATCGTGTTTGGCGAAATCCGCGGCGGTTGCCGAACGCCCAAGACCTTGGCGCGCGGTTTCCGCCGCGGCCTTGCTGTCCTTGGGCGGCTCGCTGGTTTCCTTCGGGCCAGCGAAAGAACTCTGCCTAACGAAAACCGCAGTTGCGGTTAAGGCGAGCACCGCAAGCAGGTAGAAGACGTTTCGCCTAGACATGGCTCACCTTTCCGTCGTCATGGACGAACCAGGTTTTGATGCCGTTGAAATGATTGAAGCCGTCCGGTCCCGGATGGAGCCCTCGGACAGAGATCAGTTGCTCTCGCGTCGGCTGCACATAACCAGTTTCATCCGTGCAGCGCGATTGCAGCGCTGCTTCGCCGCCCTCCCACTTCCACGGCAGCGAAAATCGCGTTGCCGCTTTCGACAGCACCGCGCCGTCGAGCCACGCATCTGTCCACGTTTTGCCGTTGTCCGTCGAAATTTCGACGCGCTTAATGCGACCGCGGCCCGACCACGCCAGCCCGGAGATTTCGTAGGAGCCACGTCTATCCAACACCTGCTCACCGGATGGGCGCGTGATAACGGATTTCGCTTCCATGACAAAGGTGAACCAGCGCGCCTTCCCATCTGGCATAAGGTCGGTGTAACTGGCCGCCTCGTCGCGCGTCATAAACGCCTCGTCCGTCACCATCATTCGATCGACCCATTTAATATTCACGTTGCCTTCCCAACCTGGAACGATGAGCCGCAACGGATAACCTTGCTCGGGCCGGAGGGGCTCGCCATTCTGGCCATAGGCGACCAAGACGTCGTCGAGGGCCTTGTCCAGCGGAAGGCTGCGCGACAATCTGGAAGCATCCGAGCCCTCGGCGACGATCCAGCGAGCGGCGCGTTTCAGGCCAGCTTCATCCAGGAGGGTTTTTAGCAGGACACCGGTCCACTCGGTGTTACTCAACAAGCCGTGACTTTTCTGGACAGTTTCACCGGGACGGCCCTCATGTTCGCGCCCGCTGTTGCCAGCGCACTCGACGAAATGAACGCGTGACACGGATGGAAATCGCCGCAGCTCTTTCAGCGTGAAGACAAGCGGCCGCTCGACCAAGCCATCCAACAACAATTCATGAGCATTTGGATCGAT
>WNFX01022335.1_pt1 | contig 11109 bp, 11 predicted proteins | sample 5400111 | NCBI WGS metagenome assembly WNFX01 (sample SAMN13153363, study PRJNA577476) | soil metagenome | isolation source: 40 cm soil or saprolite under grassland replicate 1 | place: USA:California | collected 2016-06-15
CGGGGCGAACTGGCGGCTGCGGGCCTCCTGCGCCGGCGCTGCCGCTTCGAACGCCGCGCGCGGCGCGGCCGCCGCTCGCCCGCCCGCCCGGAAGCCCGGGAAGCCCTCGCCATCGGTGTGCGCGGACACGTCACGGGCCGGCGGCGGGGGAGACCAGCTGCCCGTCTCATCGATGACGGCCCAGGTCTGGGTCACCGTCGCGTCCGCCGATGGATCGCTGGTGGCCAGGATGGAGTAACCGGGTTCGGCCTCGCCGTCCCGCGTGCCGTCGCCGTTGCCGTTCGTGCCCAGCCAGGAGGCGCGGACGGACGGCCGGTTCCACACCGAGAACTGGCCGGGCGGGTAGACCGGGCCCGGCTGGCCCGGCATGGGGGGGTAACCCCGGATCGGGCCCCTCCGCCGCGGTGAGCCCCCGCGCGAGACGGCCCTCTGGGCGGGGAAGACGCCCGCCGGGGCGGTCCCCGGAGAGGATGTACCGCCACGGGCGTAGGACATGCCACGCGGCGGCGTGGCCCCCGGTGGGGGACGACCTGGCTGGGACGGCCCGGGCGGGGGAGTGCCGCCGCGCGGTGGCATCGTCGCGGACGGCCCGGAGGGCCCGCGGGGCGGCCCGCTGCGCGGCGGCGCGCCGCGCGCTGGCAGGACCGGGGACGGCCCGGTGCCCTGGCGCGGGGCCCCGTTACGGGGCGGCGCGCCGCGGGTTGGCGGTGCGGGGGATGGGCCGGTGCCCTCGCGCGGGGGCCCGCCGCGGGGCGGCAGTGCCGGTGATGGGCCGGTGCCCTGGCGCGGGGGCCCGCCGCGGGGCGGCGGTGCCGGCGGTGGGCCGGTGCGGGTGGAGCGGGGCCCGCCACGGGGGGGCAGGTTGCCCGGCGTGGCGGTGCCGCCCGGAGGGGGCCGGTCGGCGGGCGGCCATGGCCTGCTGGGAGGGGCGGCTGCCCGGGCCACGGCGGTGCGCCCGGGTGGCGGTGGGACTGGATCGCCGACCGGGTCCCAATCGTCGTCCGGCGGCTGGTAGGAGCCGGGATCGGCGGGGCCGGTGTGCCGTGGGCGGCGCGCCTGCGCATCCGACTGGCCGCGCGGCTGCTCGTCGGCGCGCCCACCCGCAGAACCCATGGCGCGAGCGTATCCCCCTGAGCGGCTGACAAGGTGCGGACAGGCATTTTGCCGGTTTCAGGCCCGGCTCGCTTTGACCGTTATCGGTTATGGCCGGTATCCTTCTCAAGCGTCCATGCGCATCAGCATGCCTGCGGTACCCGCTCAGCGGGGCTGGTCACGCGGCGGCGGATGCGGGGACTCCCTCGCCTGGACGACCACCCCGGGCGCGGGCCCACGGATCAGGTCCCATATGTGAAGGCTTACGACTGTGCGCACTTTCAGCCCCAAGGCCGGTGACATCCAGCGTCAGTGGCATCTCATCGACGCCTCCGATGTCGTACTTGGCCGCCTGGCCAGCCAGGTGGCGATACTGCTGCGCGGGAAGCACAAGCCGATCTTCGCGCCGCACATGGACACCGGCGACTTCGTGGTGGTGGTTAACGCCGACAAGGTCGCCCTGAGCGGCAGCAAGCTCCAGGACAAGCGGGCTTACCGGCACTCTGGCTACCCCGGGGGCATTCATTCGGTGACCTACTCCGAGTTGCTCGCCAAGCACCCGGAGCGTGTGGTGGAGAAAGCGGTCAAGGGCATGCTGCCCAAGAATTCGCTCGGCCGGAACATGCTCCGCAAGCTCAAGGTATACGCGGGCCCTGATCACCCGCATCAGGCGCAGCAGCCGGTCCCATTCACGATCAAGCAGATCGCGCAGCAGGCGGGGTCACCCGCCGACGCCAGGTGACGCCGCCATCGCGGCCAGGCGCCCAGCGTGGCGCGCTGACGAGAGCCGATAAGGCCGATAAGGAAGCACGAGGAAGCACCGTGGCAGAGTCCACACAGACGCTCGCTGAGGACAGCGGCGCGCAGCCGGGGGTAGACGCCGAGGAGCACGTCTCGGAGTACACCACCGAGACGTCCGCGGAGGCGGAGGCACAGTCGGCGGCGCGCCGGCCGGTGGTGACCGGCAGCGCGCTCGGCACCGGCCGCCGCAAGGAGGCGATCGCGCGGGTCCGGATCACACCGGGCACCGGCCAGTGGCGCATCAACGAGCGGTCGCTGGAGGACTTCTTCCCGAACAAGGTCCACCAGCAGCTCATCAGTGAGCCGTTCGTGACCCTCGGGGCTGAGGGGCAGTTCGATGTGGCCGCCCGCATCACCGGCGGCGGGGTCACCGGCCAGGCGGGTGCGCTGCGGCTGGGGATCGCACGTGCCCTGACGCTGGTCGACCCGGAAAACCGGGCTACCCTGAAGCGGGCGGGCTTCCTTACCCGGGATGCCCGCGTCAAGGAGCGCAAGAAGTACGGCTTGAAGAAGGCCCGGAAGGCGCCTCAGTACTCGAAGCGCTGACCAGCGCTCACGGACCCGGCCGCGCATCCGTCAGGACGGCACAGGGAAACGGGGGACGTTTTCATGGGCCGGCTCTTCGGAACGGACGGCGTCCGGGGTGTGGCAGGCGACGATCTGACCGGCCGCCTGGCCATGGACCTCGCTATCGCCGCGGCCGAGATACTGCACGAGACCGGCGTGTTCGACCGCGCCCGGGCCGAGGGCAGGCGTCCGGTGGCGGTGGTGGGCCGTGATCCACGCGCGTCCGGCGAGTTCCTGGAGTCCGCCGTGGTGGCGGGCCTGGCCGGCGCCGGGGTGGATGTGCTGCGGCTTGGCGTGATCCCGACTCCGGCCGTGGCCTTCCTGACCGCCGATACGTCCGCTGACCTCGGGGTAATGCTGTCGGCCAGCCACAATCCGGCCAAGGACAACGGGATCAAGCTGTTCGCCCGGGGCGGGTTCAAGCTTCCCGACGCCGCCGAAGACGAGATCGAGGCGAGGCTGGGTCGGCCCGGCCAGGCCGTGGCCGGGCCACCCGGCGGAGGCTTCGGCCGGGTCAGCGACGACGGTGCCTCGCGGGAGCGTTATCTCGCCCACCTGCTGGCCTCCCTGCCCGCCCACGGCTCTCCTGGCGCCGCAGAGGCTCCGCCGTCGGCCCAGCCCCTGACCGGCCTGCGGGTGGTGGTGGACTGCGCCCACGGCGCCGCGTCCACGGTGGCGCCGGCGCTGCTGCGGCGCGCGGGCGCGGGTGTGATCGCGATCGGGGCCGAGCCCGACGGCGAGAACATCAACGATGGCTGCGGCTCGACCCATCTGGACGTGCTCCGGGCAGCCGTCGTCGAGCAGCGGGCCGACGCCGGCATCGCGCACGATGGTGACGCGGACCGGTGCCTGGCGGTGGACGCCGGCGGGCAGGTGGTCGACGGGGACCAGATACTGGCCGTGCTCGCGCTCGGGCTCAAGGCCGCCGGCCGGCTGGCGGGCGACACGGTGGTGGCGACGGTCATGTCCAACCTGGGATTCCGGCTGGCGATGAGGGACGCCGGGGTCACCGTGGTGGAGACCGCCGTCGGGGACAGGTACGTGCTGGAAGCGATGCGCACGGGCGGCTACGTCCTCGGCGGCGAGCAGTCTGGCCACATCATCATGCTGGAGCATGCGACCACCGGTGACGGCCTGCTGACCGCGCTGCACCTGCTGGCCGCCGTCGCCCGCGACGGCGTCCCCCTGGCTGACCTGGCCAACGTGATGACCCGGTACCCGCAGGTGCTTGTCAACGTCGCCGGGGTGGACAAGACGCGGGTTGCCGCGTCCCCGGAGGTGGCGGCGCAGGTCGCGGCGGCCGAAGCGGAACTGGGCCGGTCGGGCCGGATCCTCGTGCGGCCGAGCGGCACCGAGCCGGCGGTCCGGGTCATGGTGGAGGCGCTGGACGCCGATCATGCCCGGCACGTGGCCGACCAGCTGGCGTCGGTCATCCGGGCTACGTCGTAGCCGCCGGGACAAGGCCGCGCCGCGGGCCACCGCGCGCCGCGGGCCACCGCGCGCCGCGGGCCACCGCACGCCGCGGGCCACTGCACGCCGCGGGCCACTGCACGCCGCGGGCCACTGCACGCCGCCAGTGATCCGGCCGCGCCGCCGGTGATCCGGCCCGGCTCATCGTTTCCCACCGGCCGGAGTGGCAGGCTGGGGGCGTGATCGTGGGCATCGGAGTGGACGTCGTTGACGTCGCACGGCTCCAGTCCGCCCTGCGCCGGACCCCATCCCTGGCTTCCCGCCTGTTCACCGATGGCGAACGCGGTCGCGGCCCGGCCTCGCTCGCCGCATGCTTCGCCGCCAAGGAGGCGACGGCGAAGGCTCTCGGGGCCCCGGCCGGGCTGCGCTGGGCCGATGTGGAAGTCACCCATGACGGCGCCGGGCGCCCCTTGCTGGCGGTCAGCGGCACGGTGGCGGAAGCGGCGGTGCGGTGTGGAGTGCTCCGCTGGCATCTGTCGATCACCCACGATGGAGGCCTGAGCGTGGCGATGGTGGTGGCAGAAGGATGAGGAAAGCGCACGACGTGGCCACGGTCCGCGCGGCCGAGCACGCCCTCATGGCGACCGTACCGCCCGGGGCGCTGATGCAGCGGGCCGCGGCCGGGTTGGCGGCGGTCTGCGCCGGCCTGGCCGGGAAGGTCTACGGGGCCAGGATCGTGGTGCTCGCTGGCAGCGGTGACAATGGCGGCGACGCCCTGTATGCCGGGGCCCGGCTGGCCCGGCGCGGCGCGCGGGTGACCGCGGTGGCCGCGGGTGGCCGCGTCCATGAAGGGGGGACGGCGGCCCTGCGCGCGGCCGGTGGGCGCGTCACCAGGCCCGACGCTCCCGACCTGCCCACCGTCATCGCCGCCTCGGATCTGGTGCTGGATGGGCTGCTTGGGATCGGCGGCCGCGGCGGGCTCCGCGTCCGCCGTATGGCACTCGCTAACGCCATGCTCCTGCATGAAGGTCGTGAGCCACCCCGGCACTTCGCGAGGAGCGCACTCGCGATGCGGCTCGTCCAGCCGCGCGCAGGGCCGCCGTCCCCCCTTCATGGCTGCTCCGGCAGCCGCCCGGCGACTCCGACAAGTACCGCCGGGGAGTGCTCGGCATCGTCGCGGGCAGCGACCGCTTCACCGGTGCCGCGGCGCTCGCGGTGGGCGGCGCCCTGCGGGGCGGTGCGGGGATGGTGCGGCTGGTGTCGGCCGGGCCGGCCGTCGCGGTGGTCCGCCAGCACTGGCCGGAAGCGCTGACCCTGGCCACCGGGGACGGCTCCCAGGCCGGCCACGAGATCGAGACGGCCGGGCGGGTCCAGGCCTGGGTGGCCGGGCCTGGCATGGGCACCGACGGGGCGGCCCGGGATCGGCTGGCCGCTGTCCTGAGCACCGAACTGCCGGTGCTGGTCGATGCCGACGGGCTGACCCTGCTCGCGGCCGAGCGAGGACTGCTGGCCCGCGCGGCTCCCACCTTGCTCACCCCGCACGCGGGGGAACTGGCCCGGCTGCTGGGAGCCGATCCGGCGGAGGTGGAGGCACGCCGCCTGGAGCACGCCCGCGCGGCCGCGGCCGAGCTTGGCGCGACGGTCCTGCTCAAGGGCTCGACCACGGTGATCGCCCCGGCGGAGGGCGGGGAGGTGCTGGTCAACTCCACCGGGACGTCGTGGCTCGCCACCGCGGGCACAGGAGACGTGCTCTCCGGGCTGGCGGGCGCCCTGCTGGCCCAGGGGCTCGCGGTCACCGAGGCGGCCGCGGCCGCCGCATTCCTGCACGGGATCGCGGCCCGCCGGGCCGCCGCTGGCGCGGTTGCGGCGGGTACGGGTGGGACGGGGATGGACCTGGCGGGCGCCGATCTGGCGGGTGCCGGTCTTGCCGGTGCCGATCCGGCGGGCGCGGCGGCCGGGAGCCCGATCGCGGCGGGCGATGTGATTTCCGCGCTCCCGGCCGCCATCCGCGGCGTCCGGGCGTGGCTGGACTGAGCCCGGCGCGCGCCTGCCCGGCCGGGCAGCCCGTCCGGCAGGGAGCTGACCGCTGGCACACTTTGCTCATGGACGCCTCTGCGGAAACACTCATCGACCTCGACGCGGTCAAGGGCAATGTCACGGCGCTGCGGCAGCATGCCAACGGCGCTGCCCTCATGGCGGTGGTCAGGCTCGGGGTGGTCACCGTCCCGGAGGCGCTTGCGCTGCGCGGCGCGGGCGTGACGGCGCCGGTGCTGTGCCTGATGGGCGTGCCGGGATCGGCCCACGAGGAGGCCGTGCGCCACAAGGTGGACCTGTCCGCCGGGACGGCCGGCCTGGTCGAGGAGATCGCAGCGGCGGCGCGGAAGGCGGGCCGCCCGGCCCGGCTGCACCTGAAGGCGGACACCGGGATGTCGCGCGGCGGCGCCACCGCCCAGGCGTGGCCGGATGTGGTGGTCGCGGCCCTGGCCGCCGAGGCGTCCGGGGATGTCGTGATCATCGGGATCTTCTCCCATCTGGCCTGCGCGGACATGCCCGGCCATCCGTCGATCGACGCCCAGATCGCTGCGTTCCGTGATGCGGTCGCCCTGGCGGAGAAGGCAGGCGCCAAACCCGAAGTGCGGCACCTGGCCAACACGCCTGCCACGCTGACGCTCCCGCGGACATGGTTCGACCTGGTGCGGACGGGCGGCGGTGTGTTCGGCCTGTCCACGCTGCCCGGCGGGCCACCTGGCTGGCTCCGGCCCGCGATGACGGTGCGAGCCCGGCTGATCCAGGTCAAGCAAGTGGCGGCGGGATCCGGGGTGTCGTACGGCCACCGGTACATCACCCCCGGCCCGAGCACGCTGGGGCTGGTCCCGCTGGGCTACGCCGACGGCGTCCCGCGCGGCGCGTTCGGCTTGGCTGAGGTGCACGTTCGGGGGCGGCGCCGGGCGATATCCGGCACCGTGTGCATGAACCAGTTCGTGGTGGATTTCGGGGACGAGACCGCCCAGGAGGGGGACGAGGTCGTGCTGTTCGGGCCCGGCGACGCGGGCGAGCCTACCCCCCAGGACTGGGCCGACGCACTGGGGACGATCTCCTATGAGATCGTGACCAGGTTCGGCGGGCGGACGCCCAGAAGCTACTCTGGAGTAGCAGATGAGCACGATTCCCGTATCCCGGCGTCCCCTGCATAGCCGTATCCGCCGGCGTCAGGCGCCGCTCCGCGTGGACAGCATCCTGCGCGGGGCCGCGCTCGGGCAGATCTGGACTGGCAGGTAGCGGGAGGGCCGATGACGAGTTGGCGGCGGGTCACCGGCGCGGCCGGGGTGATCGCGGGCGCGACAGCGGCGGGCGCGGGGGCCATCGTGGCCGCCGAGCGGATCGCGGTCGCGCGGATCCGTGACCGCAGCGACCCGGAGTCCACCGAGCCGTTCGGGAGACTGCGCGGGCGCCCGCTCACCGTGCTCACCGAGGACGGGGTGGCGCTGCATGTCGAGCTGAACGGGCCGTCGGCCGCGCCCGTCAGCGTCGTTTTCTGTCATGGCTACACGCTGAACCAGGACTGCTGGCACTTCCAGCGCCGTGATCTGTCCGATCACCGGCTCGTCTTCTGGGATCAGCGCGATCACGGGCGGTCCGGCCGCTCGGAGTCCGGCGCCGCCAGCATCGACCAGCTCGGCGCCGACCTCAAGGCAGTCCTCGACGCCGTCACGCCGGGTGATGTTCAGGTCGTCCTGGTCGGCCACTCCATGGGCGGCATGACCATCATGGCCCTCGCGCAGCAGCACCCGGACCTGTTCGGGACCAAGGTGGTCGGGTCGGTGCTCATCAACACCACCGCCCGCGGCCTGGACAGCGGCAGCCCATGGATGCCGGCCCCGATCCGGCCGCTGCTGAGCAAGGCGCTGCCGGGGGTGCTCGCCGGCGCCGCCAAGGGCAGGCGCGCCATCCTGGTGGAGCGCAGCCGGCGCGTGACCGATCTGGCGTTCCTGGGCTCGCGGGTCCTCGGGTTCGGTGACGGCGAGGTCAGCCCGGCTGTGATCAGCTTCCTCGGGGAGATGGTCACTGCCACCCCCATCGAGGTGGTCGCCCGGTTCGGCCAGGCGCTGCTGCTGTGCGACAAGCGGAACGCGCTGGCCACGATCGGCCGGGTGCCGACGACGGTGATGGTCGCCGAGAAGGACCGGCTGATATCGCCGCGGCTCGGCATCGAACTGGCCATGGATATCCCCGGCTCCCATCTCACCTGGGTGCCGGGCGCCGGCCACGCGCTCATCCTGGAGCGGCCCGGCCTGGTCAACGATGCGATCACCGGCATGCTTGCCCAGGTCGGGGCGGGCGGCAACCTGCCCCGGTCGGCGTGACCGGCGGCGGGCGCCGGGCGGCGGGGCGCCGGGCGGCGGGGCAGGAGGCCGGGCCTGTCATGCGTGAGGAACTCACGGTGGCGAGCGCCGATGACATGCTGGCGCTGGGCAGGCGGCTGGCTGCCGTGCTGCTGCCGGGTGACCTGGTGGTGCTCAGCGGGGACCTGGGGGCGGGCAAGACGACCCTCATCCAGGGGATCGGGGCCGGCCTGGGGGTGCGTGGGCCGATCACCTCGCCCACATTCGTGATCGCACGGGTGCATCCCTCGCTGACCGGCGGGCCGGCCCTGGTGCATGCCGACGCGTACCGGCTCGCCAGCCCAACCGAGGTGGACGACCTGGATCTCGACGCCAGCCTGGAGACGTCGGTGACCGTGGTCGAGTGGGGCGGGGGACTCGTCGAGGGGCTTGCCGCCGACCGCCTGGACGTCAGCATTGCCCTGGCCGCCCCCGCCGTCCCCAGCCCGGAAGGGCCGGGAGGCGGGCCCGGAGGTGCTGGGCCGGATCACGGGCCCGGGCCGGATCAGGAGCCACGGACGGTGCGGCTGGAGGGCCACGGCGCCCGGTGGGAAGGCGCCGACGGCCTCCCGCAGGCCCGGTGATCCTTTCGCGGGAGCCGGTATGCGTGTCTGGCCCACCACCGTGGGCCGGAGGCTCTATAGTTCGAGCGTCCTCACCTTGACGGTTCGCGCATCCTTACCCCGCCTGGTCGGCCCGCTGGTTGATGGCCGCCCGGGCTTGGGCGCGCCGTCATGCATGGTTCGATCCCCCCCGGAGGCGCACCGTGGTTCAGCAGGGGCCTCCTCCCCCTCCGTCCGGCCGGGTGCCCCCTGGCCGCCCGCGCCGTGAATGGTCCGACGGCGACTACGCCGACGACGAGGAGTACCCGCCATGGGCGGTACCCGGAATGGTCCCGCGCCGGGCGGACCATGACGAACGTGAGCGCCGCCGGCTCCAGGGCCGGCCGGGCACCACCACCGGGGAGGCGGGCAACGGACGGCAGGCCCGCCGCCGGGCACTGGACGGGGACGCCCCATCGGGTGGGCGCGGGCGCAGCGCCCGCGGGCGGGCCGCGCCCGGCGCCCGGCGGGGCCGCCGCACTGCGTACATCTGGGGCGGCGCCTTCGTCGCCGTGCTGCTCATCGTCGCCGGGGTGGGGTACGAGTACCTCCACCGCCCCCGCCCTCAGCCGGCGCCGGAATCCCTGGTCACCACGTTCCAGCCGGGTGAGTTCAAGACCGTGGCGAACGCCTGCTCGGCGGTGACGGCGGCAACGCTGAACCAGTACCTGCCGGGCAGCCGGCGTGTGGTCACCCCGAGATCCCTCTACGGCAGCGCGCAGAGCCTGTGCGACTGGACGCTGGACGCCAAGCCCTTGTACCGGGTGCTACAAGTGACCGTGCGGGCCTACACCCCCAGCGGGCTGGCCAGCGGCAATGGCAGCGCCACCTTCGCCGCGAAGGACGCCTACCAGCAGGCCAGCCTGGCGAAGACGCACCCGCCACGGGCAACCCACCTGCCCAGGGCGACGGTGGTCAAGGTTTCCGGGCTCGGCAGCAGCGCCCTCGCCGCGCTGCAGGTGCCCTCGGCGGGCGGGGACAAGACCAACCTGCTGACGGTGGTGGTGAGGGACCGTAACGTGCTGATCACAGTAGTCTCCCAGGGCCCCGCCCGGGCTCGCGGCGGCTACCAGCCCGTGTCCCCGCCCGCGCTGCAGGCGGCGGCGGTGGCCGCCGCCCGGGACGTCATCGCCGGGATGCGCTAGTAGGCCCGGCCGGCCGGCCGGAGGAACTGCCGCGCCGCCTCCGGCCAGCCCGCGGCCAGCGGCCCAAGGCCCTGCGGGCATGCCCTACGCTGGGCAACCGTGCTGCTGCTCGCGTTCGACACCGCGACGCCCGCCGTGACGGTCGCCGTCCACGACGGGGACCGCGTGCTGGCGCAGGCGACGACGGTGGACGCCCGGCGGCAGGGAGAGTTGCTGGCCAGCCACATCGAGAAGGTGCTGGCGCAGGCGGGGGCGAGCCCGGCCGGGCTGACCGCGATCGTGGCCGGGGTCGGGCCGGGTCCCTACACCGGGCTGCGCACGGGGCTGGTCACCGCGCGGGTGCTCGGCGCCGCGCTGGGCGTCGCCGTGCACGGCGTGTGCACCCTCGACGTGATCGCGGCCGACGCGGTCGCCGCGGCGGCGGGCCGCCCGTTCCTGGTGGCGACCGACGCCCGGCGCCGGGAGGTGTACTGGGCCCGCTACTCACCGGCCGGGGAGCGGCTGTCTGGCCCCGGGGTGGCCGCCCCCGCGTCGCTGCCGGCCGGCCTGCCCACCGCGGGTGAGGGCCCGGTCGCCCACCCCGGCCTGCTGGGCGAGCCGATCGCGCCCCGCTTCCCGTCAGCGGCCACACTGGCGGGGCTGGCGGCCGGGCGGCTGGCGGCGGGGGACGGGCTTCTCCCGCCGGAACCGCTCTACCTCCGCCGGCCCGATGCCCGGGTGCCCGGCCCGCCCAAGAGTGTGCTGACCGCCCCGGGCCGGGCCTCACGGGCTACCTCAGGAGCGACCCCCGCATGAGCGTGGTCCTGCGCCCGATGATCGGCAACGACGTGCCGGCCGTCGCCAAGCTGGAGGTGGCGCTGTTCGGTGAGGAGGCGTGGTCCCCGGATATGCTCGCCAGCGAACTGGCCGGCGAGCCTGGCAAGTACTTCCTGGTGGCGGCCGAGGAGGGCGTGATCGCCGGTTACGCGGGGCTGCTGGCACCCGGTGGCGGCCAGGCGGACGTGCTGACCGTGGGCGTGGCGCACGACCGCTGGGGTGAGGGGATCGGTGCCGCGCTGCTGGAGAACCTTCTGACCGAGGCCGGCCGCCGCGGCTGCACGGAGGTGTTCC
>WNFX01006507.1_pt1 | contig 11108 bp, 9 predicted proteins | sample 5400111 | NCBI WGS metagenome assembly WNFX01 (sample SAMN13153363, study PRJNA577476) | soil metagenome | isolation source: 40 cm soil or saprolite under grassland replicate 1 | place: USA:California | collected 2016-06-15
TGATCACGCGCGGCCGCAACAAGATCGTGCTCAAGTTCCTGTCCGAGGAGTCGTTCACCCACCTCTTCTGGATCGATTCCGACATCGCATTCAACCCGCAATCGGCCTTTCGCCTCTTGCTTGCCGACAGGGACGTCGCCGCCGGCGTGTATCCGATGAAGTCGTTCAACTGGCCGGCCGAGGGCGTTCCCGCCGGCATGACGCGCAAGCAATTCGAGACCGCCTATACCGACTACCCGTTCAATCCTATCGAGCACGGCAAGACGCGCGTCAGCCAATACGCCGACAGCGATGGCTTCGTCGAGGTGGCGGAGGCGCCGACCGGCTTCATGGTGATCAAGCGCCACGTATTCTTGGCGATGATGAAGCACTATCCGGAACTCAACTATGTTCCGGACGGCCCGCCCAACAATCCGCAGGCGCATCTGCACTGGCGCTTCTTCGACTGCATGGTCGATCCTGACTCGGGACGATATTTGTCCGAGGACTATGCCTTCTGCCGCCGCTGGCGCGACATGGGTGGAAAAATCTGGGTCGATCTCAACTGCAAGCTCATGCATCTCGGCCAGCATCTGTTCGGCGGCGATCTCGCCGAAAGCCTGCGCGTCCAGGGGCGTTGGTGAGGCTGCCGAAACCGTCAAATCCCGTAAGCAAGCGCGCCAAGCATGAGCACGACCTCGCCGGCGACCACGCCCGCCAACACCGATCGGCGCACGATCACGAACGCGGCGAACCCGCCGACGATGGCGCATAGCCGAATGATCGGCGGCACGCTCGCGAGCGTCCCGGGCGGAAACAGAATGATCTTGGCGATGACGCCCGCGAGCACCGCGATCGCGACCGCTCGCACCCACATGAACAGCTCGGATTCGTCTGCGATGCCGCGGGCGGCAACGAGCCCGAGCATGCGCCAGATTTCACTGGGCAGAAAGCCGACGAGCACCAGCAGCGCATAGGCATGAAGTTCGCTCATTTGAGCGCCTCGCGCAGGCGGTGGATGCCGTAGGCGAGCGATCCGGCCACGATCCCGGTCCAGAGCAGATCGAGTCCCACCTGCCACGCGGCCAGCAGCGGCCCGAGCACGAGCCCGAGCACGAGCGCCAGCCAGTCCGACATGAGCCGGCAGTTGCGCGTGGTCGAGATCAGGAAGGATATGGGCGTGAGGAAGAGCAGACCTGCGGTCAAGAGCGGCGGCAGCGAGGTGGCGAGGTAGTAGCCGATCAACGTTCCCACCTGCGCCGCGCTCATAAGGCCCAAGCCCACTCCGTTTGCGAATGGGATGCGCGCCTCCCGCGGCACCTTCGGCAGCAGCCGCAGCGCCTCGATCCACATGGTCACCGCGGTGAGATGGGCAGGCAGAATGAGCGCGCGAAAAGGGGTTTTCGGCCGCCTGATCAATGGCAGCAGCGAGATTACCAGGGGAAGAAGACGCGCGCTGCTCACGCCCACCGCCAGCGCAGTCTCGACCGGCGCGGCGCCGGCACCGAGCGCCGACACCAGGATCACTTGCGCCGGCCCTGCCCATACCAACGCGGTCGAGGCCACGGCCCATCCCAGGCCGAAGCCGAAATCATGCGTCAGCGCCCCGATGCCGACATAGGTTGCGATCACGACATAGGCCAGAACCGACCGCCATGCGGCCCGAAAGCCGGCAAGAGAGACGGCGATCGCCGAGCGTTGCGACAAGTCGGTGGCGGACAGCGGCGGCATAGCTCGCCACCTGTCCCACGGCGCGATCGCGGGCGCAATCGCGCTTCGGTCAAACCTGCTCCGCCGTGCCGTCGCCCTTAATGATCGTGACGTAGCGCTCGACCGAACGTTTCACCGCCTCCTTGCCGCCGCGCGGGATGACGCGGTCGAAGAACGCGCCGTAGACCACGTCGAACGGCCACAGCTCGAGCATCGCGCCGATGCGCGCCACCGCCGGAGCCGAGAGCGGAATGATGTTGGGATAGCTGCGCATGAAGCTCACGTATTTGCGGTCGGGAATCAACTGCACGATGTCGCCGCTGAGCAGCGCGCCGCGCCCTTCTCCGCCCGCCGCCCAGTGCAGCACTGTTCCGCCGGCGAAGTGGCCGCCGCAGCGAATGAGCGTTACCCCGCGCGCGAGCGGCAAAGTATCGCCCTCCCACAGCTTGATGACGGGGTCGGGCCGCATGATCCATTGCCGGTCGGCGGCGTGCAGATAGATGGGAGCGCCGCCGAAGGCGCGGCTCCATTCCACCATCGTGCCGTAATAATGCGGGTGGGAGATCGCGATGCCGGTAAGCCCGCCGAGCGCCTTCACGATCTCGATGGTGGCGACATCGATGAACGGGATGCAGTCCCACAGAATATTGCCTTCGGGAGCGCGCAGGATGAGCGCGCGCTGGCCGATGGAGAATTTCGGCACCGTCCCGACCCCGATCAGGCCGGGCTCGTGCTGCTGATAGCAATTGAAGTGCCGACGCGCGAGCGCATCGAGGGTGGTCCACCTCTGGCCGCCGGGAGGAACGAATTGACGCTCGTCCTGGCAGATCGGGCAGGAGCGCGGCGGCGCATCCGACGGCGTAAATTGGCTGCCGCAAGTCTCGCAGATGAAGGCGGGCATCACACCACCCGACACGTTGACCCGATGCGCTTTGTCCCCCAGCGCGCCGCCCGACGCAACGGCCCACGCAGCGCGCTGCCCCGGAGGGAGGCGGCGCAGTATGCAGCGTTTTAGCTCGGAGCGCGAAACGACCGGCCGACGGCTCCTGCGAGGCGCGCGGCCGACAGCATAGATAGTCCGGGGACGCTCAGCCCGATCGCGTCTAGACCTTGACCAGCGGCACCTTCGGCACCGAGCCGCGCGGCGCCGGGCCGCCTTTCGGGCCGGACGGCTTGCGGCGGGGGCTGCGGCGCTTGGGCTTGGCCTCGGGAATCTTCTCGGGCTTCGGCGTCACCGGTCCGTCGAGATATTCGAAGCCGAGCTTCTCGATGCCCGCTTCGTCTTTGACCGCGATGACGCGCACGTGGCCGCCGCCCTTGAGCTTGCCGAACAGGACTTCGTCGGCGAGCGCCTTCTTGATGTTCTCCTGGATGAGACGCGCCATCGGCCGCGCGCCCATCTGCTCGTCATAGCCGTGCTTGATCAGCCACTGGCTGGCCTCTTCCGACAGCTCGATGGTGACGTTGCGGTCGCCGAGCTGCGCCTCCAGCTGGAGCACGAATTTCTCGACCACCTTGGCGATGATCTCGGGCGTGAGATGCGCAAAGGTGATGATGGCATCGAGCCGGTTGCGAAATTCAGGCGCAAACAGCCGGTTGATCGCTTCGACGTCGTCGCCCTCGCGCTTGATGCGCGTGAAGCCATAAGCCTGCCGCGCGAGATCGGCCGCGCCGGCATTGGTGGTCATGATCAGGATCACGTTGCGGAAGTCGACCTGCTTGCCGTTGTGATCGGTGAGCTTGCCGTGATCCATGATCTGCAGCAGGACGTTGAACAGATCCGGATGCGCCTTCTCGACCTCGTCGAGCAGGAGAACGCAATGCGGATGCTGGTCGACGCCGTCGGTGAGCAAGCCGCCCTGGTCGAAGCCCACATAGCCGGGCGGTGCGCCGATCAGCCGCGAGACAGTGTGGCGCTCCATGTATTCCGACATGTCGAAGCGGATTATTTCCACGCCGAGCGCGATCGCGAGCTGCTTTGCCACCTCGGTCTTGCCGACGCCGGTGGGGCCCGAGAACAGGTAGCAGCCGATCGGCTTTTCCGGCTCGCGCAATCCCGCGCGCGCGAGCTTGATCGAGGCGGAGAGCGCGCCGATCGCCTTGTCCTGGCCGTACACGACCTGCTTCAACGTCTGGTCGAGATGCTGCAGCACCACCGCGTCGTCCTTCGACACGGTTTTCGGCGGAATCCGCGCCATGGTGGCGATGGTGGTTTCGATCTCCTTGATGCCGATCGTTTTCTTGCGCCGGCTCTCCGGCAACAGCATCTGCGCCGCGCCGGATTCGTCGATCACGTCGATGGCCTTGTCCGGAAGCCTGCGGTCGTGGATGTAGCGCGCGGACAACTCGACCGCCGCCTTGATCGCCTCGGAGGTGTATTTGAGCTTGTGGTAGTCCTCGAAATAGGGCTTGAGGCCTTTGAGAATTTCGATCGTGTCCGGAACCGTCGGCTCGTTGACGTCGATCTTCTGGAACCGGCGCACGAGCGCGCGGTCCTTTTCGAAATACTGCCGGTACTCCTTGTAGGTGGTCGAGCCGATGCAGCGCAGCGTGCCCGAGGCCAGCGCCGGCTTGAGCAGGTTCGAGGCGTCCATCGCGCCGCCGGAGGTCGCGCCGGCGCCGATCACGGTGTGGATCTCGTCGATGAACATGATCGCGCCGGGATAGGCCTCGAGCTCCTTGATCACCTGCTTGAGACGTTCCTCGAAGTCGCCACGATAGCGCGTGCCCGCGAGCAGCGTGCCCATGTCGAGCGCGAACACGGTCGCGTTCCTGAGCACGTCGGGGACCTCGCCGTGCACGATGCGTCGCGCCAGGCCCTCGGCGATCGCGGTCTTGCCGACGCCGGCGTCGCCGACGAACAGCGGGTTGTTCTTCTGCCGGCGGCACAGCACCTGGATGGTGCGGCTGATTTCGGCCGAGCGCCCGATCAGCGGATCGATCCTGCCCTCGCGCGCCTTCTTGTTGAGGTTGATGCAATAGGCCTCGAGCGCGTCGCCCTTCTTCTTCGTTTCGTCGCCGGTCTTGGTGTCGGTGTCCTCCTCGGCGCCGCGCACCGGGCGCGCTTCCGACATGCCGGGCCGCTTGGCGATGCCATGGCTAATGTAATTGACGGCGTCGTAGCGCGTCATGTCCTGCTCTTGCAGGAAATACGCGGCGTGGCTCTCGCGCTCGGCGAAAATCGCGACCAGAACGTTGGCGCCGGTCACCTCCTCGCGGCCCGACGACTGCACGTGGATGACGGCACGCTGGATGACGCGCTGGAAGCCGGCGGTCGGCTTGGAATCCTCGTTGCCGTCGCTGACCAGGTTTTCGAGCTCGCTCTCAAGATAGGCGGTGAGGCTGCGTCGCAGCTTGTCGAGGTCGACATTGCACGCGCGCATGACCGCGGCGGCGTCCTGATCGTCGATCAGCGCAAGCAGAAGATGTTCGAGCGTGGCGTATTCGTGATGGCGCTCATTGGCAAGCGCAAGGGCGCGGTGCAGGGATTGTTCGAGATTGCGTGAAAACGTCGGCATGTCAGCTCTCGTGTCAACCCGTTATATGGCCCCGGCGTTCCCGTTTTTCCATCGTCGTTACTTTTTTTCCATCACGCACTGCAGAGGATGCTGGTGTTTGCGGGCAAAGTCCATAACCTGCGTCACCTTGGTCTCGGCCACTTCGTAGGTATAGATCCCGCACTCGCCGATGCCGTGCTGGTGCACGTGCATCATGATTCGGTGGGCGGTCCCGTGATCCTTGTTGAAGAAGCGCTCGAGCACATGGACCACGAACTCCATAGGCGTGTAGTCGTCGTTCAACAGCAACACGCGGTAGAGATTGGGCCGCTTGGTCTGCGGCTTGGTCTTGGTGATGACCGCGGTGCCCGGCGCACCCGCCCCTCGCCGTTTGCTGTTGTCATCGCCTAGACGCGGGGCAGCAGGCCCGTTTGCGACGCTTGCATTCATTTCGGTTCGTCTTCGGCTCATGGGTACTTTACGGGTCAGGACATGGCAGCTTTGGGGCGCAAAAACAGCGGACCGTCGATGCATCATAATAAGGACGTCGCCGCCCCGGTTCCAGATTGTCATATTCCCGCGATTCGTCGGGAATTCCGACGTACTTTTGTTTTGCAAATCCCGTGCCGGCCCGCCCGTGGCGGGCTCGATCGACCGACCCAATTGCGGACAATTCGGGGCAAATTCATCGGAAACCTGCGGATTTCTCTCGCAACGTTGCAAAGGTCCATGCGCGCGCAACCCGCCGCCGACGGGACGCGCTTTCTGATGTCGAGCTTACGGTTCAAGCGCCCAGCTGGAGCAGCAGCCGCCGCGGCGCTGCGGTGGCTTCGACGGAAGCGACATTTTTGCAAATACCGGCCTCGGCGGCGCGATCATCGCCCGGCGCCTTTAGCGCGCCGTTCTGGCGCAGGCTTATCACCTCGCGCGCGAGCAAGCTTCGTTCAAAAATAAAGCCCGGCTCGTGCGGCCGGGCTCATCATCGGCGCCGAAGCGACGCGTTACTTCACCGAGGCGACTTTCCCGAAATGGCTCTCGAACGGCTTGTAGGCCTCCCTGGCGAGGTCGGCATAAAGCTCGCCGAGCTTGGTCGCCTCAGCCACAAAGCCCTCATAAGAGCTCTTGGCGTAGTCGGTCTGCACTTCGATCGCCTTTTCGAGCGACTTCGCGCCGATGAGTTTCTCGGTCGCGGCGCTGCTTTGCTCGAATACCTTCTTGGAGTAATCGGCGATCTCGACCGTGATCGCCTGCAGACTCTTCGAAAGCGCGCCGAACGACTTCAGCGTCGCATCCATATTGTCCTTACCGAAGTTCTGGATCTCGTCGATATTCTTGACCATGTCCTACCTCTCCCGGCGGCGTCGCCGATTGCCTGTTGCGTGTGACTTTCCTCGCATGTCTCCAGCCAGCCAGCCGGATTAATCGGCATATATTGCATCGCACAAAAATGTCAAGCCTTTATTTTGCAGTGCAATATGGTAGTCCGCTCCGGGGCTTAACGGTTTTGCAATCGGCCTCCCCTAGCGTGCCGACCGTGCCGCGGCGGGCGGCGGTGGAGAGCCGTCCGGTTCGAAATCGGGCGTAGGAGGACGCCAAAAAGGTCGGAACAAAAGTCAGAAAACCGCCCTTTTTGACTCGTCCAATCGCCTCACCTCGGCACGACAGGGGTGTCAGCGCTTCGCACGGAGCGCGAAGGGGAACGAGGACGGGGGAAATATCATGCTGCGGATCCGGACCGGAGCCCGTTACGGGCTTCGTTGGGGTTTGTGCGGTTTTGTTGCTGCTGTTCTCACGCTATCAAACGACCCAACCCACGCCGCGCCTTACGCTGATATCGTCGTGGATGCCAATTCCGGCGCGGTGCTGCACGCGACCAATCCGGACGCGCGGCGCCACCCGGCATCGCTCACTAAAATCATGACGCTCTATCTGCTGTTCGAGCAGCTCGAAGCCGGCAAGCTCAAGCTCGACAGTCCGCTCAAAGTGTCCGCCGAAGCCGCCGGACAGACGCCCACCAAGCTCGGTCTCAAGGCCGGAAGCACCCTTGCGGTCGAAGATGCGATCAAGGGCATGGTCACGCGTTCGGCGAACGACGCCGCCGTCGTGGTCGCCGAGGCGATCGCGGGCAATGAGGATGACTTCGCCAAACTGATGACGCGCAAGGCGCAAGCGCTGGGCATGAAGAACACCGTCTACAAGAACGCCTCCGGCCTGCCCGACGACAACCAAGTCACCACGGCACGCGATCAATCCACGCTCGGGCGCGCCATCCAGGAACGCTTCCCGCGCTATTACAAATATTTCTCGATCCGCTCGTTCACCTTCCGGGGTGAGTCGATCTCCAACCACAACCATCTGCTCGGAAAGGTTGAGGGCGTCGACGGCATCAAGACCGGCTATATCAACGCCTCCGGATTCAATCTGGTGACTTCGGTGCATCGCGGGAATCGTTATCTCGTGGCCGTCGTCATGGGCGGCAGCAGCGGGAGCAGCCGCGACGCGCGCATGCGCGAACTGATCGGCGAGAAGATCGCGCAAGCATCGACCAAGCGCACGGCGCCGATGGTCGCCGAAGCAAGCGGGACGTCGGACGCCAAGCCCGAGCCGATGGTTGTGACCAAGGCCGAGGGCAAGCCCGAGCCGATGGTGGCAGCCAAGGCCGAGCCCAAGCCCGAGCCCATGGTCGTAACCAAGCCCGAGCCGAAAGTTGCTGCGGCCAAAGTCGAACCGAAGGAGGAGCCGAAGGCTGAGGCCAAAGCCGAGCCGCGGTTTGCCGTCGCCAGCGCAACGAGCCTGCCCGTGCGCTTCAATCCTACCGCCCCGCCGGCCGAGCCAGCGGCAATGCGATCGGAGCCGGCCGCCACGGCGACGCCGACGCAAGCGCGCGTCGTTGTCGGCTCGACCGAACCGATCCGACCGGTGCTGGTCAAGACGCTGGCGGTCAAAGCCGGCGTGCGGACTGCATCGCTCGGGGCATTGCACGTTGCCGCGCCGGCTGGCGAACCTCAGCCGGTCGCGGCCGCGGCGCTGGCGCCCACACCCGTGGCGGCTGCGAAGCCTGAGGCGGCGGCACCACCGCCGGCTCCTGTGACCGCGGCGAAGCCCGAGCCATCAGCACCACCAGCCGCTCCCGTCGCCGCGGCAAAACCTGAGCCCGCCGCCCCTCCGCCCGCCCCCGTGGCCGCGGCGAAGCCCGAGCCATCAGCACCGCCGCCCGCTCCCGTCGCCGCGGCAAAACCTGAGCCCGCCGCCCCTCCGCCAGAGGTCGCGACCAAGCCTGAGCCGGCCGCAGAGCTACCCAGTCCGGGCGTCGCGAGCGCATCGCCTGCCGCCGCAGCGTCCGCGCCCGCCGCGCCTGCCGCGAAGCCGCCGCCCATGCCCACAGCAAGGCCGGCGTCGGCCGCGCCGGCGGCGAAGCCGCAGCACAAACCCGGTTGGATGATTCAGGTCGGCGCGTATCCCGCCGAGCAGGCCGCCAAGCAGCGCCTCTCCGCCGTCCAAAGCAAGGCGTCGAAAATGCTCACCGGCGCGGAAGCTTTCACCGAAACGATCGATAAGGGTGGCACCACCTATTATCGCGCGCGCTTCGCCGGGCTCGACAAGGACAAGGCGGAAGCCGCCTGCAAATACCTCAAGAAAAACGACGTCGAATGCGTGACCATCAAGAACTGACGTCGAAGCGAAAGACCGGGACGCCGCGTCGTACAGGAGCCGCCAAATGTCGCCTCCAGTAAAGGAGTTCAGCGATGGCGGCGCAAAAGCACTTCCTTGGCCTCGTTGACGCGGGCCGCGAGATACGTCGACCCCCCTTGGTCGGGATGCAGTTTCTTCATGAGCGCGCGGTGGGCGCGGCCGATGTCCTCCGCGCTCGCCCCCGGCTGCACGCCAAGGATCTGATACGCCTCCTCTTCCGTCATTTTGCCGCCGCTCCACGCCCGGCGGTCCGCGCCCGTTGCCGCATCACCTTGCACGTGTTCACGCCAGCGGGGCTCCCGGCGGTCGAGATACGCCGCAAGTAACGCGCGACTTTCCTCGTCGATCTCGGGGAGGAAGCCGGTGAGCGTTGCGACGTCGAGCGCGTCCAGCACCGCGCCTTCATGCCGTCCCGCGAGGATGCGTCCACGCATTGCGCCAGTGTCGTGATCGAGCTCCATCTCGACGAAGGCCGAGCGCACCCGCGATACCTGGCCGGCGCTTTTGTGCGTGCGCGCAGCAAGGCCGGGAATGCTCCACGGCAGCCATCCCAGCAGGCCGAGGCCGGTGAGGCCGAGCGGGATGGCGATGTCGAGCCGCCCGCGCACCCCGAGCAGCCCGGCGGCGGCGAGCGCACCCAGCCCGCCGCCGGTTTTGAGCACCACGGCGGCGGTTTGCGGGTTGACCTTGGTGAAGGCATTGAGCGCCCACAGCACCAGCGCCAGCACCACCAGGCCGAAAATGATCGTGGCCATTACGGTCTCATCTGCTCGAGCAGCTTGATCGCGCCGGTCTGGCGTCGCGCCGAGAGGTCGGCGAGCGCGCGCATGCCGCCCGCGGCATAGGCGGCGGCCGCGCGCAACAGCTCGGCGAGTTCATGGGCTGCGCCCGGATCGAAGCGGCAATAGGCCCCGCGCGTCAGGCGTGCGATCTCGCGAAAGGCTTGTTCGGTGATCGGATCGTCGCCTTCCTGGAACATGAAGGCGGGCACGCCGAGGAGCCCGAGCTCGCCGGCGGCGTGACAAAGATCGTCGAGCTTTTCTTCCATGGCGTCGCCGACGAAGACCAGGGCCTGCACCTTCGTAATCTGGGTTTCCCGCTTGGCATGGGCGATGATCTTGCCGATCTGGGTATGGCCGCCGCGGCAGTCGATCCGCTCCATCAGCGCGCTCAGCCGCTCGGCCTGCGAGACCCAGCGCGAGGCCCGGCATTCGCTGAGGCCACGGTAATAAACCAGCTGCACGTCGAGCCCGCCGATCGCAGCCGCCTCGCGGAACATGTCCGCCTGCAGCCGGCAAGCCGTATCCCACATGGGTTGGCGGCTCATGGTCGCGTCGAGGGCGAAGATGAGCCGCCCTCGCCGGCCGGGTTCGGCAGTCAGAGCAAGGCCCTTCACCTGGGCAAGGAAGGCGTCGATCTCCGCGCGCGTGGCGCTCGCTGCCGGTGCGCGGCTGCGATCCGTCGGTGAGCGGTCGTGACGATCATTGGCCATGGCAGCAGGCGCTTCAACGGGCGACTATCCCGACGCCCATAAGGTGGCCATATCCGCCCTCCGGCGCAATGCCCGCGCCGTCGCGGACTGAGCACAGCGCAACACACTGCGACGCCACGTGGCCTCCCCGCCGCGGCTTTGGTAATTTGCGCGCGGCGTGGCGAGCCCCAACCACACGAAGTCTGTCCCCATGGCCATTCGAGTCGTGCGCACGGTGTCGGCGTTGCGCCGCGCCTTCATGCAGTGGCGAGCGGCCGGCGAGCGGATCGCGCTGGTGCCGACCATGGGCGCGCTCCATGGCGGTCATCTCGCGCTGGTGCGGGCGGCGCGGCGGCGCGCGAAACGCGTCATCGTCTCGATCTTCGTCAACCCCGCGCAATTTGCGCCGCGGGAGGATTTTGCGAGTTACCCGCGAACCTGGGACGCCGATCTTGCCGCGCTCGCCGACATGGCGGTCGACCTCGTCTGGGCGCCGCCGGTGACGGCGATGTACCCTTCCGGTTTTGCCACCCGCATCGTGCCGGAGGGACCGGCAACGGCCGGGCTCGAGGACAAGTTTCGCCCGCATTTTTTTGCCGGCGTGGCGACCGTGGTCGGAAAACTCTTGATCCAATGCGCGCCCGACTTCGCGATGTTCGGCGAGAAGGACTACCAGCAGCTCAAGGTGGTGACGCGGCTGGCGAAAGACCTCGATTTGCCGGTGAAGATCGTCGCGGTTGCGACCGTGCGCGAGCAGG
>WNFX01006508.1_pt1 | contig 11108 bp, 10 predicted proteins | sample 5400111 | NCBI WGS metagenome assembly WNFX01 (sample SAMN13153363, study PRJNA577476) | soil metagenome | isolation source: 40 cm soil or saprolite under grassland replicate 1 | place: USA:California | collected 2016-06-15
CCGTTGGATGGCCGCAAGGACGACCGCCTCTTCGCCGCCGAGCACGGCGGTCATGGACGTGTGCTCGGCCGCCGCGGCCCGCGCCATGGCCCGGCCGCGCACCTGCACAAGCCGCAGCGCGTCCGGCACGTCAAGCACCCCGGCGATCACGCCGGCCGCGAGCTCGCCGACACTGTGCCCGGCGGCCAGTACGGTGCCGTCGCCGTCTGCTTCGTGGCCGCCCGCCCGGTGGCCGCCTGCCTGGTGGCCGCCCGCCTCGCCGGGCGAGCCTCCGGCCAGCGCCTGGCCCACCCCGATGACCTCGATGACGGCCAGCGCCGCAGCCACGATCAGCGGCTGGGCGACCGCGGTGTCCCTGATCTCCTGCGCCGAGGCCGTTGTCCCGCTGCTGATCAGGTCGCAGCCGGCCAGCTCGGACCACGTCCCGAGCCGCTCGGCGAAGCCGGGTAGCTCAAGCCACGGGCCGAGGAACCCGGGGGTCTGAGCGCCCTGGCCGGGCGCAGCGATGACGAGCATCTTCTCACCCTGCACTGTAGGACTCCGCCATATGACTAGAAATGTCTACGAACTTTCCCGCCTGATCGATGTAGCTATCCTACAAACTCGCTGCCGAGGATTACACCTGCCTGCCGGTGAGCCGCCCGTAGATGATGGCCAGCCACAGTGCGAAGCCGTCCCGGCCATCGCCCGGGTTGAAGCCGGTCAGCTCGGTGGCCCGGCGGAGCCGGTAACGAACCGTGTTGGGATGCACGAAGAGCATCCGCGCCGTCGCCTCGAGCGAGTTGCCCTGCTCCAGGTAGGTCGTGACGGTGTCGAGCAGCGCGACCCCGCCGCGCCTGAGCGGCTCAAACGCATGCTCGATCAGCTCAGCGCGGGCACCCTCGTCGCCGTCAAGCGCACGCTCAGGCAGCAGGTCGCAGGCGAGCACCGGCCGCGGCGCGTCGGGCCAGGCTGGCGCCGCCCGCAGCCCGGCGAGCGCCGCCCGCGCCGAACCGGCCGCCGCCTCCAGGCTGTCGGCTGCCTGGCCGATGACCACCGGGCCGGGTCCGAACCTGGCCGCAAGCAGCCTGGCTACCGGCATCGGGTCGCCTGGGCCGCCGAGAATCACGACCATCCGGTGCCCGTGCACTCCGGCGAGCAGATCCAGCCTCGCCCTGCGGGCGATCAGCCTCAGCTTGTCGATCATGCCCTCCCGCTCATCGCCGCCCGCGTTCCCCGCGAGCACCGTGACCGGCGCGGCCGACCAGCGCAGCGCCGACGCCCAGGACGACAGGTGATCGTCGATCTCGCCGCGGACCAGCGAGTCGACCACGAGCGCCTCGAGCCTGGCGTCCCAGGCGCCGCGCGCCTCGGCCGACCTGGCGTAGACCTGCGCCGCGGCGAACGCGACCTCTCGGGTGTACCTGAGCACGGCCTCGCGCAACTCCGACTCGCCGCCCGGCGCGGCCAGGTCGTCCACCTGCGACTCGACGACATCGACGATGATCCGCACCATCTCGACCGCTTGCTGGAGGCTGACGGCGCGGGCGAGCTCACGCGGGGCGGTGCCGAACACCTCTCCGGCCACCGCAGGGCGGCTCCGCTCCGGGTGCTTGACCCAGTCAACGAAGGCGGCCACGCCGGCCTGGGCCACCAGGCCAAGCCAGGACCTGTTCTCAGCGGACAGGGCGCGGAACCACGGCAGCCGCTGATCCATGGCGGCCATGGCAGCGGTGCCGAGCGCGCTCATCGACTGCTCTAGCCTGGCAACGGTGTCGGTCCTGACCCGGCCTGACGGGCCGGCTGAGGTTGCCCGCGATGCGGTCCCGCTCACATCATCAGCGTGCCATGCCGCGCGGCCAGTGTCGCAGGCACCTCCCAGAGCGACCGGCCGGCCCGGTATCGCTCAGCTCCCTGGCGAGGTCCGCTGCCCGGCCAGGGCCTCGCTCACGGTCAGGTCCAGCCGGTATCTGCCGATCGCCTCGGCAACTACCTCGGACTTGAGATCCCCCTGGCGCGCCAGCTGGCTGAGCACCGCCACCGCGATGGACTCGGCATCCACGTGGAAGAACCTGCGGGCGGCCGGCCGGGTGTCGGAGAACCCCCAGCCGTCGGTGCCGAGCGAGGTGAACGGCGCGGGCACCCAGCGGGCGATCTGGTCAGGCACCGCCCGCATCCAGTCGCTGACGGCCACCACAGGCACCGGGTCGTCGCCGAGCAACTGGGCCACGACCGGCACCTTCGCCTCATCGTCGGGGTGCAGCAGGTTCCACTCGGCACACGAAAGGCCGTCCCTGCGCAACTCGGTCCACGAGGTCGCTGACCAGACCTCGGCGGCCACGCCCCAGTCGCCGGCGAGCAGGCGCTGAGCCGCGAGCGCCCAGCGCATCGCCACCCCGGAGGCCAGGATCCTGGCTGCGGGCCGGCGGCCGTCGCGGCCGTCCAGGTCGGCGGCACCGGCGGCTCCGTGCGCCGGCTGCCCGGCGGCCGCGTCCCCGTCGGCCGGCTCCGCGCCAGCGGCCGCGTCTCCGTCGGCCAGCTCCGCGCCGGCGGCTGACGTGCTCTGCGGCGCGGCCGAATACCGGTAAAGCCCGCGCAGGATGCCCCGTTCCAGCGCCTCACTGCCGCCCGGATAGCCGGCCGGCTCGGCCGGCTGGACGTACGGCTCGTTGTAGATGGTCAGGTAATAGAAGATGTCCTCGCCGTGCGGATGCTCCGCGCTCGCGCCGTACATCCGCCGCAGCCCGTCCTTGACGATCACCGCGAGCTCGTGGGCCCAGGCGGCGTCATAGCTGACGCAGGCAGGGCTGGTCGAGGCAAGCAGCTGGGAGTGGCCGTCGTTATGCTGCAGGCCCTCGCCGGTGAGGGTGGTCCGGCCAGCCGTGGCGCCGAGCAGGAACCCGCGGCCGAGCTGATCGCCAAGCGCCCACATCTGGTCGCCGGTCCGCTGGAAGCCGAACATTGAGTAGAAGACGTACACCGGGATCATCGGGGTGCCGTGAGTGGCGTAAGCGGTGCTGGAGGCGGCCACCGAGGCCATCGCCCCCGCCTCGCTGATGCCCTCGTGCAGGATCTGGCCCCGCGTTGACTCCTTATAGGACAGCAGCAGCGCCCGGTCCACCGGGTCGTAGGTCTGGCCATGCGGGGAGTAGATCTTGGCGGTGGGGAACAGCGAGTCCATGCCGAACGTGCGGGCCTCGTCCGGGATGATCGGCACGAAGCGCTCGCCGACCTCCGGGTCCTTCATCAGCTCCTTCAGCAGCCTGACGAACGCCATCGTGGTCGCCACCTGCTGCCGGCCAGAGCCGCTGCGCAGCTCGGCGTATGCGGCGTCGCCCGGCAGCTTCAGCGGCCTCGACCTGACCACCCGCCTGGGCAGGTAGCCGCCGAGCGCCTGGCGGCGCTCCTTCATGTACTGGATCTCCTCGGACTGCTCGCCGGGGTGGTAGTACGGCGGCAGCTCGGCCTCCAGCGCCGAGTCGGGGATGTCCAGGTAGAGCCGGTCGCGGAAGGCCTTGAGCTCGGCGACGGTCAGCTTCTTCATCTGATGCGTCGCGTTCCTGCCCTCGAAGTCGGGCCCGAGCGTCCAGCCCTTGATCGTGTGCGCCAGGATCACCGTGGGCTGCCCGACATGCTCGGTCGCCGCCTTGAAGGCGGCGTACACCTTGTGATAGTCGTGCCCGCCCCTGGACAGGTTCCGTACCTGGTCATCGGTCAGGTGCGCGGCCATCGCGCGCAGCCGGGGATCGCTGCCGAAGAAGTGCTCCCTGGTGTAGGCGCCCGACTCGGTGGCGTAGGTCTGGAACTGGCCGTCCGGCGTGGTGTTCATCTTGTTGACCAGGACGCCGTCGGTGTCCTGGGCCAGCAGCGGATCCCAGTCCCGCCCCCAGATCACCTTGATCACGTTCCAGCCCGCGCCGCGGAAGAACGCCTCGAGCTCCTGGATGATCTTGCCGTTGCCGCGCACCGGGCCGTCAAGCCGCTGCAGGTTGCAGTTGATCACGAAGGTCAGGTTGTCAAGCTCCTCGCGCGCCGCGAGCCCGATCGAGCCGAGCACCTCGGGCTCGTCGGTCTCCCCGTCGCCAAGGAACCCCCAGACCCGCGACCTGCTGGTGTCCTTGATCTGCCTGGCCAGCAGGTACCTGTTGAACCTGGCCTGGTAGACGGCGTTGATCGCGCCCAGGCCCATGGAGACGGTCGGGAACTCCCAGAACCCCGGCATCAGCCTGGGGTGCGGATAAGACGGCAGGCCGCCGCCCGGGTGCGAAAGCTCCTGGCGGAACCCGTTGAGCTGGTACTCCGACAGCCGGCCCTCGAGGAACGCCCGCGCGTAGATGCCAGGCGCGGCGTGGCCCTGGATGAATACCTGATCGCCGGATTCGCCGTGATCCTTGCCGCGGAAGAAGTGGTTGAATCCGACCTCGTACAGGCTCGCGGCCGACGCGTAGGTGGCGATGTGACCGCCCACCCCCATCCCTGGCCGGTTGGCTCGCGACACCATCACGGCGGCGTTCCAGCGGATGTAGGCCCTGATCCGGCGCTCGACGTACTCGTCGCCAGGGAACCAGGGCTCACGCTCAGGCGGGATGGTGTTGATGTAGTCGGTGCTGCGCAGTCCTGGCACGCCGACCTGCTGCTCGCGGGCCCGCTCAAGCAGCCGGAGCATGACGTACCTGGCGCGGGCGCGGCCGCGGGTGCGCACGACCGTGTCGAACGACTCGATCCACTCTCTGGTCTCGTCCTGGTCGATGTCGGGAAGCTGGGTCGGCAGCCCGTCGCTGATGATCGAGAAGCGCTGGCGTCCTGAGGCCACGGGATGATCCTCGCCTTCCGCGGCGGGCCGCCACAGCGAGCGCCGCCGGTCTGGGCCACCCGGACGGCAGGAGGCCGTCCGGAACGGTGCGGGTGGTTACCTTCCCATCCTCGTATGCCGCGAGCACTGCCGCGTCCATGGCATCAGGTCCGGGCGCGGGCAATCGCCCCGCTCACGTGCGCATAAGTGAGTAATCATGCGAACACGGACACCGCGCCGTGACCGAGTAATGAGCGCGCCGGCGGGGAAGATCGAACCATGACCGTGGTTAACTCGCTCTGCACGAATTGTGACTTGCGCATGGCGGCTACCCAGTGTGGACTGTCCCAGCAAGAAGTTCCATCGCTCCTGGGTACCGCTGTTGCTGGCCAGGCGTACCGGCATCGCCCGGTGCGTGCTGCCAGCCACAGGTCGGCGGGGGCAGGGGATTAGGGAGGACGTTAGTGAGCGCGACCGCTGGCCAGGCGCAGGATCAGCGCGACCTGGCCGAGCGGCTCGGCGTCAAGCCGGGCCACGTGGTGCAGGAGATCGGCTACGACGACGACTGCGACGAGCAGCTACGGGCGTCAGTGGCAGCGGCCGACGGCGTGGAGCTGGTCGACGAGGACTACGACGATGTCGTTGACGGGGTGCTGCTGTGGTGGCGGGACGGGGACGGCGATCTGGTCGACGCCCTCGTCGACGCGCTCACGCCGCTCGCCGACGGCGGCTACATCGTGCTGCTGACACCGAAGACCGGGCGCGATGGCCATGTCGAGCCGAGCGAGATCGGCGAGGCCGCGCCTACCGCGGGGCTGTCGCAGACATCGACGGTGAGCGCAGGGAAGAACTGGTCGGGAACCCGGCTGGTGGCTCCCCGAGCACGCCGCTGATCGCCGCCGCACCCGCCGCGGCGGCCGGCCGCTTAGTGCCGCAAGGCCGCTTAGTGCCGCAAGGCCGCTTAGTGCGGCAAGGCCGCTTGCCGGTCAGCCGCGGCTACCTTGGCCGGTTCAGGCCGCGATGGCCAGCCGGGCTGCGCTGGCGGCCGACCCGGTAGCATTCAGCCCGTGCGTGACCGCCACGAACGTGGCCGCGCGCGCAACCTCCCCGGCGGCCTGCCGACTGGTCAGGCCGCGTGATCCGCTGAAAGGACTTGCGAATGGCCGTTGAGATCGGCGACGTGGCGCCGGACTTCGAGCTCAAGGACCAGCACGGGACGCCGGTCAGGCTGTCCGACCTGCGCGGCGCCAAGAACGTCGTGCTGGTGTTCTACCCGCTCGCGTTCAGCGGTGTGTGCGGCGGCGAGCTGCGCGCGATCCGGGATTCGTTCCCCGAGGCGAATCGCGAGGACGTGGCCGTGCTGACCGTGTCGATCGACTCGGTGTACGTGCACCGGGCCTGGGCGGATCATGAAGGCTACACTTTCGGGCTGCTCTCTGACTTCTGGCCGCACGGCGACGTGGCCAGAGCGTACGGTGTCTTCGATTCCGAGCGCGGCTTCGCCACCCGCGGTACCTTCATCATCGACAAGAACGGCGCCGTGCGGTGGAAGGTCATCACCGGTGTCCCGCAGGCGCGTGAAATCGCCGACTACTCCAAGGCGCTGGCCGAGCTCGATTAGCGAGCAGGCCGTCGTCCTGGCAGGACGGCAGGAAATCGGAACAGGCGGCAATGCCCTGCTATCGCTGCGGCACCAGGCAGGTCGACCCGGACCGGGGGAGCAGCCCCTGGCAGCGCGGGGTCCTGGCCGACCGGCAGGTACTGATCTGCCCAGGCTGCCAGTCAGTCGGGGACTGGCGGGCCGAGCTTGACCGGTGCCCGGTCTGCGCGAGCGCGCATCTGGTCCGCCGGCTCGGCGAGGTCGAGTGCCGCGACTGCGGCGCGGTCTGCGACTCCGCCGTGCCCGCCAGGCCACGCCACGCCCTTCCCGACGACGTTCCCGCCGGGCTGGCCGAGGAAGTGGAGCAGGCGCTTGCCCGCGTGCTCCGCCGGTCAGCCAGGCCAGCCAGCATCGGCTGACCCGGCCGTGATCCCGGCCCGGCAGGCGGGCCTCTCGCCGGGCCGGACGGGTGAGCGGAAACCCGGCGCAGCGGTACGCTTGGGCCGCGGCAGCCCGCACGGGTGCATAGCTCAGCGGTAGAGCACTCGCCTTACAAGCGAGGGGTCACTGGTTCGATCCCAGTTGCGCCCACCAGGTCAAATGCGGTCTGCGGAGTCATAGTGTGGGACGCAGGGAGCCAAACGGGTAGCCATTGGCTGTTAGCTCGGCGTCATGACACAAGCTGCATCACTGCTGGAGCTGATTGGCGCCACGCCGTTGCGTAAGCTCACGGCGGCCGATGTGCGGGCGGCGCTGGCCGAGTTGAGCGGCCGGATGTCGACCCGCTCACTGCAGATCGCGCGCAACTGCCTGGCCCGGGCGATCCGCCATGCGGAGGCAGATGATCTGGTGAGGCGGAACGTGGCTGCTCTGGTCTCATCGCCCGCTGGCCAGGAGGGCAGGCCGTCCAAGGCGCTCACGGCCGCGCAGGCCCGCGTGCTGCTCGCGGCCGCGGCCGGAGCCGGCGACAACACGCGGACGGCGCAGTCGTGGAGCTATGCCTATGTGGTCCTGTTGCTGACGGCCGGGCTGCGGCCCGAGGAAGCGCGGGCGCTCCGGTGGGACCACGTCGACCTGGACGCTGGCGCTGTCGCGGTATGGCGGTCGGACCGTGCGGGGGGAGACACCAAGACGGCCAGGTCGCGGCGGACGCTGCGGCTCGCCGCTATGGCGCTGGAAGCGCTCCGAGATCGCAAGACCGCACAGGCCGCTGAGCGGCTGCGGGCCGGCGAGGTGTGGCAGGACCAGGGCCTGGTCTTCACCACGGCAGTCGGGAGGATGCTGGACCAGCACAACATCAGGCGCGAGTTCCGGAAGATCACCGCAGCGGCCGGACTGGGCGAAGACTGGGTGCCGCGCGAATTGCGCCACACGTTCGTCAGCATCATGTCTGAGAACGGCGTGCCGGTGGGTACCGGATATTCGTAAGGCACCGGCGTGTCACGCCGCCGAACCCACGTCCCTCACAGGGTCGGAGGCAGTGCAGATAACCAGGAGGTGCCGGAACTGGTGCGGCCCGGCGGGCCTGCCCGCACGTGCGCACGCGATCCGGACGATCTGGCCGATTCCCTGCCTGGTGATGGCACGGCGGGGCGCTACCGTGGTCACGAAGACCGCACGGGTCCCCGCCACCAGCGGTCGTGCTTGCAGATAGTCGGCCAGCGCCTGCCCGACGTCCAGCAGCGGGAACTCCTCAGTGCGTCCGCCCTTGCGGCGGATCACCATGGTGGCGCCGCGCCAGCGAATGTCGTCCAGCCCCAGGCGGCACACCTCGCAGGCACGCAGCCCCAGGCGGGCCACCAGCAGCAGGACCGCGTAATCGCGGCGGCCGCGCTCCCCGGATCGCTCGATGCCGTTCAGCACGGCGGTGACCTCGCCAGCTTCCAGGCGCGCCGCCCGCCGGGGCGCGGTCCCTGGCCGGACCGTGAAGATCACCACCGCCAGGTTCTGGCCCGTGTTCCCGGCCGCGTGCAGGTAACGCAGGAATGCCCGCAGCTCGCTGCTACGCCGCGTGGCCAGCCGACCCCAGGAACTGAGGACCGCCAGTACCTGCCGGGGTGTCAGATGCGCCACGGCGTCCGCGGCCGTATCACTGCCGAGCCCGTCGAGGAACATCGCGGCCACCCGCAACCGCGTGGTGATCGTCCCCGGCGCCAGCTCCCGCGAGATTATGTACGTGCGGTAAGCGCCCAGCAGCTGCTGCCGTGGCGTCGAATGCAAACGCTAGCCCGGCGCGCCCGATCTCAGAGGCGTAGCCGCGCCCCCAGAACTCGCGCCGTAGCGCCATCCGATCTCCACCCAGTTCGCGTGCGCAATGAACGGCCGGCGAATCTCATGCGCGACGCGCACCCACGGCTCCGCCGGAAGGAATGCGTAGATCTGACCCCAGTCGTCGTCGACCGGCGTGCGCGACAATCCGCCGCGACCGACAACCTCACCGCTCACGCGGTCGTACGCGATCCACTTGTGGACGCCGTGGAAGCGCCACGAGTCGCCCATGAACGTCGCCCACTGCTCCGCCTGCTCCAGGCTCGGCTTCTCGTTGCCGTACCAATACGACACCTCGTCGTTATGCACAAGCCACAGGTCAGGAGCGTTGGCGGGGCCGACCGGCTCAAGCCGCAGGCGCAGCGTGAACCGGGAGTCACCGGCACCGGCCAGTAGCGGGTCCACGCGGCACAGCGTCCCACGATGGTGACGATGCTGCCTCTGAAATACGCAGCGGGCAGCCCATGTCCGGGGCACACCCCGGCAGCCCGATGAGAAGTCGTGCCCGCGGCATGAGTCGCAGCGGCCGGAAACTCGTTCGCTGCCGCACCCTAGTCGGCAGGCGCGGCTTGACGGCGCAGCGGCCCGGGAATTCGGGTCACCTTCTGTGATGGCCACCGACTTCGCCACCACCAGCGGGCAGATCCAACTGCGCCGCCGGCGTTCTCGCCGCCGTCCAGGTCGTCTCCGCGCGCTCCACCTGGACCGCAGTTCCGGGCCGACAGCGATCGCAAGCGCGAAGGAGACGGTGGATAAGGAACATGGCCGTTGATCATGACTTCGTGTCCAGATAGACGTGCCGCCAACAGGTGCCTGTCTCGAGGATGTGGGCGTCCTAGGGGGTGATCAATGCAGTTTCAGCGTGGGGCGGTGCCTGTGATGTGCGGGGCGGGTGGCTGAGTTCGCGTTCGAACAAAGTTTCGTCGCGGGGGTTGGTAGCGGTTATGGTTGGGGTGTGGACGCGGGGAGCGTGGTGGCGGTGCGGACGCAGTACCAGGCGCGGCCTGGTCGCCGGGTGATCGTGGTGATTGACCTGGCGGCGTTGCGTGGTCCCGTTCATGGCACCGTGGAGTTGCCGCTGCGGTTGTTCTGGAGCAGCCCGAACCGATCGTTTGATCTGGATCAGCCGTTCATGCGGCGGTGGCTCTACCAGACAGTGCTGCGGGAGGCGTCCCGACCGGAGGATCTGACCGGTTACCTGGATCGCGACACGCTGATTGGGCTGTGGCCCAAGTTGCATCTGCCGCGGGGTGTCCGGCGGGCCTGGGAAGATCATCACCCGGTGCTGCGGGCAGCCGGGGCTGTGCCCGCCTGATGCCCGTCAGCGATCTGCACCGCCGGGTCGCCTCGGTCGCACTGGCAGCGGCGGCCGGGCATGGCTTCGCGCTAGGCGGCGGGAATGCTTTGCTGGCGCACGGTGTGATCACCCGGCCGACCCAGGACGTCGACCTGTTCACCGATAGGGACCACGGTGTAGAGGGAGCCGCCGACGCGGTGGAGGCGGCCCTGCGCCGCGCGGGCTTCGGCGCCGAGCGCCAAGACGAGGCCGCCGGGCTGGCCGACATCTTCCCGGGCATGGGCGAAGGACTGGCCGAGTGGATCGTCACCGATCCCAACGGTGCGGAGCTGACATTGCAGCTGGCTTACTTCGACCGGGTCTGCGAGCCGGTGGCCATGGAGATCGGCCCAGTGCTGGACATCGAGGACGTGGCCGGCGGCAAGGTATGCGCGCTGGCAAGCAGGGTCGAGCCGCGCGACTACGCCGACACGGCGAGAATGCTCGAGCGGTACGGTCCTGCTCAGCTGATCGACCTTGCCCGGCGGCTGGATCCAGGCCTGACGGCGCGAGACTTTGCCGAGGCCGGCCAGCGGCTCGATCAGATCGACGATGCAGCGTTCGCCAGGTACGGGCTCGGACTCGATGAGGTCGCGGTCCTGCGGGCACGGTTCGCGGCCTGGCCCCGCACCGCCGAGGCCGAAGGCGACGCTGAACCTTGCCGGGAAGACCCCGAGGCCGGCCGGTAAGGAATAGCGCACTCGCAGTGAGGGACAGATCCCGAACTATCGGCTCGGAGACCCGACGCTGCCAGCCAACTGACTTCCGAGCACCTCACGGCTGCACTAGCAGTTTTGCGACATGGAAAGGTGAGTTCTGGGGAGGAGCCAAAAGGGGAGCCAATGAGAAACGATGGCGGGCAGCTCAGGGCGACGTACGGCGACGTTCTCGCAGCTAGGGCTGCATATTGAGCTACACTGAGCGACGCCCAGAAACGGATAAATCTCACCTTACAAGCGAGGGGTCACCGGTTCGATCCCAGTTGCGCCCACCAGGAGGTCTTCACGTTTCAGTGAGGCCTATTTTCACGTTTGGATCTGACATTCCGGTGTGATCCGTGGTCTTGCCGTGGCCGGTTCCCGGTGCTGGGTGCGGTGTGTGGCTGCCTGATTGCTTTGCGTCTCGGGAGCCTG
>WNFX01019271.1_pt1 | contig 11107 bp, 10 predicted proteins | sample 5400111 | NCBI WGS metagenome assembly WNFX01 (sample SAMN13153363, study PRJNA577476) | soil metagenome | isolation source: 40 cm soil or saprolite under grassland replicate 1 | place: USA:California | collected 2016-06-15
CGGATGCAGCCGGAAAGCGAACTCGACCACAACGCCGAAGTTTCCGCCGCCGCCGCGCAGTGCCCAGAAGAGCTCCGGCCTCTCCTCCTCGCTCGCGGTGATGATCTCCCCGTCCCCGGTGACGAGCCTCGCGCTCAGCAGATTGTCGAGCGTCAGGCCGAAGGCGGGCGACAGGTAGCCGATCCCGCCGCCGAGCGTCAGTCCGGCCACGCCGGTGTCGCCGAACGTCCCGCCCGGCATCGCGAGCCCGTGCCGCTGGCAGGCCGGGTCGACGTCTTCCCACAGAGCGCCTCCTCCGCAGGTCACCGTGCGGTCCTCCGCATTGACCGCGACCTGCCGCATGAGGCGAAGATCGACGACGAGGCTGCCGTCGCCCACGCAGTGCCCGGCCACACCGTGGCCACCGCCGCGCACCGCAACCGGCAGGCCTGCCTCGAACGCGTAGCCCACCGACGCGGCCACGTCTTCGACGTCGAGAGGCCGGGTCACGAGCTCCGGCCGCCGGTCGAGCATTCCGTTGAAGGTGCCGCGTGACGCGTCATAGCCGCTGTCATCGGGTGCGATAACCGGACCGCGGTGCCGGATCCTCAGGTCGGCGAGCGATGACATGAGCCGAGCCTAAGGCATTCGCGAAGGCGGCCTAACCGGCGACCACGCGCTCCAGGATGTCCAAGCCGCGCTCGAGCTCCTCGTCGGTCGCAGTGAGCGGCGGAAGCAAGCGGATCACGTTCCCGTAGAGCCCGCAGGAGAGTAGCAGGAGGCCGTTCTCGCGTGCCTTCATCGTTACGGCTTTCGTCTCGTCCCCCGACCTCTCCGCGAACTCAATCGCGAGCATCGGCCCGAGGCCTCTGACCTCGCCGATCGCCGGCTGCTCTTCGCCGATGCGGTCGAGCCGGCCGCGAATTAGACGCCCGACCGTCTCGGCGCGGTCGCGAAAACCCGGTTCGACAAGAGCATCCAGCACGGCGCACGCCGCTGCGCAGGAGACGGGATTGCCGCCGAACGTTCCTCCCAGGCCGCCGGGGTGCACAGAGTCCATCAGGTCGGAGCGGCCCGTCACCGCGGCCAGCGGCAGTCCCCCGCCGAGCGTCTTGCCGGAGACGATCAGGTGAGGCTCGATGTTCAGGTCCTCGATCGCCCACGGCGGCCCGGTGCGTCCGCAGCCGGACTGCACCTCGTCCGCGACGTAGAGAATCCCGTGCCGCTCGCAGATCTGCTTCAGCGCTTGGACGAAGTCGGCGGGCATCGGGATGAAGCCGCCCTCGCCCTGGACGGTCTCTAGCACGATGCACGCGACCTCGTTGGGATCGACGTCCTGCGCGAAGAGCAGCTCGAGGCCGCCGATTGCGTCAGCGGTAGAGACGCCGCGGTACGGGTACGGCGCGGGCGCGCGGTAGACGTCCGGCGCTAGTGGCCCGAAGCCCTTCTTGTAGACGAGCTTCGAGGTCATGGCCATCGTCAGGTTCGTCCGTCCGTGGAAGGCGCGGTCGAAGACGACGACACCCGGCCGGCCCGTCGCCGTGCGCGCGATCTTCACCGCGTTCTCGACCGCTTCCGCGCCCGAGTTGACGAGCAGCGACTTGGTCTCGGTGTGACCCGGCCAGAGCTCGTCGAGGCGCCGGCAGACCTCCACGTACGGCTCGTAGAGGCCGACCATGAAGCACTGGTGCAGGTAGCGGTCGACCTGCTCGTGGACGGCCTGGACGACGGCTTCCGGATTGTGGCCGAGGTTCTGGCAGGCGATCCCGCCCGCGAAATCGAGGTATTCCCGCCCGTCGGCGTCCCAGATCGTCGCCCCTTCGGCCCGGCTAACGGTCATCTCCGTCGCCGCGACGCCTCGCGTCACATACCGCTCACGCCCGGCGCGGATGGCCGCCGCGTCCTGGACTTGTTTCGTCGCCATCGGCGCAACCTTAGAAGATCGAGGGGCCGCATTGATCGCCGCCACCGGGCGGAGTAGGTTCACCTGAACGTAGAAGTAACTCGACAAGGAGGATCGATGGCAAATGCGCGAGAGATAGCCGCCAGGTTCATCGACGCGTTCAATGCTCACGACGAGGTTCGCATCAGCGAGTTGAACAGTGAGAACGCGCTGTTCGAGGGGCCGGGCGACGTCCGGCTCGAAGGTCGAGATGCGGTGACCGAGTACACCATGGCGTGGTTGAACGCCTTCCCCGATGCACGCATCACACTGAACAACGAATTCGCGGCTGGCGACTGGGTCGCGCAGGAGTTCATGTTCGAGGGAACGCATGAGGCCACTCTCACGTCGCCGAGCGGGGACATCCCAGCGACGCACAAAAGCCTGAAGGGCCGCGGCGCCCAGATCTTCAAGATCGAAGGCGACGTCGTCACGGACACGCGCTTGTACTTTGACCAGGTCCAGCTCATGACGCAGCTCGGGCTGATGCCCGAAGCAGTCGCAGCAAACCAAGGCTAGGTCAGTCGAGGCTTGAGCGCGGCGTCCTCGCCGCGCTCAAGCCATTTGCCTCGTCCAAGGACTCACTGATCTCTTAGGCGACAGCGCCGCCCGGGGTCACCTCCCACCGATTGCCGTGGGTCGCTAAAGGTTTTTCGCCTAGAGGACGATGTTTTTGCCCATGACTGCTCGTGCGTCGGTTGGCGCCCGGACCGAGTTCGGCTCCTCGCGATGGATTGACCGGTGGCTTGCTGCCTGCCGCGACCTCGCCGAGCTCGAGCGCTCGAACCCGATGACGGACGCGGTCGTCGAGGAAATCGACGGCAGGATGATCCGCATCGGCGACCAATGGCTCGCCGACTTCGCCTCTTGCAACTACCTCGGCTTCGATCTCGACCGGGAGATCATCGACTCGGTGCAGCCGGCTCTCGATCGCTGGGGCACGCATCCCAGCTGGTCACGTCTGCTCGGCAGCCCGGTCCTCTATGAACAGATCGAAGAGCGCCTGACCGAGCTGCTCGGAGCGGACGACGTCCTCGTTCTCCCGACGATCACGCTGATCCACATGTCGGTGATCCCGGTTCTCGCCGGGGACGGAACGATCTACGTCGACAGGCGCGCGCACAAGACGATCTACGAGGGTTGTCAGTTTGCTGCGGCTCACGGCGCGACGGTCAAGCGCTTCCGTCACGACGATGTCGAAGATCTCGAGCGGTTGCTGCAGGAGGACGGCAGGGCGCCGCGGCTGATCTGCGTCGACGGGGTCAACAGCATGACCGGAAACGCAGCCGACATCGAGGCGATGGCCCGCCTCGCTCGAGCCCATGACGCTTTGCTCTACGTCGACGACGCGCACGGCTTCGGAGTCATCGGCGAGCGTAGCGCGACCGAGCTTAGCCCCTACGGGTCGCGTGGAAACGGGGTCGTCAGGCACGTCGGCGAGTCCTACGACCACGTGCTCTTCGTCGCGGGGCTCTCCAAGGCGTATTCCTCACTGGCTGCCTTCCTCGCCTGCCCGAGCGAGCTGAAGCGCCTGCTCAAGACAGCGGCTCCGCCGTACCTGTATTCCGGGCCGTCTCCGATCGCATCGCTCGCGACGACGCTCGCGGGGCTGGAAGTGAACCAGCAGCGCGGGGACGCGATCCGCGCCGATCTGTGGCAGAAGGCGGCGTCGGTGCTCGAGTGCCTCGACGCTCTCGGCGCCCATACGCCCAACAACTCTGGCTTCCCGATCATCGAGGTTCCGCTCGGCCACGGCGAGGACATCGACGCGGTCGGCAGGTTCCTGTTCGAGAACGGGATCTACGTCACCCTCGCGGCCTATCCGCTCGTTCCGAGAAGCGAGGTCGGCTTCCGGATTCAGATCACGGCGGCGAACACGCAGGCCGAGGTCGATCGCCTCGTCGACGTGCTTGGCAAGCTCGCGAACAGATTCGATCTCCAACCATCGAAGCAGGCGGAGCGCGCGGCGTGAACCTGCGCGAGTCCTGCGGCAACTGGCGCAACCACGCCTGGGCGTGGTACCTCGGCGCGACCGGGGCGTTGATGTTCGTCTACCTCTTCGTTCCGCCGCTGAAGGGCTCTGGACCGCTCATCAATGCGCTCGGTTTCTCGGGCGCCATTGCACTGGTCGTCGGCATCCGAATGCACAAGCCCAGGGCGCAGGCGGCTTGGTGGCTGTTCGTCGTCGGACAGTTCCTCTTCGTCGGCGGCGACGTGTACACGTACAGCAATCCGGACGCGACGTTCCCGTCGATCGGCGACGCGCTTTACCTAGCCGTTTATCCGGTGCTGATGGCGGGGTTGTTCATGTTGGTACGGCGCCGAAATCCCCGCCCGGACCGCGCAGCGCTGATCGACGCGCTGATCCTGACGATCGGGATCGGACTGCTGTCTTGGGTCCTCGTGATCGCTCCGAACATTCACCTTCCAGGCTCCTGGCTCGCAAAGAGCGTCTCGGTCGCCTACCCCCTCGGAGACGTCCTCCTGCTGGCAGGCGCGATTCGCTTGGCTGTCGATGCGGGCAAGCGCGCGCCGGCGTTCTACCTCCTTGTCGGGAGCATCGTCTGCCTGCTTGCGACCGACTCTGCCTACAACTACGCGCTCCTGAAGGGCACGTACAACCATTCGCAACTCGGCTACGACGCCGGTTGGATCCTCTACTACATGCTCTGGGGCGCTGCGGCACTCCACCCCTCGATGCGCGCGCTCGAAGAGCCGGCGACGGGGTTCCGGACGCGGCTCAGCCCATTGCGGCTAACGCTCCTTGGCGGCGCCTGCCTCATCGCCCCCGCCCTCCGCTTCTATCAGGAGGTCGGCAACCCCGACGTCCTCGTCGTGATCATCGCGTCGGCGATCCTGTTCCTGCTCGTGGTTGCCAGGATGGCCGGGCTCGTCCGGCAGGAGGGTCGAGTGGTCTCGCGCGAGCGCGCCCTGAGAGGCGCCGGCATCGATCTCGTCGCGGCGGCCAGCCACGAGCAGGTGTGCAAGGCAGCGATCGCTGGCGTACGTCGGCTCCTAGGCGACGATCAGTCGGTCCGGCTCTCAGTTCTGGCGAACGGCGGAGCCGAGGTGGTCGCGTCATCGGACGAGGCTAGTTGGCAGCTCGATCAATCAACCTCGGACTGGTTGTCTCGAACACACGCTTTTTCGCTCCGCGCTGACTACGAAGAGGTGCCTGCGGCCGTGCGGGCCGACCTCCGGCTCTTCGCCGGGGACACCGTGCTGGTCGTTCCGCTCTCGATGCGATCCGAGGTACGCGCGATGCTCGTCGTCTGCTCGCCCACGAGCGTTCAGCCGGCGCTCTTCGACTCGCTCGAGGCACTTGGTGCGCAGATCTCGCTCGCCCTGGAGGGCGCGTCGCTCGCGGCCGACTTGCACCGACGTCAGAGCGAGGCTCGGTTCCGTTCGCTGGTCGCCCACTCGAGCGACTTGATCACCGTCCTCGACAGCGAGGGCGTCGTGACCTACCAGAGCCCCTCGATCGAACGCGTCCTCGGCTACGCCGTCGACGACGTCGAGGGAAGCCGCTTCGACCGAATTCTGAGCGAGAGCGACCGGCCTCGGCTACGGCAGCTGATCGCCGGCAACGGTTCGAGCGGCCCCGACGGCCACACCTTCGAGTGCTCGCTCGAGCATCTGGATGGAACAAGCCTGAAGTTCGAGGTGCAGCACACGGATCTCCGCCACGACGAGCACGTCCGGGGGATCGTCTTGAACAGCCGCGATGTCAGCGAGCGGAAGGCGTTCGAGGAGCAGCTCGCGCATCAGGCCTTCCACGATCCGGTGACGAGCCTCGCCAACCGCGCGCTGTTCTCGGATCGTGTCGAGCACGCGTTGATGCGCGCCCAGCGCGGCTTCCCCGACATCGCGGTCATGTTCATCGACCTGGACGACTTCCGCGCGCAAGCATCGGGATCTGCCTCGTCGACCGGAGCTCCGCTGCACCTGACGCCGCCGAGCTCCTCCGGAACGCCGACGTCGCGATGTACATGGCCAAGCGCGACAGCAAGGGCAGTTACCGCGTCTTCGAGCCGATGATGCACGAACGCGTCGTCGAGCGGCTCGAGTTGCGTTCGGAGCTGCAGCACGCGATCGAGGCCGACCAGCTCGCACTGCATTACCAGCCGGTCGTGCGGCTGCAGGAGCACCAGATCCTCGGCGTGGAGGCGCTCCTGCGCTGGAACCATCCGAGCCGCGGAACGATCCCGCCGCTGCAGTTCATCCCACTCGCGGAGGAGACCGGCCTGATCATCCCGATGGGCCGCTGGGTCCTGGAGACGGCCTGCCGGCAGGGAGTGCTCATCCAGGAGCGGTTCCCGCGTAGCGAGCCGTTGGCAATGAGCGTCAACCTGTCCGTCCGCCAGCTCCAGTCGGACTCGATCGTCTCCGACGTCCGCCGTGCGCTCGAGGAGAGCGGCCTTGACCCGGCAGCCCTCGTCCTCGAGATCACGGAGTCCGTGATGATGGCTGACACCGACTTCGCCGTTCAGCGGCTCATGGATCTGAAGGCGCTCGGGATTCGTCTGGCGATGGACGACTTCGGCACCGGCTATTCGTCGCTGAGCTACTTGAGCCGTTTCCCGGTCGACATCTTGAAGATGGATCGTTCGTTCGTCGGCTCGGGCGAGAACGTGGCGCTGACCTCGGCGATCATCGCGCTCGGAGCGAGCCTAGAGCTCGACGTGGTCGCGGAGGGCATCGAGCTTCCCGAACAGGAAGACTCGCTGCACGACCTCGGGTGCGAGATCGGACAGGGATTCCTCTTCGCCCGCCCGATGGACTCCGGCGCCCTGTTCGACTTTCTCTCCGGCCGCCCGGAATGGACGGACGCGGGCAGCAGGCCGGCGTCCAATGCAGCATAGTCACGAGGCCCTGGACCGCCCAGGCGGGACTTCCGGCGGTCACCTGCTTTCCCCGCTCCGGCATCGAGACTTCCGGGTGCTCTGGGCGGGAATGGCCGTCTCACTGCTCGGCGACGGCATCTTCCTGATTGCGATCGCCTGGGAGAGCTACACGCTCTGGAACGCGCCGGCGGCACTGTCGATCGTCGGCATCGGGATGGCCGTCCCGACCGTGCTCTTCCTCCTCGCCGGCGGGATCGTCAGCGATCGATACGACCGCCGCCTCGTGATGATGTGGGCCGACGGCGTTCGCGCCGTCGCAGTCGCGGTTCTCGCCGGCCTCGTAATCGCGGGGTCGCTCCACTTTTGGGAGCTCGTGGTCTTGGTCGCGGTCTACGGAAGCGGGACTGCGTTCTTCACGCCTGCCTTCGAGGCGGTTGTGCCCGACCTGCTGCCGGCCGAGGACTTGCCGGCGGCGAACTCGCTCGACCAGTTCGTTCGGCCGATCGCACTCCGTCTCGCCGGCCCGTTGCTGGGTGGCACGCTGGTCTCTGCTGGTGCAGGGCTCGCGTTCACCGTCGACGCGGCGTCATTCGGGGCCTCTCTCGTGGCGGTGGCCGCCATCCAGGCTCGCCCGCCGGTTCGGGACGAAACGAACGCGTCAGCGCTCACAGCGGTCAGGGAAGGCCTGCGCTTCATCCGGCAGCGCGTGTGGCTCTGGGGCACGCTCGGCTCCGCCGCCGTCGCATACCTCGTGTTCCTCGGGCCAACTGAAGTACTGCTCCCCTACGTCGTCAAGAACGACCTTCATGCTTCGGCAGGCACGCTCGGCTTCGTCTTCGCGGCGGGCGGACTCGGCGCTGTCGGCTCGGCAGTCTGGATGGGCAGCCGCGGCCATCCGCGCCGGGAGATCTCCTTCATGTACGGGACTTGGACCCTCGCGACACTGGCAGTAGCCGGCTACGGGCTGGCCACGGCCGCCTGGCAGTTGATGCTCGCGTGCCTGGTCTTCAACGCGCTGGAGACTGCCGGCACGATCGTCTGGACGACCGTCAAGCAGCGTCATGTCCCGAGCGCCATGCTCGGACGGGTGTCGAGCCTCGACTGGCTGATCTCGATCGGCCTACTTCCCGTCTCGTTCGCCCTGACAGCTCCGGTCGCAGCAGCCGTCGGGGTGCGCGTAACGCTCGTCGGTGCGGCCGTCATCGGGGCGACGGTCACGCTCGGCGCGCTCTTCCTGCCGGGAATGAGGGACATCGAGAAGGACGGCGACCAGCCCCTTCGGCCGATCGAGCGCTCGTTGCCGCGCAGAGAACGCTTAGCCGATCGATCCCCTGCGGTTTAGCCCGCGGGGGTCGAGATGCGCGACCACCTCTCCGCCGGGCCCGAACTTCTCGACGACCTGGAAGCGTCCCGGTTCCTCCATGAGCACACGCTCGGTCTCGTGATTCGCGTGGCCAAGCGTCACGACAAGGCGAGTCGGCACGCTCCGAATGAACTCGCACTCGCCGGCCGTGAGTGAGACAACTTCCGAGCACCTCGGGTCAGTGCATTCACAGACGAATTCGATCTCGTCATCGCCAGCACGCTCGAGTCGCCGCTCGTTGACGTCTCGGCGCAGCGCCTGATTCAGCGCCGCCTGGCGTTCGCGCTCGTGCTCCTCCTCGTTTGTGCCCAACGATCTCGCCCCCGTGTCCGGGTGGAACCTAGCCGGCGAATCGCTACACGCTCGAAGCTCGGCCGCACAGCCGGACATGCGTGGATCGTCGGACCTGCTCCCGATGCTACGCCTTCCCCCTGCCGCGAACAAGAGGCGAATTTTCGATCGTCTGAGTTACGCCGAACGCCGCTCGGCCTCGAGGGGCTCGAGCCACCACTCGTGGTACGCGTTGATCGTGAGCGTCCGGCCGCGCCAGGCGATGTAGCGCGGCGGCTCGATCCGGCCGAGCGTCGACACGATCGTCCCCGGGCCGGCCTTCCAGCGGAACTCCGACCCCGGCGCTAGCGGGCCGGCGAACGACATCGACTTCACTTCGGGATTCCAGTTTGGCCAGTTCTGGAACCGCGTCAGCACATCCCAGACGGCCTGAGGCGGCGCGGCGATCTCGATCTCGGCGCTGCTTCTGACCGGCGCTGGCCCGTCTGCGGCCACAAGCGATCCTATGCCCACCGGCTCATCGTCCGGCGTTCTTGGCGACGAACGCTGCCACGTCTCGAATCTGCTCCTTGCCCAGCCGGCCGGCGAAGGCGGGCATGCCACCGCCACCGGCCTCGACCTTCGCCCGGACGGCCCCGAACCCCGGCCTCAGATCGTCCAGATTCGGCCCGATCTGGCCAGAAGCCGAGGCGGCGGCAAGGGTGTGGCAAGAACCGCAGCCCGCCTGCTTGAAGACCGTCGCCCCGGCCGCCGGACGAGCCGCGGCCGGGATCGGTGAACGCTTCCCAGGAGGCGCGGCCGTCTTCTGGCTGTAGAGCCAGAGCGCGCTCGTGTACCAAACGCCGATCAAGACGGCGAACAGCAGGCCGCCCGCCACCGGAAGAACGATTCTCGGGAACCGGTGGAGGCGAACGATCATGACTTTGGCCGCGAAGGCTCCGTAAACGGCGCAACCGAGCAGCGAGTGCGCGAGCACGCGGGTGCTTGGGTCCTGGAAGCCGAGCTTGAAGATGCAGTGGTAGGCAATGGGCAACGTGAACGCAAAGGCGAGGCGGCCCGACCAGCGGTGCACCGGATTCACCCAGGCCGGCTTGGGCCAGGGCAGCTTCCGAAAGATCCAGGTCGCGGTAAAGAGCTGGAAGCACGCCAGAACGACCACCGCGGTCGCGAACCCGGCCTTCAGATGGATCGGATCGCTGAAGAAAAGCCGGAAGTAGCCCTTCGACCGCGGCTGGTGATTGGCGAACAGTCCGGCGGTCAGCGAGACCAGCGCGAACGCAAGCAGGGGCGCCGCAAGCCAGCGGTACGACCGCGTACCGGGAGCCTGGGCTGCGGCGGCCTCACTCATCCGTCGCTATCGAATCGCAGCAGGGCCGACCGTTCAACCGTGCCGAGAAGGCGAACAGCGAGATTCGCCCATCCGCTCAGCGGTCTTCGTCGGGCACTACGGCAGAGGCTCACTTACCGGCGGTGCTACCGGCTCGGTCTCTCCTTGGTCGAGACGGAACGGCGGATAGCTGTCAGTCATCAACGCCGCATAGGCCACGACCCGAAGAACCCAGCGATTCATCCCGACCACGAAGTCGAAGATTCCGCGCGGGTAGCGGCCGGTGAAGAGAAGGGTGACCACGCCGAACACAACGAGCACAAGGACTAGCCCGCCGCCCGAACTGCGACCCCAGTCGCGGGCCGAGTTGCCCGCGTTCACTGCGAACCATCCGCCGCCTCCGGCAAAGACGCTGATCACGAGGTAATGCGGCAGGGCCAGTAGCCACCACTTCACGAGGACGAGCCGGCGCGAAAGCGTCTCGGGGTACTCCACCTCGTATGAGGCGGGATAGTCGGTCGGCTGGAGCGAGAACGGCGGGTAGCGGTCGGTTCCGTTGGCGTCGAAGGTGTAGAAGCCGACCCGCCATGACCAGCGCACCACGCCGACGTTGAAGTCGAACAGGCCCCGCGGATACCGGGCCGTAAAGAGGATCGCGAAGAAAGCGATCACGCGGACGACTAGGAAAGCGAGCCACAGAAACACCAGCACGATGTAGTGAGGGATGGCAAGAATCCATTTCACGAGCCAGAGCCCGCGGCTCAACTGTGGATCAAGCCTGCCCTCGCCTCGAACGGGATACGGGACGGCGGACATCTGAGCCTCCTTTGCGGGTCGAGAGCACCATCATCTCGCACCAAGCCCAACCTCAGCGTCTCGGCGCGTACTTAAGCAGGACGATCCCGCTGCCGAACGACGTCGCCTCGAGCAGCTCGAACGTTGCCTCCACTCCCTCGAACAAGCGCTCGCCACGGCCGACGGCAACGGGCGCCTTCGAGAGATAGAGCTCGTCCAGCAGCCCGTGCTTCAGGAGCGTCCTGTCGAGCTCGCCGGTGCCGAACTTGAGGATGTTCCCGCGGGGCTCCATCTTCAGGCGGGAGACGGCGTCGGCGACGTCGCCCTCGAGGATGGTCGCGTTCCAGACGGCCTTGCCGGGCGTCAGCGTCCGCGAGGCGACGTACTTCGGCCGCTCGTTGATCCGGTCCGCAATCTCGCCTGTCTGCTTCGGCCAGAAGTCGACGAAGCCCTCGTACGTCTTGCGGCCGAGGAGCAGCGTGCCGGCGCCGTCGAGCAGGGCTCGGGCGTACCGGTGATGCTCGTCGTCAAGGTACGGCCGGGCCCACTTTTCCGGGGAGTCGATG
>WNFX01006512.1_pt1 | contig 11106 bp, 8 predicted proteins | sample 5400111 | NCBI WGS metagenome assembly WNFX01 (sample SAMN13153363, study PRJNA577476) | soil metagenome | isolation source: 40 cm soil or saprolite under grassland replicate 1 | place: USA:California | collected 2016-06-15
ATCGCGTCCCCGCCGCGTTCTCCGGTCCTGACGCGGACTACGGAGTCGACCGGGACACACCAGACCTTGCCATCCCCAATCCGGCCGGTCTGGGCCGCCTTGACGATCACGTCGATGAGGTCGTCGACATCTTCGTCGTCGGTGAGCACCTCGACCCGCACCTTCGGCACCAGGTCGACTTGATACTCCGCTCCGCGATACACCTCCGTGTGGCCGCGTTGCCGCCCGTAACCGCTGGCTTCGCTGACCGTCATGCCCCGCACTCCGTACGCTTGCAGTGCGGACTTCACCTCATCAAGCTTGAACGGCTTGATGACGGCGGTGATGAGCCTCATCCCTGCACCAGCTCCTCTGCCTTTGCACCTTCCTGCGCGCGGCCTGGCGGCGCTGTCCGCGGCAGTTTCTCCGGCTCGCGCCTGATACGAGCCTTTCTTGCCCACCTACTGCTGCCGTGAGCGCTGTGTGCACCCTGTGCCCTACGACCACGGCCTGCCATGACCTTCTGTCAATGGCGTTTCGCCAGGTGCCCCAGGATGTTTCGGAATTGTGAAACCAACAGCGGCAATGTTTCGGCTATGTTTCGCTCCCTGCGCGTTCCGTCGTCCCGGCCTGCGCTGACATGGTTTCGCGCCGCTCGCCCGGTTACCAGGCGGCTAAGGTCCCGGTCAAACCAGGGCCGTTAGACCCTATCCGCGCACGGACACAGCGCGTCACCATGCTGGTGGAGCGGTGGGCCGTGATGGCTAGCGAATCCCTGGGTCGGCGCGGCCCACCGCGAACGGGCCTCATGGCGCAAGATCATCCCCGGCGCGCTTGGGGTCCTTTTTCGCGTTTCCGGATGTCTACGTCCTCGTTTCCGGGGGCTGGTCCGAACTCGTTTCCCGCTAGCGCGGTCTTGTTGACCAGGCTAGCGGTGCGCCCGTTCCGGGTACAGTCCCTCCCGCACGCGTGGCCCGGCTCGTGCTCGCTGGCCATGTCCCGTCGGCCATCGCCGGTCGCCTCTCCCGGGTCATCGCCCGTCGCTGTCTCCTGGCCATCGCCGGTCGCCCCTCCCCGTAGGCGCCCGCTGACCCCGTGTCGCAGGGCCGGAATCTCGTACTGGCATGATGGTGGCCGGCGCCCACGGCGCCCACGGCGTTCCGGCGTTCCGGCGTTCCCGTCGCGGCAGCGAGGAGGCTTACCCAGTGACATTCACCGACAAGGAGCGCGAATACCTCGACGGGCAATTTCTCGGTCGGCTGGCCACGATCGGCCCGGACGGGGGACCGCGCAACGTCCCGGTCGGTTTTCGGCTCAATGCCGGGCTCGGCACGATCGACATCGCGGGCCGCGCCCTCGGCGCGAGCCAGAAATTCCGTAACATTCAGCGGAACCCGCTCGTGTCGTTCGTGGTCGACGACCTCGTGTCCGTTGACCCGTGGACTCCGCGGTTCATGGAAATCCGCGGCGCGGCGGAAGCGCTGTCGTCGGGCGGCGAGGCGTTTGGTTCCTATTACTCGCCCGAGCTCATCCGGATCACACCGCGACGGATCGTCGCGTTCGGGATCGACGGCCAAGACCGCGTGGCACGCAACGTCTAGCCGCCCAGAATCGCGTCGACGAACGCCTCGGGCTCGAACGGCGCCAGATCGTCCGGGCCCTCGCCGAGCCCGACAAGCTTGACGGGCACACCAAGCTCTCGCTGGACAGCGATAACGATCCCGCCCTTAGCCGTGCCATCCAGCTTGGTGAGCACAATCCCCGTGACGTCCACCACCTCAGCGAACACCCGCGCCTGCCGAAGGCCGTTCTGGCCGGTGGTGGCGTCGAGCACGAGCAGCACTTCATCCACGGGCACCTGCTTTTCGATGACCCGCTTCACCTTGCCGAGCTCGTCCATGAGCCCCGTCTTGGTATGCAGCCGGCCGGCGGTGTCGACAATCACCACGTCGACGCCGGTGGCAATGCCCTCGCGAACCGCCTCGAAGGCCACGCTCGCCGGGTCCGCGCCCTGGCGGTCGGACCGCACGACACGGGCGCCGACCCTGGCCCCCCACGTCTGCAACTGGTCCGCGGCCGCCGCGCGAAACGTGTCGGCGGCGCCGAGCAGCACCGTGCGCCCATCCCCCGCGAGGACGCGCGCCAGCTTCCCGCATGAGGTCGTCTTGCCGGTGCCGTTGACACCGACGACGAGGATGACGGCCGGGCGGTCACCGTGGTGCTCAGCGCACAGGGCCTGGTGGCCGCCGATGTCGATCTGCGCGAGCAGCTCGGCCTTCAGCAGGTCTCGTACCTCGCCTGGGCTTCGCGTGCCGAGGACTTTCACCTTCGTCCGCAGGTCTTCCACGATCTGCCGGGCCGGCGTCACCCCGACGTCGGCGGTGATGAGGGTGTCCTCGATCTCTTCCCAGGCCGATTCGTCCAGTGCGTCCCTGGACAGGAGGCCAAGCAGCACCGACCCGAAAGCCCCCTGCGACCTCGCGAGCCTGGCGCGCAACCGGACGAGGCGCCCGGCTGACGGCGGCGGCTTCTCGATCTCCTCGACGGGCGGCGCTTCGGGCAGCCGCGGCGCCGGCGGGGCGATCGTGGTGGTGCCCGCTTCGCCGGTCTCACCCAGACCGGCCCGCTGGCCCTCGGCGGATGGCTGCGACGGCGGCCCGGGCGGGGCCGCGGGCGGGGCGCCGCGCCGCCTGGTTCCTGGACGGAGGAAGAACAGCCCGGCGGCGACGACAACCAGCACACCCAAGACGATGATCAGGATTACATAGGCCATGACGTCCTCAGTCTCGCAGACGCCAGCCGCCCGCCGCGATCAGCGGGCCGCGCAACCCAGCTGACCGTGGAAGTCATCGGGGTTGCTGGTGCGGTGTCCAGCACTCTCGGCCAAGCGCATGATCCGTACTAGGTGGCTGGTGTTAAGCGGCCCTTAGCCGCGTGACTTCTCCGGCGGCCTGCTCTGGATGGCGGCGGTATCTCCGGTGGCAGCCGGTCTTGAGTGCGCACGGGAACCATTTGACCCGCCCGCTCGCTAGGCGTGCCTGCGTCCGCTGTCATGATCCGTTATCGTGTTAAGTTGACCGCGATTATCGCGGGTAACTTAACACGATAACGGATCATGACCCCCTGGTCCGATCGCGGGCGCGCGGTCAGTAGCCGACGTAGGACTGCCCGTGATGTACGGCCGCGACTCCCGGCACGTTGTCCAGGGAGCCGTAACGCGCCAGGGCGTAGCGCACCCCGGCGATGATGTTGTCCACCGGGTTGCGGATGTCGCCATGACCAGGCAACGCGTACGAATTGAACGTCGGCTGGATTGTCTGCGTGAGCCCGATCGAGGGATGTCCCTCTTGTGCATTGATGTCATAGTTGTTAATTGCGTTGGGGTCTCCGCCCGACTCGTGCTGGATGATGATCCAGATGTCCTGCGGGCTCAGCTTGGACGCCGGGATCCCATGCGCCTCGAGGATCTTGACCGCTTGGCCGATCCACCCGTTGACCTGCGCCGGCGCCCCGGGCGCACTCGGCGTCGGCCCGTCGCCAAGGCTGCCGGCGCCGGAGATGCTTGCCGTCGTGTACACGGGCCCGCTACCCGAACCTGACGAGCCCGAACCTGCCGAGCCCGAACCTGCCGATACGGGCGCGCCGCCCGAGCCAGCCGTTATCGGCGCGCCGCCCGTGTCCGCGAACCCGTGTGCTCCGCCGTTGCCGCCCGCCAGCGATCCCTGACTCCGATCCCTACCAGCCGGGATCCAGCCGAGCGGCGGTCCGGTGGCGGGCAGGAAGCTCACGGCACCCGCTGGGGCCAGCGCCGAGAAGGTCCGGCCGAGCTGCGGCAGGTCTTGGCTCAGGGCAGCGTCGGCCCGTGCGAGAGCCTGCTGCGCCTCGGCGACCTTCGGGCGGGCCGCGGTCGCCGCGTCCGCAGCGAGGCCGCTGATCCGCCCGTTCAGGTCCGAGGCCGTAGCCAGCGGGTTGTCGGCCCGAAGGCGGGATACCTCACCAAGCAGGTTCTCGCAGATGCGCTCGACGCAAACGTGTGCCTCTTCCAGCGCGCCGGCGACACCGTCGAGGGTCCGGGCCGCTGACCTGAGCGTTTGCTGCGCGTCGTGCCCCGCTGCTGAGAACCTGCTCATGAATGTTGCGAACGCCTCGGCCGAGGTTCCCTTCCAGTCGTGAGCGACCTCAGCTACCGCCTTGTTCACCGACGCGGTGTGGGCCTGGCAGTCGCCCGCTGCCTGCGACCACCGCTTCGCGATATCGCGGATCGGGCCCGCCTTCACGCGGACCTGTGCGGCTAACGCCGCCAGTGCCTGTCCTCCGGGCAGGCCAGCGACCTCATCAGAAGCACTCATGGCCCCTCAGCTAGATGCTCTGTATCGTGCCAACGTTGGCCTTCTCGGCCTCCGCCACGCCCTGGCGCACAGCATCGACGGCCCGCTCGACGCCGCGGAGGAACTTTTCGGCGGCGGAGAACTGGGTGCCAACGGCGGCGTCGAAATGGGCTGCGGCGACCGCGAGCGGACCCGCGCCGGGCGCAGTGCCGAACATCGATGGGTCAATGTCGCGCCCGGAGAAGCCATCAGCGAGCCCACCGAACTGCCCCGCCTGGCCAAGCATGGCCTTCCTGCAGCCGTCCAGCGCGTCGAAGTCGGCGGTCAAACCGCTCATGGTGGCCTCCCGTTGGCGCCCACCGGAACCGCTGCCAGCGTAACCGTCAGAGTGCGGACCGTGCTACCGTCCGCCGGATACCGGGATCGGACCCCCCGTGACGGTCAGGCGGTTGCGCGCTCGCGCAGCCGCTGGCTTACCACCGCGGACACGCCGTCGCCGCGCATCGTGACGCCGTACAGCGCGTCAGCGACCTCCATGGTGCGCTTCTGGTGGGTGATGATGATGAGCTGCGAGCTCTCCCGCAACTCCTCGAAGATCGCCAGCAGGCGCTGCAGGTTCACGTCGTCCAGGGCGGCCTCGACTTCGTCGAGCACGTAGAACGGCGACGGCCGCGCCTTGAATATCGCCACGAGGTAGGCGATGGCCGTGAGCGACCGCTCGCCGCCAGACAGCAGGGACAGCCGCTTTACCTTTTTTCCGGGCGGCCTGGCCTCGACTTCCACCCCGCTGGTCAGCATGTCGTCCGGCTCGGTGAGGACCAGCCGGCCCTCCCCGCCGGGGAACAGCCGCGCGATGATCTGCTCGAATTCGCGTGCGGTGTCCTCGTAGGCGGCCGCGAACACCTGCTGCACCCGGTCATCTACTTCCTTGATCACCGTAAGCAGATCACGCCTGGTCTTCTTGAGGTCTTCCACCTGAGAGGACAGGAAGGCATGCCGCTCCTCCAGCGCGGCGAACTCCTCAAGCGCGAGCGGGTTGACCTTGCCGAGCCTGGCCAGCTGGCGTTCGGCGGCGCCCGCGCGGCGTTCTTGCGTCTCGCGGTCATAAGCGCTGGGCACTGCGTCCTGCGGCGCGTCCGGTGCGGGCGGGACCGGCACATCAGGGCCGTACTCGGCGATGAGAGCCTCGGCATTGACGCCGAACTCCTCCACGGCGCGGCCTTCGATCTGCTCAAGCCGCAGCCGCTGCTCGGCCCGGGCGATCTCTGCCGAGTGGGCCGCATTCACCAGCTTGTCGTGCTCGGCGCCGAGCTGCCGTAGCTGCTCGCGCACGGCCTTGAGCTCCGCTGCCCGGGCCGAACCAGCCGCCTCGGCAGCGCCGCGCTCGGCCAGCGCCGCCGCCACATAGCCTTCGATGCGTTCCGTGGCGTACACGGCGCCCTTGGCGACGGCACCCGCCGTCACCGCCTGCCGCGCGCGCAGTTCACGGCGGCGCCGCGCGCGTTCACGCGCCGCACGCTCGCTCTGGGCGGCCGCGGCGAGCGCGTCGGCACGGCCCGAGATCGCCCGCACCCGCTCCTCCGCGGTGCGGACGGCGAGCCGCGCTTCCATTTCTGCGTTCCGCGCGGCCTCCCGCCGCTCCGCGAGTGCGTCCCCCAGGGTGGCGCCGGCGGAGTCCTCGCTTGAGGCCGCGAGCTGAGCCTCGGCCTCTACCTCGTCCTGCCGCCGCTCAAGCTCGGCCAGCCTGCCGAGATCCGCCTCTCGTGAGCGCTCGGCCGTCTCGATCGCCGTGGCCAGCCGCGCCGCCTCGTCCACCGCCGCCCGCGCCGCGCCGCCGAGCCGGCCGAGCCGACCGGACACGTCCGCGGCCGCCGCGACCGCCTCGCGCAGGATGCCAGCCGCCTCAGCCACACCGCGCTGCGCCCCCTCCTCCTCCTCGACGCCCGCCGCGAGCAGCCGCGCGGCCACCGTGCATCGCGCATCCGCCTCGGCGAGCCGCGCCACAGCCTCGTCGGCCGCGGCACGCACCTCGAGCTGGCTGGGGCCGTGCGCCGACCCGCCGTACGCCCAGTGCGTGCCGAGCAGGTCGCCGTCGCGCGTGACCACCCGCAGCCGCGGATGCGCCCGCACGACATCCTGCGCGGCGCCGAGGTCAGGGGCCACCACAACGTCGTTGAGGAGCGCGGCGAGCGCTTCTGTCAGCTGCTCGGGCGCGCGTACAAGATCAAGCGCATACTGAACGGCGGGCGGCAGAGTGACACGATCGTCATGTGCGGGGAGCCGGGAAGCGGGCGTGGCGGGAGGTGCCGCCCGGCCTTCGGCAGCGCCGCCATCCCAAGCGGCGGCCGGGGGGCCGGTCGGCGCGTCCCCAAGGTCACCTGGCACGCCGGTATCGGCGATGGCCGCCACGGGCCCGGCCGGGTCGCCTGACACGGTGCCATCCCCGGGACCACCGGGGGACCCGGTCGGCGCGCCCGCCGGGTCGCCTGACACACCGCCAGCCCCCGGACCACCCAGGGACGCGATCACCGCCCCCACCTGGCCGGCGTTCCGGCTCTTGAGCTCGCTGATGGCGGCCGCCGCCGCGTCCACGCCGGCCACCACCACAGCGTCGGCAGCGGCGCCAAGCGCGACGGCGATCGCGGCCTGCGCGCCTTCCTCGACGCTGATCAGTGCGGCCATTGGCCCCAGGACACCGCCGAACCGGGCCGGCTCGGCCAGGACCATCCCGGCCGCGTCGGTGCCCGCACGCAGGGTCAGCTGGAGCGCCTCGGCGCGGGCGTGCAGGGCCGCCCGTTCCCTGCTGGCCTGATGCTCGTCCGCGCGCAACTCCTTCACCCGCTGGGCGGATTCGGCGGCGGCCAGCTTCGCTTGCTCGTGCGCCGCCTCGAGCTCGGAGTGGTCACCCGTCCGGCCCGCCACGCGCTGCTCGAGCTCCGCGTACTCGCCGCGTGCGCGCTGAGCCCGGGCGTGCGCCTCAGCGGCGGCCACCGACAGCCGCCCGATCTCCTCGGCGGCCGCATCGGCGCGGCTGCGCACGGCTTCGGCCTGCTCGCGCAGCTTCGCCGCCCGCTGCGCCCGGTTTGCCGCGTCAGCGGACGCGGCCGCGATTCGCCGCTCGGCCTCGGCGAGCGCGGATTCCGCCGCGGCGCGCTCACGTACCGACGCGTCGAGGCCCGCGCGGTCGGCCTCGAGCCGCGCAGTCAACCGCACCTCCTGCTCGCGGACCTGCTCGGCTTCGGCGTCAAGCTCCAGCGGGTCGCGGCCCGGCCGGGCGGGCTCCTCATCCGCGGTGAGGTGACGGTGCCGCTCCGAGGCGAGCTCCGCGACCCCGCGCAGCCGTTCTGCTAGGGATGACAGCCCGAACCATGTGTCCGAGGCGCGCGCGAGCCTGGGCGCGTCCTGCGCGGCCGCGGCCTCGAGTTCGGCTTCGTGCCGCTGCGCCTGCGCGAGTGCGGCCGAGGTGACATCGCGCCGCGCCGCGACGAGTGCCTCACCCGCTTCCTCCCGGTCAAGCTCCTGGCGGAGCGTGTCGTAGTCGTCGGCAAGCAGCCGCAGCCGTGCGTCGCGCAGCTCCGCCTGAATGATCGCGGCCCGTCGCGCGATCTCGGCCTGCCTGCCCAGTGGCTTGAGCGTGCGCCGCAGTTCGGCGGTGAGATCCACCAGCCGGGTCAGGTTGGCCTGCATCGCGTCCAGCTTCCGCAGCGCCTTCTCCTTGCGCTTACGGTGCTTAAGAACACCCGCTGCTTCCTCGATCAACGCCCGCCTTGCTTCGGGCCCGGCCTGCAGCACCTCATCAAGGTGGCCCTGGCCCACCACCACGTGCATTTCCCGGCCCATGCCGGAATCCGACAGCAGTTCCTGGACGTCAAGGAGGCGGCAATGATCACCGTTGATCGCATACTCGCTCTGCCCGGAGCGGAACAACAGCCGGCTGAGCGTCACCTCCGCGTAATCGATCGGCAGAGCGCCGTCACTGTTGTCGATGGTGAGGGTGACCTCGGCGCGCCCGAGCGGCGGACGTGACGACGTCCCGGCGAAGACGACGTCCTCCATCTTGCCGCCGCGAAGGGACTTGGCGCCCTGCTCGCCCATGACCCAGCAGAGTGCGTCAACGATGTTGGACTTGCCTGACCCGTTCGGACCGACGGCGCATGTGATGCCAGGCTCGAAGCGCAGTGTGGTTGCCGACGCGAAGGACTTGAACCCGCGCAACGTGAGGCTCTTCAGGTACACCCGCGGGTACTCCTCCTCCTATGGTCGCTTGTGCACCGCTGCACTCCGGACCCTACCGCGGCGACCCGGCGCGCTCTGGTATGCGCGCGGCGCGCCGCGCGGCCGCTTGCGTGGCCGCCTCCAAATCCACTGTCCCTCGTGGGGCCGCGTACTGCGCCATGCCCGCCGTGTCGGCACCCATGCGCGACGGACTGCTCGTTCCGGCCAGGAATCGCGTACACGAATCCGGACATACGAATAGGGACGCCTTAGGCAGGCGCCCCTATGTCGTCGGTTCGGCCCTCGTTAGGTGAGCGCTGGCTCCCGTGCGAGCACTTGTCCGCCGGCAGGAACGAGCAGGTCGTGGTCCACCTCCGCAGCGAGCGCGTCATTCTCTTCCTGGAGCCGGGCAAGCTCGGCCTCAAGATCTCTCACACGCTGCTGGAGGCGGCGCATCTCGGCGATCATACGCGGATCTGGACCGCCTACGTGGCCGAGTATAGCCTTCGCCATGGTAAAAGGTCCTCCACACTGAGTGACCAGAGTGGGCACACGCACAGAACACGCGCAAACACGCGAAGGGTGCGAGGCGGTAGTAGTACTAGGGTCCCACCGAGCCCTTGACCAGTCAAGTTGACCATCGGCCGGCATGGTCTTGACCCAGGGACACTAGCACCGTCACCTCGCCACGAAGCCGGAAAGCCCGGCATCTTCGGGTTCGCTCCACTGAACGGTGACGCCGGATACCTGGCCCGGCGTACCCGGCCCGCGGAGTAGGGCGAGCAGTTCGGCGCACGTCTGCCACGTGCCCTCGGCCACCACCTCTACCCGGCCGTCGGGAAGGTTCGTCGCCGACCCGTCAAGCCCGAGCCCCAGCGCATGTGCGCGCACCCACCAACGGAAGCCCACGCCCTGGACGCGCCCGTCCACCCATGCCATCAGGCGTGCCCGTGACGGCGGCGCAGGTCGCACGGCCCGTCACCACCTGGCATGGCGAGGCCGGGGCTGACAGTGCGGGCAACTGTAGGCGGACCTGTTCATGAACGCGTCGCGGCGCACCCGTTCACCGCACCTGGGACAGGGGAGCGCGGTGCGCCCGTAAACGGCGAGCGACCTCCCGAAGTAGCCACTCTCGCCATTCACGTTCACATACATCGCGTCGAACGACGTCCCGCCAGCGACCAGGGCTTCAGCGAGAACCCCGCGCGCCGCGATGAGCAGGCGTTCCACCTCGCTGCGGCGCAGCGTCTCCGTCGGGCGCGCCCAATGCAGCCGTGCCCGCCACAGGGCCTCATCCGCGTAGATATTGCCAATGCCGCTCACGAGCGATTGGTCGAGCAACGCTCGTTTGATGCCGGTATGCCTGCGGCGCAGCGCCGCAGCGAAGGCCGCGGGATCGAAGGAGGTCTCCAGCGGATCGGGCGCAATGTGCGCGATCGGCTCCGGCACTTCCGCGCCCATCGGGACCACGCAAAGGTGACCGAAGGTGCGCTGATCAACGAACCGCAGGTCGGGACCGAAATCGGCGAAGGTGAACCGGGCACGCACATGGCCGGAGAGCGGGCACCCAGGGTCGCCGATCACCAATTGACCGCTCATACCGAGATGGGCAAGCAAGGCATCGGCGGCATCGCCGCCCACCGGCAGCCACAGGTACTTACCGCGGCGGCGCGCCGCAGTAAACTGCCGGCCAGTCAGCCGGGCGGCGAAGTCATCCGGTCCGGCGACGTGCCGCCGCACGGCGCGAGGATGCAGAACATCCGCGCGCTCGATTGTGCGGCCAACCGCGTACCGTACGAGCCCGGCGCGCACGACCTCGACCTCGGGCAATTCGGGCACGTTTTACCCCTCGCCCGGCGGACCACCGTCAGCGTCCCCTGACTCGGCCGCGTCCGGCGTAGCGGCACCGCCTGGGGATTCCCCGATGCTCGGCAGGCCCGGGCTCTCCGCCGAGCCCGCGGAATCGGCCGATCGCGCGGCCCGTCGCGCAGCCTCCGCACGGATCGCGGTCCAGGCGACCTCGGCCGCCTGTTGTTCAGCTTCCTTCTTGGAGCGCCCCTCGCCTGCCCCGTAGATCCTGGTGCCGACACGGACGACCGCCCGAAACGACTTCTGGTGGTCGGGCCCGCTCTCCTGAACCTGATACTCGGGGACGCCGAGGAGTTCTGCGGCCGTCAGCTCCTGCAGGGAGGTTTTCCAGTCCAGCCCGGCGCCAAGCCGCGCCGAGCGGGCAATCACCGGATCGAACAGGCAGTGGACGAGCCTGGCCGCCTCACCGAGCCCGCAGTCCAGATAGACCGCGCCGATGACGGCCTCCAGCGTGTCAGCCAGAATCGAGGACTTGTCCCGTCCTCCGGTGCCTTCTTCGCCGCGACCAAGCTTGATGTGACGGCCGAGTTCGAGACCACGCGCGACACCAGCGAGTGCCCGCATGTTGACGACGGCGGCTCGAAGCTTGGCGAGCTGGCCTTCGGGCAGATCGGGATGTTCGCGGAACAAGGTGTCCGTCACTATCAGGCCAAGCACCGAGTCGCCAAGGAACTCCAAGCGCTCGTTGGTCGGCAGCCCGCCGTTCTCATACGCG
>WNFX01008037.1_pt1 | contig 11105 bp, 8 predicted proteins | sample 5400111 | NCBI WGS metagenome assembly WNFX01 (sample SAMN13153363, study PRJNA577476) | soil metagenome | isolation source: 40 cm soil or saprolite under grassland replicate 1 | place: USA:California | collected 2016-06-15
AGACGAACTTATGTATTCGCTGACGCGTACCCGAGCCTTGCCGAGCCAAGCTAGCCGTCCGTTCGAGGTGCCAGCCCGACATGGGCACCAAGCACGTTCGACCCAGTTGCAGCTTGCCTTTGGTCAGATGACGCTCTTGCCCCCGCGAAATGAGCCGCGAGCGAGCAAGGACCCTGTGACGGTGTGGGTCATGCGCGTGTGGGAAGAGCAGGCGCCAGAAGGAGAGGAGCCCTTGGAATGGATCTTGTTGACCTCGGTGCCCACCACGACGTTGGAACAAGCCTGGGAGCGGGTGGACTGGTATGGGCGAAGCTTTCTGGACGAGGACTATCACCAATGCCTCAAAAGTGGCTGTCGCATCGAGCAACGGCAATTGCAAACGGTTGACGGCTTGATCCGTTTGCTGGGTCTGTTGTCCCCGCTTGCCGTGCGCTTGTTGCAGGTGCGTGCGTTGGCGCGGGAAGAACCCGAGCGCCCCGCTCACGAGGTGATTGAGCCTCTGATGCTGGTGGTCTTGGCCCAGCGCTCGGGTCACGCGCCTGCTAGCATGACGGTGGGCACTTTCTGGACGGAGGTCGCACGCCTGGTGGGTAAGAATCAGGTCTAAAGACACGGGGGCTTAGCTTTCCCTCTCAGGCTCTCCTTGTTTACTAATCAAGGGGTTTCAAATAGCTTTTCTCTCGGGCATTTTCAGACTCACTGGCCCGCAAGCGGACCTATCTTTTTATTTGGTGTCGAAGTGCTCGTTCGGGCTGCGCCGCGAACGGGCACTTCGACACCAAATAAGGGAGAGGGAATTTTAGTAAGATACTCTGTTCAGGCAATTGTAAGGCCAGAAATGGCGCTTGCAAGGAGGGTATCAGGAAGGTCAACGACAATAACAATTGGTTTATTAACTACTCTGCTTGATCGGTTATTTGGAGTTTTCGATGAAATTTATACGCCGCATTGCCTGGACAGCGGTTGCCTTCACATATTTTCTTGTCGCACTGGGTGGCACGGTACGCACCACGGATTCTGGTTTGAGTTGCCCTGATTGGCCTCTCTGTTATGGTAAGGCCTTTGCTACTATAGACTATCACACATTTCTTGAGCAGTTTCACCGTTATGTAGCCGCCATTGTGAGTGTGCTGGTGGTCACACTGGCAATCAGCGCCTTTATATGGGCGCGCAAGGAGCGACATATATTAGTGCCTGCCCTCATTGCCCCGGTTCTGCTGGTTATACAGATCGTGCTGGGTGGGCTGACTGTCCTGTGGAAGTTGCCCTCGAATATCATTACGGCGCACCTGGGCACGGCGCTGGCTATTTTTGCCACGATTATTACGATTGCGGTCATGGCGGGCAAGCCAGCAGCAAGCAAAGAGCATCCAGAGAAGACACGTAAGTTTGCGCGACTCGCGGTGACCAGCGCCTTGCTCGTCTATGGTCTTATGCTCAGCGGCTCCTATGTGGGCCGATATCAATATCTTACACCGCATTTTTGCGACCATTGTAGGGCTGGTGCTCATCTGGACACTCATATCGGCCTGGCGCAGGCGCAAGGTTGCTCCTGGACAGGCCTGGATTGCACTGGCGGGTGGTGTCCTGTTTGTAGCACAGGCGATTGTTGGTGGGCTGATTGTCCTGTTGTACAAACCGGCATTTGTCGCCGGTTTACATCTTGCTCTTGCTACCGCCGTATGGGGAACGCTGGTCTTGCTGGCTGCACTGGCTACAAAACAATGGCGTGCTGCACTGCAAGAACAGGAGGTAGGGGCGGCTGACGAAGCGGAGGAAGCGGTAACAGTCGAGCCAAAGAAAGAGTTGGGACCTGTACAGCAAACCATTGCCAACTATGTCGACCTGATGAAGCCGCATGTTACGGTACTGCTCTTAGGTACAACGGCCGCAGCTATGGCTATTGCCTACCAGGGATTGCCGCCACTGGGCCTGGTAGCGGCGACATTACTGGGTGGGGCCATGGCGGCGGGCAGCGCTAACTGCATCAATTGCTATATTGACCGCGATATCGACCAGATCATGGGGCGCACACAACGGCGCTCTCTGCCTTCCGGTAGAGTGCAGCCGCACCACGCCTTGATCTTTGGTATTGTTCTGGGGATCGGTTCGTTCGTCGTCTTGAGCGCATTTGTGAACCTGCTCAGCGCGACCCTGGCGTGCTCGGCCATCCTCTTCTACGTCTTTGTCTATACACTCGGCTTGAAACGGACATCGGCGCAGAATATCGTGATCGGCGGAGCGGCGGGCGCTGTGCCCGTCCTGGTAGGCTGGGCGGCTGTCACGAATACTGTCACCTTACCGGCCATCTGGCTCTTCGCCATCATCTTCTACTGGACACCGCCACACTTCTGGGCGCTCTCACTGCTCATCCAGAAGGATTACGAGAAGGCGCATATTCCTATGCTACCCGTGGTGATGGGCGAGGGCGAGACGCGCAAGCAAATTTTCCTCTACTCGCTATTGCTGCTGGCAGTGACCCTGGTGTTGTTTGGCATGCGTGCTATGGGCTACTTCTACCTGGTGGCGGCCCTTGTCCTGGGCGGCATCCTGGTCTACATGTCGCTACGCCTGCTGCGTGAGAAGTCAAAGAGCCGGGCCAAAACCCTCTTCTGGTACTCTAACTGCTACCTGGCGCTGATCTTTGCAGCGATGGTGCTGGACCGGACCATACATTGAAAAAAGGCACATATACTATGAACTGGCGGTTGGCATCACGGCTCTCTGTTGTTACCCTCGCAGCGCTGGTAGTGATCATTGTAGCCGTCCTGGGCACACGCGCAGGAGGATTAACCTCTAACGCTTCTAATCTCACACCCGCGGTAAACTCGTCTGGCCTGCAAGGCACGGACCTTGGAGGTGTACCTGCCCCGAATTTTCGCCTGACCGATCAATTTGGCCGGCCGGTCTCGCTAGCGCAGTTCAAAGGCAAGCCGGTCGTTCTGACGTTTCTCTACACACACTGTCCCGATCAATGTCCTCTGACCGCCGAAAAGCTGCATGCCGTGATGCTCAGCCTGGGCAGCGATGCGCAGCGCGTAGGGGTAGTGGCAGTGAGCACAGACCCCAAGAGGGATACTACGGCTGCGGCACTTAACTTCTCCCAGATACATAGGATGCAGAACTACTGGCATTACCTCTTGGGAACGGAGAGTGAGCTATCGCCAGTCTGGTCAAGCTACTCGGTCTATGCAGCGCCCACTCCGACAAGTACAGGTGGATCGGTTGCGCATACAACGGCGGTTTATGTTATCGACAAACAGGGGCGCGAGCGTGTCTTCTTTGGAAGTGACTTCACCTCGGCCCAGTTGACGAAGGATCTGCAAATCTTGTTGAAAGAGTAGCCAGGTGAACGGGATGGGTTTGGAAGAGTAGATTCTTGAATAGCTGGAACATTCATAATCGAATCAACCTCTATTTGCTTGATGCTATTCCCACGGCAGCCTTAATTGGCGTCTCGGCCTCAAAGGGACGCAACTTAGGGGAGCAGTTCCAACTTGTTTCATCCTGGTTGAGAAAGCTTCACCAAATTTTGTGATTTCGCGTGTATTTTTAACGAAAGTGCAACTGAATTCCGATTCCTCAATATGCTAAAGTTTCGCTGAAACAGTCAAGAAATTTTGAAGATGGCATTTTGCCGTTGAGGAGAATATATGCAAGAAGAAGAAATCACTATCCCCCAGATGGTTGAGGATGTTCGTGCAGGGAAGATGGGTCGCCGCCAGTTTATGAAGAGACTTACAACTATGGGTATTACTGCCGCTGGCATTGGAGCTATTGTCGCTGCATCCAAATCATCGGCTGCGACAGCTCCCCTCCAGGTGCACATGGCTGAGCATGCAGCCAAGCATATTCAACTTCACGACCAGCATCTCACTCACCAGTCACAGGGAAACACCAGTGAATTGCACAACGACTACGCCGAGCATGCAGTCGTTGAGGATAGCATGCATGCACAGTCTTTCGTTGGCCGCGCTGCTATTATGGGGCGGAAAAACCTGGTTCTGGCTGCTGCCTCCGATGCTACGATCAGCGTGACGAACCGCATTGTGCATGGTAACCAGGTGACCGCGGAGTGGGTGGCTACTGGTAGACATACTGGCGATCTCGCAGGCTTACCTGCCTCTGGTCGTTCGTTCACCCTGCGTGGTGTCACGGTGGTCATACGTGAAAAGGGTAAGATCGTTCGTGAGGCGCTTTACTATGATGTGAGCGAACTTCATCGCCAGCTCCGTTGAGCCTCTAATTAATAAAGGAATACCGTGACCATGGCTAATTCTTCTGTTGCCGATGATGCTCGCCTTTCTTTAGAGCATGGTGGGGACGATGTACCGGAGGCATTACAAATACCTACCAAAGCCGCGAGCCCCGGCTTTCAATTACTATTGTCTCTGGCTAATATGGTCATCTGGCTCAGCATCTTGCCCATAGGGCAAATCCTGCTGCCCACCCAGATTGCCGCCCTCAATGGGGCGAATAAGTTCAGCTACCTCACTATAGCTACTGTTGTGGGAGTTCTCGCCGCAGTTATTACCAATCCAATTGCCGGCGCCCTGAGCGATCGTACGACGTCGCGCCTGGGGCGACGTCGGCCCTGGTTCATCGCTGGGACGGTCTTTTCTGTGGTAACGCTTGCCTTGATGGCAAACGCCACCAGTTTTGTCGCGCTGGTGATCTGGTGGGGCATCTTCCACATCGCTGCCAATGCGGTGCTGGCAGGACTCTCAGCGGTTGTTCCCGACCAGGTGCCTGTGCGGCAGCGTGCCACGGTGTCGGCTTTCGTCAGCCTTTCATTGCCATTAGGCGCGGTCATCGGGGCCCTGCTCGTCACGCGAGTCGTCAATTCGACGCAATTGTCCTATTATACATTCATTGGCGCTCTTCTCGTTGTCATGGTGCTCTTCCTGCTGGTGCTGCGCGATAAGCCCCTCCCTAAGGGAGCAGCGCCGCGCTTCAATCTCGGTGCCTTTGTGGCAGGCTTCTGGGTGAATCCCGTGAAGTACCCTGATTTTGGCTGGGCGTGGATTACCCGCTTCCTGGTGTACCTGGGCTACTTTACCTCATTAGGTTATCTCCTGTACTTTCTACAAGACGCGGTGCATTACCAGAAGGCGGCTCAGGGCGTCACAACTTTTCAAATCATTCTCACAGGGACGCTGCTAATTGCCTCTGTTTCCAGCGGCATGCTCTCAGACAAGTTCCAGCGGCGCAAGATCTTTGTCATCGGTGCGAGCCTGGTGATCGCTCTTGCATTCTTGATCCTGGCCTTCTTCCAAACGTGGCCTGCGGTAGAGTTAGCTGCTGCTGTGCTTGGGATCGGCTTTGGCGCCTACCTTGGAGTTGATATCGCGCTGATCACACAGTTGCTGCCGTCGGCCAACGCTCGTGGCAAGGATCTTGGGATCATCAATATTGCTAACGCTTTTCCGCAGATTGTGGGTTCTACAATTGCCGCTTTGGTGATTAACGCCTTTCACAGTTACACCATTCTCTTCGTGCTCGCGGCCATTCTTACTTCGCTAGGTGCTGTGCTAGTCCAGCGGATTAAAAGTGTGCGATGATAAAGAACACATCTTGCAAGAGAGGCATATTCCTGGTATTCTTACTATTGAGGGGACTCCTGTACGAAGCAGGGTCTCAGTAGATTGTAGATAAATCTTAGAGGAAAGCGAGAGCTCATGGATACTCCTCTTCAAAGTGTTGATTTGACTGCGAACGAGTTGAAGGCATCCTCACTGGCCGCTGCTGAAGAGCTGGGAGAAGGCGAAGTTGAGCATCATATTCACATGCCCAACCCGAGTTTTTGGCCATTTGTCCTTAGTGTGGCAATAGCTGTGACAGTCGGCGGTTTACTGTTCGTTAACACCTTTCCCTGGGTCTCAATCATTGCTGCCCCCTTTATCCTCATTAGTATTGTGGCATGGGGACTGGAAGATCCATTCGCCTCACGCGAAGGCCCGAGGAGGGCTAGACATTTGCCAACTACATATGCTGAGGCGGCCCAGACCGGTAGACCAACAGTGCTTGCAGAGCAAGTACTGCAAGAGGCCCAGGATGTGGCTGATAGTACGGTGACGGTCAGCAGTACGGAATGGAGCGCACATCCTGTCAAGGTGGAGATCGAGCGCGAGGGCGTTATTCTGGCCTTGTACGGTAAGGTCGAGTTAGCGGTACAACGCAAGGAACTCGAGGAGAGATTGCTGCAAATGCCCGGGGTGATTGATGTGAAGAACTTCCTCGTGGCCGAAGATGATATCTTGAACGCGGTGAATGAGCGTATCGAAAAGTTGAGGGCCGCTGGCAAGCTCGAAGGGGCAAGAGATATCCGCGTACTGGTAGAGAATTATATTGTTAGCCTGTATGGTTATACTCCGACTAACGAGATGAAGTATATGCTCGAGAGGGAGATTGTTGGCATTCCTGGCGTGCGGGTTGTGATCAATCATATTGGCATTAATGAGGACATACCCGGCAACCTGGGAAGAACCAACAATAAAGTTGGGAAGTAAGTAACAGATTTAGCCCAAACAAAAACCAGGCACCGCTCCGGTGCCTGGTTTTTGTTTGGGCTAAATCTGTTACTTAGCGTTTGCGCAGGAAGGCAGGGATGTCGATTACGTCACCTACAGGTGTGTTGCGATTTCCCCGCGGGAGATCAAGCCCTTTCTGATCGAGGCGACGAACTGGGCGCTGGGGACGCTGATCGCCTGAAGAGCGCTGCGCGGGTTGCGCCTCAGGCTCAGGCACAGGGAGGCGTCCGCGTGAACTTGTTCCCGTACCCGGCACTGGAATATCCCCTGTATCGTCTTCCAGGTCAAACACATCGTTACTGATATTGCGCACGTCGCTCGCGAGTCCCTGGCGCGCTGGCTCCTGCATAGGAAGTGGTGGCATTGGTCGCTGTCGTGGCGGTTCCTGCACCGGCGGCTGGGGCTGCGGCCTCTGCCGCGCTGAATCGGCCGGACCCGTCGGATGGTTTGCCATATTTATTGGCGGCGTCACCGGCAACGAGCCATAGCCTTGCTGGATAGCTGGCTGCTGTTGGTGCTGTTGATGCTGCTGGCGCACCGGCGCGTTCCCGTTTCCACTACCGTTTCCACTCATTGGTGAAGACGAGGCTGAATACAACATACTGCGATCATAGGCGACGCGGTTCTGCTGCGGTTGTGAGACCGGTGAGACCGTCGAGACGGGTACTGATAGATGCGGCCGCATCTGTTGTCCATCAAAGCCAGTCGCAATCACGGTAATCTTGACCTTCCCATCAAAGGTAGGGTCTTGCACTGCTCCAAAAATGATATTCGCCTCTGGATGCGCAGCTCTGCTGATGATATCCGCCGCTTCATTGACCTCAAACAGCGTCAGGTCCATGCCACCTGTGATATTAAACAGGACGCCACGGGCCCCACTGATATCTATATCCAGTAATGGGCTGGCAATCGCCATGTGCGCGGCATCTAAGGCACGAGTATCGCCGCTCGCCTCGCCAATCGCCATTAAAGCAGAGCCGGCCGTGGACATGATCGTCTTCACGTCAGCGAAGTCCAGGTTGATCAGCCCCGGTACAGTGATCAGGTCACTGATACCCTGGATGCCCTGGCGGAGTACGTCGTCAGCGAGCCGGAAAGCCTCTGAAAGCGGCATTTTCTTGTCGGCAACCTGCAGGAGTCGGTCATTGGGGACAGTAATCAAGGTATCGACATGCTGCTTCAGGTTGACAATACCTTCCTCAGCCGCGTTACGCCGTTTGTTCCCCTCGAAGGTGAACGGTTTGGTGACGACGCCGACCGTCAACGCGCCGACCTCGCGTGCAATCTGCGCCACTATGGGGCTGGCGCCCGTTCCTGTACCCCCACCCATACCGGCTGTGATAAAGACCATGTCCGAGCCTTTGAGTATTTCATACAGCTCTTCAGCATTCTCTTCCGCAGCCTTGGCCCCAACGCCAGGATTGCCACCCGCACCGAGGCCACGGGTCAGCTTGTCTCCGATGCGAATACGATGTTGAGCTTCTGTGAGCAGCAAGGCCTGAGCGTCAGTATTGACAGCGATGAACTCGATCCCCATCATGTTCGCCTGGATCATACGATTGACCGCATTGCTGCCTCCGCCTCCTACACCGATGACCCGGATCTGGGCGAAGCCTTCTACCTGGTGATTTCCAATTGGTAACATATTCGTGGCCCCCTTCTTAAGGAATAAAAGCACGTAGCCAACGTCCGAAACGAGAAATGAAATCCATTGGCCCATCTTCCTCTAGCTCCTCGTCTCCGATGAGGAATGAGGTATGGGTCAAGGCCCACTGTAAGAGGCCAACCGCGGTTGCATAAGACGGTCGAGAAATCGAGTCAGCCAGTCCATGCAGTCCAAGCGGAGAGCCAATGCGTGCAGGGAGGTCCAGTATCTGCCCTGCCAGTCCCAGGATGCCCGGCAATTCAGCAGTTCCACCTGTGAGCACCAGGCCCGCCGGTAGTAAGCCATCATAGCCAGATTTCCTAATTTCCTCGTGGACCATTTCAAAAAGTTCTTCCACGCGGGCCTGGATGATCTCAGCCAGTAACTTACGTGGCACGAGATCATCGCAGTCCGGCATGAATTGCGATAGGTCGATCATTTCGTCATCAGAGATAGTGGAAGGGTCGCAATGACCGTAAGTCACTTTGAGTTCTTCCGCCACCCCAAAGGGCAGACGTAGGCCAATAGCGATATCGCTCGTAATCAGGTTGCCCCCAATGGGCAAGACTACGGTCTGCCAGATAGCTCCGTTGGAGAAGACAGCGATATCCGTGGTTCCACCACCAATATCAACCAGTGCGACTCCCAGGTCAGTTTCACCATCCGCCAGCACAGCCTCACTGGATGCCAGCGGTTCCAACACAAGGTCCTCGATCTCTACACGCGCTTTATGCACACACTTGATCAAGTTGTGAATTGAAGACACCGCCCCGGTAATGATATGCGTCTCCACCTCGAGGCGGAAGCCGGACATGCCAATGGGGTTCTTGATGCCCTCTTGCCCATCAACGACATAGCCGCGTGGTATCACATGGATCACCTCGCGGTTGGCGGGGATGGCGATAGCTCGTGCGACTTCGATAGCCCGGCTAATGTCGTTTTGCACAATATCCCGATTGCTGGGCGAGATGGCGACAAATCCTTTGCTATTCTCCGAGGCAATATGGCTGCCGGCAATCCCCACATACGCTGTGGTTATTTTCTTTCCTGAAAGGCGTTCTGCACGATCCAGAGCCGCTGCAATGGAAGTGACGGTCTCTTCTATGTTCACCACCACCCCACGGCGCAAACCCTGTGAAGGGCAGGTGCCAACGCCAACAATATTCAGTTTCCCGTCACGATCTAGTTCACCGACGAGAACGCAGATTTTTGTTGTTCCTACGTCGATACTGACGATCACCCGCTCTTGCACGATACACGCTCCTCATTGGGCGGTAGAATTTTTCCAGGGCGACCGCACTATCCGGGGCGACTACATGGTTAGTTCGTGTAGCACCGGGCGACCGCAAGGGTCGCCCCTACACTACACGGTTAGTTCGTGTAGTGAAAATGCCCCTACCCCGTGAAAATGCCCCTACCCTGGCCCTACAAATGCTTAACTCTTTAATGTATAAACAGGACGAAGTCCGAAGCGCAGATCAACCGTTGCCAGGTTGAGTTGTTGTTGCTGCGCCAAAGCGAGAATCTGCTGGAGTTCTATGAGTCGATTGTCCAGTGGGTTAGCATCAAGCGGGCCACCCAGGTAGGCTAACCAGCCGGCTTTACTTTTGACGACATATGATCCATATTCTCCCGCGTTGCTTTGCCCATTAACAAGTGGTGCAGGCGTGGTATCATCGTAAAGCAAGGTAAAGTCTGTGTTGCCTACCACCCTGGGCAAACGTTCAAACACTCCTATGGCAAACGTGATAACTGCCTTGTTGACCCGGGCTCCCGGGTGTATAGTTTGCCCTGCCACATCTTTTCCTCCATTCCCATGGTTACGCATGTCTATAACGGTCTTAAGTGAATCGGCTCCTATCGTCTCGCTCGCAGGAGCGATCACTACTCCATGCCTATCTACGCTGTACGTTCCATTTTTCGTCTGCCAGAGCAAGACTGGAGTACGCTCGCTTACTATCACCTGTAACTGGTTGGGCCACTGCTTCTCCAGGTCTGCCGAGGCTACCATGGGTAACAGGTCGATGCGAGCGGTCAATGCCGCCACATCGATCAGAAAAATGTTCTGACCCTGTATACCCATATGCTGGATACTTGGTACCAGGATAGGATTATGTGTTCCGGCCACGCTGACCTGGGCAATACGAAAGGCGGCGCTGGTAAGAGCAAAGTTTGCTCCCAGGATGACCATCAAGACGAGCGCAAATATGCCCAACACTTTCCAAAGGAAGCCTGTACGTCGTCCATGTCGTCGTCCGCTGCGTACGGGGATAGGTGAAGGTTGGTACCGCGGCAGAGAACGCTTGATGGCGGGCATCTGCCCACTCGATGAAGGTACACCTGTCTGGCTAAGCGTGCGCGGCATGACACTGGGATATGCTTGCGCCCTGGCACGGGAGGAATACATGCGATTCCGCCGTTCGACATACCTCTCCCCCGCTGCCGGCTGCACTGCATCCGGCCTGGTGACCACGCGCTGGCGAGTACGTACGCCAGAGTGCGTTTCTCTCATACCTGTTGCACCTGGTATCCTCCGTTCGCCAGCAGGATGAGGAGTTGATGATACCGGACGCCTATAGATATGAGTAGCTATCTGCTCTTGTAGTTGTCTTTTTTCTTCTTTCATAACACCTCCCACTCACCGCGCAGCTCAACTTCCAATTCCAGGTCCACACCGAACCTTTCACGAACGCGGTTACGAGCCTCCTTAATCAGTGTTGCCACGTCGGCAGCACTGGCACCTCCTAGATTGACGATAAAGTTGGCATGACGTTCAGAGATTTTCGCCCTGCCAGAGGTCATCCCCTTCATACCAGCCTGCTCAATGAGACGACCGGCGTAATCCCCAGGGGGATTTTTGAAGACTGAGCCTGCGCTTTGCTGCGGTGGCTGCGTCCTCTTACGATGTTGTTTATATTGCTCAATGAGCA
>WNFX01006514.1_pt1 | contig 11104 bp, 11 predicted proteins | sample 5400111 | NCBI WGS metagenome assembly WNFX01 (sample SAMN13153363, study PRJNA577476) | soil metagenome | isolation source: 40 cm soil or saprolite under grassland replicate 1 | place: USA:California | collected 2016-06-15
ATCCGCTCAGTCGAGAGTTATGATGCGCATGTCGTTTTCTGCGAACCGACAGAGGATGCACGCGAGATCGCGTGCGCAGAGGTGATCAACAAAACCGGCGCGACGCTGATTCATTCGTTTGAGAACGAACACGTAATAGCGGGGCAGGGGACAACGGCAATGGAATTGCTCGAAGACGTTCCTGATCTTGACGTGGCGATGTGCCCCATCGGCGGCGGCGGTCTGCTCTCCGGCACGGCGATCGCTGCAAAATCGATGCGCCCTAAAATCAAAGTAATCGCAGTGGAACCGGAGAATGTTGACGACGCGGCGCAATCGTTTCGGGCGGGGCGACGGCTCATTACCGAAAAGAAATTCACCATCGCCGACGGACTCCGAACAAACGTTGGCGAACCAAATTTTGCGATCATCCAGCGCTACGTGGACGACATTGTGACTGTGAGTGAAGAAGCGATCGTATCAGCGATGCGCACCATTTGGGAGATCATGAAGATTATCATCGAACCGTCAGCGGCTGTTCCGTATGCCGCCATTCTTGACCGAGCAATCGATGTTAGTGGAAAGCGTGTAGGAATTATTCTTACCGGAGGGAATGTCGACCTCGATGCGCTACCGTGGATCTGTAGCCGCGATCCGTGATCTCGGCGGTCCCTGCATAAACGATGCCGCCCACAGCAGATATTTTTACCCAAGCGAGGGAACCAGCAGTCGACTCAGAATCGAAACGTCTATTCGTAAAGGAGTTTAATCACTATGAAAGGGATAACTGTAACCATAGCGGCATTCATTCTCGTGTTTGGGACTGTTGCTTCGCGCGGAGCGAACCTGGATAGAATTTCGGCGGAAACCGGAGTTCCGGTCGCGACGCTGCAGGCGGAAAGGGCATCGACTGGGCTTGGCTGGGGTGGACTGGAAAAAGCGCACCTGCTAGCCAACGCGTCTGGCCAGAGCTTCGACACTATCGTAGGCAAATTTCACGGCGGAGAAGGCTGGGGAAAAATTGCGCACGACTACGGGCTGAATCTTGGCCATGTGGTGAGCAACGCGCGCCGTTCGGGCAACGCCGCAATGCACGCACACAACATTAAGACGATGCATGGCAATAAAATGACGACGTCTCATGGCAAGAGTGCTACGAACATTGGAAGAGGGCACACCAATAGAACGAGTATGAGGCACGGTGTTGGTCACGGCTCGAGCTTTAGATCCGGTTACAGTGGATCTCATGGCATGCATTCGATGAGCCACTTCGGTAGCTCTCGCATGGGTTCAATGGGCCACGGCGGTCGCGGTCGGTAAACATCGCGGGACACTGTAGGGCGCGCGGTCCTCAGCGCATTGGTTGCGAGGCGGCAAACCGACCCACGCGTCCGCTGATGACAGCGGACACTACAGGACGGGACGCGCGTTTCCTAAACCTCTGTCGCAGCCCAGAATCTGGCGAATGCGCTTGGCCAGCTGCGGTCGATGACGCTGTTTCGAGCGGATTTGCCCATGCGCTCTCGGAGCACGGGATTTGTTACCAGTGCTCGAATCGCGCACGCAAAATCTTGTACGTCGTGTGATTTGGTGATCAGACCGTTGGTCTTGTCTTCCACTAACTCCTTGGGCCCGCCGGAGTCGGAAACGACTACCGGCACACCGCACGCTTGCGCTTCAAGGATGACGTTGCCGAACGTATCGGTCGTGCTGGGAAAGACAAAAATGTCTGCAGACGCATAGGCAGTGGCCAATTCGTCACCTGTGAGATAGCCGGTGAAAATCGCTTCTGGCAAAGATTTTGCGAACGCCTCGGAATAGGGGCCATGACCAACGACAAAAAGTTGGACTGGCAACCCCTCGTCGCGCAGACGACGATAAGCCGCTGCCAAAAGATCGAGGTCTTTCTCCCGTGAAATCCGGCCGACATAGAGCAAGCGCACCTCGCCATTGTACGCACCAAATTTTTCGAAAAACGCCGGCTCTCGTCGTGCCGGATGAAACAGCTCGGTGTCGAGGCCGCGCGGCAAGATTTTCAGTCTTGCAGGATCGAAGCCCCGCTTAATCCAGCTTTGCCGATACTCTTCGGAGTTAACGAACACGGTGTCGAGCTGACCATAGAACCAATGCATGTAACGCCATGCCACGCTTTCAAGGAAGCTGTCCTCCGTAAGAATGCGGATGTATTGCGGAAAGTCCGTGTGATAGATGCCGCTCGTTTGCAGGTTGAGCATCTTAGCGGCCATTAGTCCAGTCAATCCAACTGGCCCGGGCGTGCTGATGATGATCTCAGTGAATTTCTCCCGTTGTACGTAATCGAGCATCTGGAGAATCGGGGGGAAACTCAATTTTTGGAGTTCGTACTCTGGCAATTCAAATTCGCCGATAGGAGGGAAGTTTTTAATTGGGATGTCGCACGTTTGCAGATTGCTCCGTGAGGTTACGACGATGAGTTCCTTGCCGGCTGCTACACCGGCGGCGGTCATTTTGCGGATGGTAGTCGCAACACCGTTAACATCTTCCAAAGTATCCGTGAACCAGGCGCGCTTACGATTTTGCAAAGCGACCGGAACTGCGCCTGTTAGTTCCTTAAAAACAGCCCGCAACCATTTTCGAGAGGGCGCCTGGCTGTGGAATCCGTAGATGTATGGCGTTAGAATTACGAGAATCGGCACAATTGCGCTAAGGGCCTGCATGCTCTCGACCATGTTACCGCCGCTGATTTGCTGAACGAACTTGCTGAAAAAGCGAAACGCCAGCTGCTCAGCGACCATGTTTGCCATCAGAAACGTGCGACGCTCCGGCTCGTCAACTCCCTCCAGTTGCGCGGCGAGTTTCGCCTTTACCTCCGGGCGCGCGAAATAACCCGAAAGCTCTTTCCACAGCGATACGTTTGCGGGCTTGACGAATTCGAAAATTTTCCCGGACAGAACGCCTTGTACGATAAAGTCCGTCTTCTCTTTGAGCGTGAATTCAGTGGGATCGAGCCCCTCCATAAAACGCGAAAACATCTTCTCCACCAAGGCCGCGCCCGGCCCGAGTTTTTCATGGAAACGGTCCTGAATAAAACACGCGACCGTATTGTAAAAGCCGTGCGACAGAATTAAGGGAGTTCCTCCCTGGCCGCGCACCTCGCACTCGCCGTTGCGAATGTAGTGGAGAAATTCTTCCGCAGAATCCGCACCTGGCGTTTCCGTGAAGACCGAAGCTGCAAACTGCCCACCGTGGTCGTCCGAACCGCCAACGAATACTTTCTTCCAAGGTTCCGCGTGTGTCGGCGCAAGGTTGTGACGATTGGCGAGCTCGTCGACCTTTTCCGGCGTTAATTGCTTGAAAAGAGTTTGAGCCAGCTCGCTAAGGAGCGCGTCGCGCAGGCCGTTGATACCTTCGAAATGCTTAAAGAGAAGAATAAGCTGCTCAAGATGGCTTGCCTCAAGTTTCCCGTTCACGCTGTAGAGGGGATGCGCTACTGCATGGGCAATCTGTCCCGCTTGCAGGTAGCGTTGCAGCTCAAAGATGTTATCGCGCACACCCTCGATGTCGCGATGTTGCTGTTCTGAGATTCCCCAAACAAGGATGTGCAGCTTGCACGCGTCATGGGGAAAATGCGTCGTGACCTGTTCGCTGACAAAGGTGCGAGGCAGGCGCGCAATCTGCAGGCAACCCTCGATTGTATCGTGGTCAGTGATGGTGGCGTAATCCATTCCGTGCTTGAGCAGTTGCCCGTAAAGCGTCTTTGGGTCCGAATAGCTGTCGGGAAAATCAAAGCGGCGGAAGAGCCATTCTTCCGATCGCGCACTGTAGCGCGAGTGAATATGTAAATCGCACCTGCTCACGTCTACAGGCCCCGTCTCAATCTTTGTTCCGCGATCCATTCCTGGTAGGTCGTCGCCGTGCGCGACCCGACCGATCCGTGGATCAGATGAATAATTTGTTTCCAAATCGCCGCATGCGAATGATCCGACGGGTGAATGCTTATGCGCAAGAGCGAACTCGCCTTTGGAAGTCGGAACAGAGTCGCGTTCCACGCGCGACTGAGGCCCCGCCGCCAATTATTTCGAACACTGTAAACTAATGTCCTTGCGGGAAACACCTTGCTCGAACGTAAATCGCACACAGTGCGCAGGCGTGTCGTGTACTCCATTTCCGCATCGCGTGCAGCGCGTTCCACGTCTTCATTAAGTAACCACGCAGGCGCTACAAAACCTCGCGGCTTGAGGCCGTGCGCGCGAAATTCGTCTCGTGCGGCCACGATGCGGTGCAGAGCTTCGTCATAACTCAAGTCGTAAAACTCGCCCTCGTCTTGTGTGTAGAGTCTCGTCAGGAATTTGTCGCCCAGAGTTTCTTTTGCGCGGCGCGGACGTTCGTGAAAATACCCATGAATGACGATTTCGTGACCGTCGGCTTCCAGATCCCGGAGCCACGACACAAATTGCCGGTCTGTTGTGAACAGGCCCTGATGGTGATAATCGGGCACCACAAGAAGAGAACAGACGCGCACACCGCGATGGGCCAGTTCTGAAATAATTGTGTTTGCGATTTGTCGGGTTGAAGGAGCGACGTCATGCAAAGAAACGACGATAGAGTCCTTCGCAGCACCGGCTGCTGCAACGAGTGGAAGGAACTCCGTTGCCGCAATCGTACTCATTTCGCAATTTTCGGCTCCGATGCAGTTTTGAACAAGCCAAAAGGTGGAACGCGTTGTCCTCAACGCGTTGGCTGAATCATTGCGGCTTTGCCGCCTGATAACTTGCGCCTTCGGCGACTCATCTGGCATCGTCTTCGGAGAAGCCGATCCACCTATTTCGCAGCCATCTTTACAATTTCGCGGAACGCTGCCTCCGTCAGAGGCATGACCGACAAACGCGATTGCCGAACCAGTGGAATTCCCTTCAGCCGTGGATTGGCTTTGATTTCGCGCAGCGTGACCGGCCGTCGCAGTGGTTTGATCGGCGCAAGATCGACAGTGGACCAATCGCCTTCTTTCGCAGTCGGATCCGGAAAGGCGGTCCGCGTTACTTTCGCGATTCCGACTACGGCTTTTTCCTCACCGCTGTGATAGAAAAGCACCGCATCGCCCTCGCACATATTGCGTAGATTATTTCGCGCACTGTAATTGCGCACGCCCGTCCAACTCGTCTCGCGTTCTGCGATAAAGTCCGACCACGAGTATGAGGATGGTTCTTGTTTCACCAGCCAAAAGGATTTCATAAGGTCCAAATTCCAAGCTCACAATATCCAGAGAAACCTCAAGCCCGAATATCCGCATCGGTTTCCCACGCTTGCTGGTGATTGAAAGTTGGAGCTTCTTTGGGGCTCGGGTGTTGGAATTTGGAGCTTTGAAAAATGTTTTTTGTGGAGCTTACACGATTGCATTTGGAGCTTGAAAAACGCGATCTCCGCGCACAAGTGAGAGCATGCCGTGGTTGCCATTCATCACTTTTGAAGGGTCGGAAGGATCTGGAAAATCGACACAGGTACAGCGGCTCGCAGCGCGGCTGAAGAAATTGCAGATTCCGTTTCTTGTTACACGCGAGCCAGGCGGCACGCCGATCGGCGAAACAATTCGCGAATTGCTGCAATTTGCTCCGCATAATTCCAGCATGACACCGGAAACCGAGCTGCTTCTCTTCGAAGCGAGCCGCAGCCAACTCGTGCGCGAGACCATAAAGCCCGCTCTCGAGCGCGGCGTTTGCGTGATCGCAGACCGTTTCTTTGATTCCACGATGGTTTATCAAGGCGCGGCACGAGATCTGGACCGCCTGGTGCTCGAGCAGTTGAACGCGTTTGCCGTCGGCGATTGCGTTCCGGACATTACTTTCGTTCTGGATATCGATGCCGCGACGGCGGAATTGCGAATACAGAAACCGCGTAGACCGGATCGGATGGAACAAGAGCCTGCTGAGTTTTATGAGTGTGTGCGCCGCGGATATCGCGACTTGGCCAAGCGCGAACCGAAGCGAGTTGTGTTGATCGACGGATCGCATGACAAAGACGTAATCGAGCGTGAGATCTGGCAAATGGTCTCGGAACGATTCCCGGTTCTCGCTGCGCCGGCAAAACCGAAAGTCTAAAATCTAAGATGGCTTTTTCCCGCGCAACAGCTCTTGAGTATTTGCGCCGCGCCCACCAACAGAACCGGCTTGCGCATGCTTATTTGATCACAGGTCCGCCGGGCAGCGGCAAGCAGCTGCTGGCAGCGGACCTCGCCTGCCTTGTTAATGGCACACCAGCTACAGATGTTTTCTCGGCCAAGGCGCGTGAGATTTTCGTTGCCCGACCGGAATCGAAATCCCGGCGCATTGTGATTGCGCAAGTCCGGGATCTTGAGCACGCGCTGCAAATGCGCGCGTCCAATGGCCGACGTAAGGTTGCTATTATTCCCGACGCCGACCGGCTTCAAGCTGGGGCGGCAAATGCGTTTCTCAAAACGTTGGAAGAACCGCCAAAGGATTCCCTGCTGCTTCTGCTGAGTGCTTTGCCAGAGGCGTTGCCGGAGACAATTCTTTCCCGATGCATTGCGATTCCACTCGAGCCAAACGGTCGGCGACAAGGCAATGAGGAGGAAGAGAAGCTAGTGAAATTACTCCAACAAGCGTCCCAACAAGGAAGCTGGACCATTCAGTCTGCCTACAGGCTTGCTCAGGAGTTTCAACGTTTGCTTCGTGCGGTGCGGGACGAAGTAAAGAGCGAAACTGATAACGCGTTGAAACACGAACAAACACGCTACAAGGACGCTACTGACGGCGCGTGGCTGAACGAGCGGGAGGAGTACTACAAGGCGCTCACAGAAAGTCTTTACCTGCAGCGGCGAGCCGGTCTTATCGAGACATTGTTCGCCTGGTGGGCTGATGTTCTTCGCGCGAGTAGCGGCGTCGCCCAGCGTAATTTTCCGCGTGCAAACGAAGAAACGGCCGTACTCGCAACCCGCTTCAGCACCGCCGAGATCTTAAAACGCATCCGTTGCCTGCAAGAATTGCGCGATCAACTCGGACGCAATATTCACGAAGCGCTCGCAATCGAGGTCGCCTTTCTGACGATCTTCACCGCGTGAGAGCTGTGGCCGTCTCTCTGGGTGAGGCGCGTCCAGTGCTTCGCACAGCGAAGCGGCTACAGACATGATGTTTCTCCTTAACAAAGGCAGATGCGTTCGGGCTGGCAGTCTGTCCTGCCCAGAATTGAAGGAAACAAAACCAAGTCTGCCTGACCGTGGCTTCCGCGAGGGCAGGTTGACAAGAAGCCATCCAACCTTATCCAGTATGCACGTATGCGACATATTTTCCGATTAACTTTGCTGTGTGCCGGCGGTTCACTCCTCTTGCTCACCGGTTGTACAACGGCGCGGGTGGCCGGGGGCGGGCCATACCATGTGACCGCTTACCGCCCGCATGATCCTTCAGCCGTTCGCGTGAAAGTTTCGCTCTCGAAGCAAAACATCTATGTGATGGAGGGCGATCGGTGCCTGATGGCCGTGGCCTGTTCGGTTGGCATTCCAAGCAAGCCAACGCCGACGGGAAGTTTCAAGATTTACTCAAAGCAGGAACAAAAGCGTTCTGGCTCCTATGGATTTAGCGTGCAGGGCGATCGCATTGTTCCCTCCACCGGGGGTGGACCGGGGCGCTACGTCGGTTATCCGATGGGATATTGGTGCGAATTCGCGCCAGCGTATGGGTTTCATCAGGGCTTTGTGCATCCGTATCCGCGTACCCACGGCTGCATTCGATTGCACGGTGAAGCAGCTCCGAAATTTTTCGCGCTGGTCGAGATTGGGACCCCCGTGAACATTGCTACTACGCAGCCGGAGGATGCGACGCTTGCGTCCAAAGTGCAGCGGGTGGATGATTCTAAGACGCCTGATCCGCCAGGGTCGGTAATGATTTCGTCGGCGGCGTTTCAAAAACCAAGCGGCCCGTTGCTCGAATAAGAGAAGCGGCAGCGCCGCATCATTTCATGAGCACGAACCTAATTTCCAGCGGTACGACAGCGCGGGAGAAAGTGAATCTACGCACGCCCGACGTGATGGCTGCGGTGCAACAACAGGTCGAATCCCATTACCGCAGCGACATTGTCGATAAAGTGCGCCGCGCGGGGGGAATGATCTCCGTGGGCGACACCACGGTGCGACTGGCGAAAGAGTTTGGCTTTTGCTACGGGGTCGAGCGCGCGATTGATCTCGCCTACGCCGCGCGCAAAGTCTTTAAAGACCGCCAGCTATTTATCGTCGGTGAAATCATTCATAACCCGGAGGTCAATCATCAGATCGCCTCGCTAGGAATAAAAAACCTCACCGGCAAGAACAAGGAGGCTGACATTTCTGATCTGGGGCCTGAAGACGTGGTGATCGTACCGGCGTTCGGAACGGAATTGTCGATCCAGCAGCAGATCAAAGACCGCGGCTGCCAAGTTGTCGATACGACTTGCGGCGACGTAATGAGCGTTTGGAAGCGGGTTCGTAAATACGCAAGCGAATCGGCTACCTCCATCATTCACGGCAAAGCCGAACACGAGGAAACCAAGGCTACCAGCTCGCGTGCGCTTGGCGACGGCAGCGGGCATTACGTCGTCGTTCTAACGTTGGCAGATACCGATTACGTCTGCGAATACATCCGGCACGGCGGCGACAAACAAGCGTTTCTGGAGAAGTTCAAGGGCGCGCATTCGCCCGGGTTCGACCCGGATGTTCATCTGCAAACCGTCGGCGTGGCAAATCAAACAACCATGTTGCGCGGCGAAACGGAAGAGGTGCAGCGGCGAATACGACAGGCGATTGTCGATCGGGATGGGCCTGAGCTGGCGGAGAAGAATTTTCGGTTCTTCGACACAATCTGCGGCGCAACACAGGAGCGGCAGGATGCATTGCGCGAATTGCTCAACGTGCCGATGGACTTGCTCCTCGTCGTGGGCGGTTATAACAGCTCGAACACCTCGCACCTAGCCGAGATGGGTGAAGAAAAATTGCCCACCTACTTTGTGCTCAACGCTTCTCGGCTCGTTTCCGCCACGGAGATCAAGCATTACAATTTACACGAGAAACGCGAAATCGTCTCGCATTTTTGGCTGCCGAATGGTCCAGCCGTCATCGGCATCACCGCCGGTGCGTCTTGTCCGAACAACCTGATTGAAGAAACATTGATTCGCCTTTTTGAATTGCGCGGCATCTCGCGCCAGCAACTCGAGCTGGCCGCGTAGTGATCGAAGACCGCGATGGGCTCCGCCCTTTGTCATTCCGAGCGTAGCGCAGCGGAGTCGAGAAATCTATAGCTCTTTCGGCGCTCCTATCCTCGAGTCAATAGCCAGAGATGTCTCGACTCCGACCAATCGCTGAGCACGCAATTCCGCCACGTCATGCGAAATAAGTTTGTATGGCGCGCGCAATCTGGAAAGGCAGTATTAGCTTCGGGTTAGTCAACATCCCGATTGCCCTTTATCCCGCTACGCGACGGGAAGAGCTTAAGTTTCGTTTGCTGCGAAAAACTGATTTGAGTCCCGTCAATTATAAACGGGTAGCCGAAAAGGACGGCAAGGAAGTTCCATGGGACCAGATCGTGAAAGGTTACGAATACGAGAGAGGGAAATACATCGTGCTGAAGGATGAAGATTTCCAGCGTGTGGATCTCGAGGCTACCCAGACCGTGGATATTCAAGACTTCGTACATCAGGAAGAGATCGACCCGATGTTTTTCTACAAGCCTTACTATCTTGAGCCGCAAAAAGGCGGCGACAAAGCATACGCGCTTCTGCGCGACGCGCTCAAAGACACGAACAAAGTCGGCGTCGCCAAGGTGGTAATCAAGACGCGACAATACCTCGCCGGGGTCAAACCGGAAGACGGCGCTCTCGTGCTTGAGTTGATGCACTTCGCCGATGAACTAGCGGACCCGCAAAAACTTCACGTCCCCAAAAAAGTCGAAGTGGGCAAACGAGAAATGACCATGGCCAAGTCACTCATCGACAGCATGAGCACAAAGTGGAACCCTGAAAAGTACAAGGACGACTACCGCGAAGCGCTCATGGAAGTGATCGAGGAAAAAGTCGAAGCCGGCGGAAAAGAAATCGAAGAGAAACCGCGAAAAGCACCGAAACCAACGAAGGTGATCGATCTGGTTTCCGTTCTGCAAAAGAGCCTGGAGGAGACCGGCGCAAAGAGGAAAACGACGGGCCGATCTCGCGGTAAAAAAGCGCATCCCGCAAAGAAAGCAGCGTGAGGTGGATCGGCTTCTCCGAAGACGATGCGAAGAAGGGTCGCCGAAGGCGCAAATATCAGGCAAGGCCGCACGTGTAGCCAACGCGTTCGACCTTCCACTCGGGCTACAAGCTTGACACGCCGACTCGAGATCGTTCAGCCTTACGGCCATGAACTCTCTGAATCGGTTTGCAGATCCATTTTACTGCGTTACGCGGCTGATCGTCGGTCTGATGTTTGCCTCTCATGGCGGGCAATTAGTGCTGGGCATGTTCGGCGGGATGCCCGGTTCAGACAAAATGATGATGCAGGTGGGCGGCTGGATTCAACTTGTTGGAGGGTTTATGATCGCTTTCGGTCTGTTCACGCGCCTCGCCGCATTCATTTGCAGCGGCGAGATGGCAGTAGCTTATTTCATGATTCACGTGGCTAACGCGCCAACGCCGATGGCCAAATTTTTTCCGATTTCGAGCGCCGGACCGCAAGTATCGAACAAGGGTGAACTGGCTGTCTTCTATTGCTGGTTTTTCTTGTTCGTCGTGTTTTATGGCGCTGGACGCTGGAGCATTGACGCGTTGATGAGCAAAGGAAAGGCCGCAGCCGCGACGCCATCGACTACCTAGTTTTCAAGATCGACATCATTTTTAATGAAACGCGTCGTTTTCGCACTTGTTTCGATTGTCATCGCGCAATCGCTACCCGCGCAGGAATACAAAGATTTTGGCAAGGACCGTCTGAATAGTTCGCCGCGCCACGGCGAATGGGTCGATATCAAATCAGGTGACCGCACTATTAAAGCCTTCGTCGTTTATCCCGAGCGCAAAGATAAAGCGCCGGCCGTGCTGGTCATTCAGGAAATTTTTGGCCTGACTGATTGGCTACGCAGCATGTGTGATGAGCTGGCCGAAAATGGCGTCATCGCGATTGCGCCCGATTTTCTCA
>WNFX01006517.1_pt1 | contig 11101 bp, 11 predicted proteins | sample 5400111 | NCBI WGS metagenome assembly WNFX01 (sample SAMN13153363, study PRJNA577476) | soil metagenome | isolation source: 40 cm soil or saprolite under grassland replicate 1 | place: USA:California | collected 2016-06-15
TCGCTGGATTTTGCACCGCTCACTACCAGTCTGCGGCCGAGAAATTCCTTGTCGTGCAATTCCTGCACAGCGCGTTTCGCTTCCTCGATGGTTTGCATCTGCACAAAAGCAAAACCCTTCGAGCGCTGATTGTGCCGGTAACTTACGACCTCGGCATTTTGTACGTGCCCCACACCGTTGAACAATTCAAAGAGGTCGCTCTCGGTGGCGTCGAAGGACAAGTTGCCGACGTAAAGACGCGGCGAAGTAACTTCGATTCGTTCAGGTTTTCGTGCTGGTCGTGAAGGCTGCGCACCGTTACGTGCGCCCGTTGCTGTTTGCTTTGCGCCTTTGCCGTTTCCAAAAAATTCGGCAACCCGCTGCCAGAACGTCTTTTTTTGCGTTTTCGCTTCTCCCTGCCGATAGCGCGAGCGGCCGTTGCCCCTGCGTCGGGCTCCGCCGCGCGGACGGCGCGAGCGTCTCCCGGATGAATAAGAGTTCATGTTGATCCTTAAGTTTGAACCAATTGTTAAATGGGCGGAGCGCATCGATCGATGCACCGTCCACGGCGCGCGCATCACTTAGAGTCCACTCAAACAGTTTACAAGCACTCTGCGACGCCGCTGGAAACTCCGCCTCGTTGAGCCGGAAATGGACTTGTCTCGAACCGAAAGCCGGCGTGATCAGCCAACGAAGCAGCGAAGATGCAAAAGTCCGCATCATGGTCTCAAAAAATCTGAATCGTCGTATAAAACGGGGGCTCGGAAGATCGAAGAAGATTCCCGACATTTCGACTGATTATGGCTCGCCGTGATGACGATTGCAAGTGATATGCAGATAGTTCATTCAGATTGTTCTGCTTAGCGTCGAATCCAATCGTCGCGAAAAGAATAGAGGCGCGACTTCAAATACTCTCGTGGACGCTCACCCTGAATGGGCCGCATAAAATATCGCAGCTCGCGGCGATCAAGTTTGGGCTTGTAGCCAAATTCCGGCATGAGATCGCGGCAATGCCATTCCACCCAGCCGATTTCGTCCTCTGTAAGCTCGCGCTGCCAGCGCGTTGCAGGTTCCGGACTGATCTGCGAAAAGTTGATCCTCGCCGCCGAGTTCCCGCTCCAGAGCTGGCCCACTTTTGTCGGCGTCAGAACCGTTTCCAAATCAAAGTTGATCTCCAGGTAAGTGCAAACTTTTTCCATCATTTTGGCCGGTTCGCAGACCAATTGTTCGTACGGCACGACCAGACCCGGAATCTCCCCGTCGCGCACGCGCTGAGCGAGCCTGGCGGCTACACGCCAGTGGGCAATCACGTAGTAAGTCGAGAATCTGCCGGTCTTCCTCGTCTTTTCGAGCGCGATTTGCGCAGCAAGAATTGCACGCGGATCGCGCATCGTGACGAGAATTTTCGCGTGCGGGAAACGGGCGAGAATCGCCGGAATGTGATTGCGATTAGCCGGCGTTTTTTCCACCCACCGTCCAATCGTGTCGAGCGGACGTTCCAGCGTTGCCGCGTAGGCTTTCACCATCAGAACAAGCAAATCTTCATGCGCTTTCGCGGGATCGAATGCTGCGCGCTCGAACGTTTGGAGAAATTTTTCGCGCGGGAAGGAAGAGTAATTCCGCTTGCCCCATTTACATGGCCCGCCAAATAGCACGTTGGAAAGCGACTGTTTGGTCAGGTAATCAAACTGCGCGCGACGTCCACGCGGCGCATATTTCGTCAAGACGGTCGGGAAATAGGCAGTCTCCTCCGGCAAAACGAGCAGCTCAGGATGGTTATCGAGCAGCGCCACCAAAAGGGTAGTGCCGGATTTTGCCTGGCCCGCGACGAAACAAGCGCGTTGATCAAAGGGCAAATTCTCAGAGCTCGTGGACATGGCGCCTGTCGATTTACCCGCCTAAGCCGGGCGAACCTTTTATTTGGAGAAACCAATCGATGAAACGGGGCAACCCGTCGCTTAATTGTGTGGTTGGATTGTATCCGAGTAATTTCTTCGCCTTGGAAATATTCGCGCAAGTCAACGGCATGTCGCCGGGCTGCTCCGGCAGCTGGTTGATTTTCGCTTCTTTGCCCAGCGCACTCTCGATCGCTGCAATCAAGTCCTTGAGCCGAGTGGTTTCGCTCTCACCGAGATTAAAAATGTTGAAAAGCGGTCCGTCGTAATTGAGCGCAGCCATGGTGCCTTGAATCACGTCGTCGATGTAAGTGTAGTCGCGGCGCGTGCTGCCGTCGCCGAATTGATCGATCGGCTCACCCGCATAAATGCGCCGTGTGAATTGATGAATCGCCAGATCGGGCCGTTGCCGCGGCCCGTAAACAGTGAAATAACGGAGCGCGGTCACTCGTATTTGGTAGAGGTGCGAGTAGGTTGAGCAAAGAAATTCGCCCGCGATTTTCGTCGCGCCATACGGGCTGAGCGTCTGAGTAAGATGTTGGTCTTCAGAAAACGGAACTTTTTTGGAACTCCCGTAAACAGATGAGCTGGAGGCAAAGATAAATCGTTCAACGCCGACTACGCGCGCGGCATCGAGAAGGTGCAACGTGCCGCTTACATTTGTGTCGTAGTAAAGTTGCGGATATTGAATCGACGGGCGAACGCCGGCGCGGGCGGCGAGGTGAGCGATCGTTTCGAACTTTTCGCGATGAAACAAATTTCGCACTGAGGCGCTGTCGCGAAGATCGACATGATGAATCGTCACGTCTTTGGCGAAACTAGCAATGTTTGCGTGCTTGATTTGCGGATCGTAAAAATCGTTGAAGTCATCGAGGATCGCGACTTCGTGCCCGACCGCGAGTAATTTTTCGACAAGATGCGAGCCGATGAAGCCAGCGCCACCAGTCACGAGAATTCGCATTAACCACGAATAAACACCAATGGACACGAAGAACCGCAAGTTGTTTTATGATTCGTGTCCATTCGTGGTTAAGGACCATTGGGCTCAGCGCGGCTCTATTTACAGCTGGGTTACTCGTCACGCTCTCGTTTGGGCTTTGGCCAGAACTGACGCGGCCAAAATATGTCGCTCCAGCATTTCGAGTTCCATCGCCGCTCGATCTGGCGTCGCTCCCAAGGCCGGGAGATGCGAATTAATGCGGCTTCGCAGTGCAGCCTTTCGCTCAAGGTGCCTCTAAAAGTTCCGCCAATGCGCTAGCAGATAAATCCAGTTTAGCGCAAGCGCGGCGATCACGATTATTCGCGCGTATTTCCTTTCTATTTCGTCACGAAACAAGATTCGGACACGCGGCACGCGAGCCGCGATAACCGTAACTGCGTACGCATCGAATCCGATCACGCCGCACAAAGATGCGAACACAAGAGGATTCCATTTCCAAGCGGCGAGGAAGTGTCCGTGAAAGAATTGAATCGCGCACCGCGTCATGCCGCAACTGACACACGGCAATCCTGTGAGCTCATGAAAAGCGCACTGCGGCCAAGGTAAACCAAGTGCGAACCAAGCCGCCGCCGCGGCCAGCGACGAAACCGAGACGCTCAGCCACACCAGCTCGTGATCGATTTCCCCAGGAGCAAGTCGGCGAGGGCAAAGCTGCATTCTCTGGCAATCAATGGTGCGATGCGCTCCACGCGCCCAGCGCACCGAACATCACCGCAATGACGAAGACGCCACCACAACAGACAATTACCGGAAGGATTACTGCCACTACGGCGCGTCCAGTATCTGTCTCATGCGCGCGAGCGAGGCCAATGCAGTAAAGGACGATTTTCCAAACGCCGACGATAAAACCACCACAAAAAGGAAGGATGAGAAGTGGATCGATTGAGCCACCGACAAAACAAACGACGCGAAAAGTCGTTTCAAATGATTGTCTGGCACCACCAACGATCATTAGGCAGAGATGCAGGATAGCCGATGCGATAAAGGCGCCGATGACGGCGAAAATCGGCACCAGAATAATGCCGGAAATCGATCCAACGCCTAACCCGGCAAGACGCGCAAGACCGTGTCGATCGCCGAAGGTCATTAGCGAGGGCATAAAGAGTGTCATAACGAAATAGATGATTCCCCCAAAACTGCTACCTACCACCGTGTAGATGAGTGGCTCGCCCAAACCGCCCTCGCGCTTCATCACAGTGAATGCGACTCCAGGCTTACCCAAGACCATTAGCAACGTTTCGATGAACGCGTTGAAAAATCCTTTCTCCTGACGTTGATCCCACGGCAACCCGCTGCGTGCGCCCGGAGTTTTGGCTGTGGGTGTTGCGCCGATTTGTGGAGGCGGTGGCGCAGGCGCGGCGGCTTCAAACTCGGAAAATTGAGAGAGTGGTTTCCAACTCGCCATTCCTTCACGCCAGCCGAGATCAGTGGGGGCGAAGCGGCCGGTGCTTAGCCCCTCGCGAACCTCTTCTTCTGAAAATGTGCCCAAACTAGTCGCGCCCCTATTAACGTGGATCATTGCCATAACCCGAGGGTTTTAGTGAGGCGCGGTGCAGCGCGCAAGTTAAATGGTTAAAAGCGTTACAAAAGTTCCAAAGGGTAGCCTCTTTAACGCTTGTAACCCTTTTAACTTTTTACCTTTTCTGGCCCATCTAGCGCACGCCAGAAATACCACGCCGCCACCGAGCGGTATGGCCGCCATTTGTCGCCGAGTTTCATGAGCTGCTTCGGCGTTGGCAGTTTTCGTTTGCCAAAGGTTTTGGCGAAACCTTTGCGAACTCCGTAATCGTCAACCGGCCACACATCGGGGCGGCCGAGATCAAACAGGAGCAGCATCTCGACTGTCCAACGCCCGATGCCGCGCACGGTGGTGAGACGCGTGACGATCTCATCATCGCTCATCCGGATGAGTGCGCGTCCGGCAGGCACCGTCCCATCGATTGTTTTCGCAGCGAGATCCTTCAGTGCCGCAATTTTGTTGCGGGAAAGACCGGCTGCACGAAGAGTTTCATCCGGTGTGGCCAAAATTTTCTCCGGATCGAGATATTTTCGCCCCGGATATAGCGCGCGAACACGACCGAAAATAGTCGCGGCCGCTTTTCCGCTTAATTGTTGGTACGCGATTGATTCTGCGAGCGCGTCAAATGGCCGGATCGATAGCGTTGGTTCGATTTTGTAGCGGGTGGAGCGCTCGATCAGTGCGGCCATTCGCGGATGGGTGGCGGCGATACGTCGATGCGCGTCCTCGTGATTCACAGGCCCTCAATTAAAATGACGAATGTCGAATGTCGAGGGAAGTTAAAAGCGTTACAAATGTTAAAAGGTTACAAAGCCAGATTAAAGGTGCGAAAAGGAATGGCGGCGCCTAAATAGTGTAACTCTTTAACTTTTTAACCATTCTCGCATTCGAGCTTCGTCATTGTTCTCATCTCCCTTGCCGAGCGGAATCTTTTCGATCTTGTGATTCGCATGGAAACTCAACTGACTTGGTATGGCCAATCGGCTTTTAAGATCGTTACGCCCACCGGCAACGTGCTTCTTGTTGATCCGTGGCTGACGAATCCTGTTTACAACAGAGGCAAGGAGGAAGTCGCAGCGCTCAAGCGCGTTGATTTGATCCTGGTCACGCATGGACATTCCGATCACGTTGGCAACGCGGTGGAGATCGGGAAAAAAACGCACGCGAAGCTGGTGGCAACATTCGATTTATCCGCGGCGATGGTCGCGGGTCTGGGTTATCCAAGCGAACTGGCAGATACTGATACAACTGGCCATTTGGGCGGTACCCTTAATCTGCTCAATGGCGAAGTGGCCGTGACGTTCGTTCCGGCGTGGCATGGGGCGGGAGTTGAGACCAGCGAAAACTCGCCACCCGTTTATGCCGGAACTCCGAGCGGACTCGTCATTGCCATTCGCAACGGTCCGACAATTTATCACACAGGTGACACAGATTTGTTTTCCGACATGGCGCTGGTGTCGCAATTTAACAAGATCGACATCATGCTGGTTTGCATTGGCGATCATTTTACGATGGGACCCGCACGCGCGGCTGAAGCGGTGAAACTGGTTGCTCCGCGCGCGGTGGTTCCGATGCACTACGCAACATTTCCCGTGCTCACCGGCACACCCGAATCGTTCGATCGTGAACTAAAAAAACGTCACGTCAAAGCCGGACTGCGGATCATGAACATTGGTGAGACGATTGTGCTGGGCGCAGGTTAAATAGTTAAAAGAGTCACAACGTTAAAGAAAGGGAGCCGCGGCAGATTCGAGACGCCATTTTAACATTGTAACGTTTTTTAACTTTTTAACTGTCCAATTCATACGGCCGCCAGGAGCAAGGAAGTCGAATAGAGGGGAACAATGCCACTCCGGGAAAATGGGACAAGTTTGGCAGAGCGACTGACACCGCTAGTACCCCAGGCTCTCACTAACGCCACAGCAACATTCGTCGATTCCTTAAAGATCAGTTCGACCTACGAGAAGGTCCGTCGTGGTCGGCAAGTGGTGGTTAAGCGCCGCAACGTCTACAGCGAGCAATTGGCCGATCTAGCCAATTTATATTTTCGCATATCAGGCATACCGATCCGTTTTTGGAGTAACACCAAAGACTGGAAGCGCTGGGAAGTGAAGTGTTTTAAAATGCTGAACGGAGATCGATTTCGCGCTTGTACTTCCGGCAGAAAGACAATTTGCGTCGACAAGTTGCCGGGTGAAAGCCTGTGGGAACACATGAATCGTGGTACACTGACTCGGCAGATGCTGGAAGCAGCGGCCCGCGAATATTGCCGGGCTCATCAACTCTGGAGCGATGAGTTTGCCGGCTCTTGGTCTCATGGCGATGCGAGCATGGAGAACGTTATGTATAACGAGAAAACTGACCGCGCGCGGCTGATCGACTTTGAACTCATCCACGAGAAATCGTTACCGGCGAAATCACGGCAAGCTGACGATTTGCTCGTCTTCCTCCTGGATCTGATCGGAGTAGTTCCGACACGGCAATGGCTGCCTTTCACGCTCTACTTCTTGAACGCTTACGAAAATTCGCGCGTGATTGCCGCTTTGGAAAATCAACTGGCGCTTCCCAGCGGCATGGCCTGGATCTGGTGGGGCGTCCGCACAAGCTTCGGCAACCCGGCAAAAGTACAACGGCGTCTGGCAAAACTCCGAGACGTAATCGCCAACCTGGGACGTCATCGAGCAATTGCTGCCAAGCGTGCCCGCAAGAGGCGGCGCGCTTCAATCACTTGCCAGGAAATGAGCCCCGGGATGCCGAGCGCCAGTTCCCGCACTCTTGCGATTAGTGACAGGGCGAAGGCCGCATCCCCGGGGATGCCCAGAAGGTTTCCGACGAAAAGGTAGCCGCCTTCCTGCACGCCCAAACCTCCGGGAACCGCAAAGGCGGCCGAGCGAATCGTTAACACCATGCTTTGCAAGATAAGCGCGTTAACAAATGTCGCGTGAAGATCGAGGGCATAAAGCGCAATCCAAATTTCGCCGGAGCCGCCTACCAGTGAAATAGTCGTCCACACGCAACACATCACGAGTGCATGCCGCCGGGCATAAAGCGTGCGAACGGTCCGATCAAGAGTCTCGCCACTCTGCACCAGCGAGTGCCACTCCGGCGAATTCGCCAGGCGCGCTATGACGCGGGCGAGAAAACGGAACATTCCCAGCCGTTGCACAAAGTAGAAACCCAAAACACCAAGAACACCGATTAACGTCCCCACCAAGGTTGGACGAACGAAATTTTTCTGCCCAGTTACACCGACAAGCAGTGCCAGCCCGAGCACGGTGAATCCGGCCTGCGTGAAAACTCCCAGCGTAACGTCCACGAGCACACTCCCCGCTGCGACTGGCACCGGCGTCCCATTGATCGACGCCAACCGCGCCCGGATGATGTCTCCGCCGACCGCAGCGGAGGGAACAAGTGTGCTGACGGACTCACCGATCCAACGCATCCAAAGCAGCCTGCGCAACGGCAGGCGATCGGATTTTGGAAAAAGAACCCACCACGCAGCTGCGTCGAGGACGACGGGCACGGCGAAGTGATAAATCACCACTGCGGCAATAGCCCAGCGCGCGGAAGCGAACGCTGCGCCGACCTGGGGCGCGCCTTGCCGGATCAGCAGGATTGTGAAAAGTGCGGCTCCAGCAAGACCAAGTAGCCATACAGTTATTTGGACTTTTCCCGGCGCTTTCATCGCGTGTTCGAGAGCAATTCGAGTCGACGCAAGAAGATGCGCCTATCCTTCAATAGAAATACCTGAATCCCGCGCAGCAGACCAAGCGCTGCGCGGCGTCCGATTAGCTCAGGAGACTTGCGCGGGTTTTTCTGCCGATTCCACGCGCACCATCGCAGGTTCGCTAATAAAAGGAATGGCAGGGATTGGAACCATGCGTCGCCGCATTGGCTTGGTGGCAAATAAACAAAACGCCAGCCAAAAAATTCCGAATACGATCGCGCCGAGAACATCAGTCAAAAAATGCGCGCCCAAAGCGATGCGACTGAATCCGACCAAGGCGATCAGCAACGCAGCGCTAGCAACTGTAAGCCTCCGCCAGTGGCGCCCCTTCATCGCGGGAAGAACAAAAAGAGCGAGCTGCCCGTAAAGCAAGGTCGCCCCGATGGTGTGACCACTGGCAAAACTGTACCCGGACCAATCTACAAAGGGACCTTCGAGAAACGGACGCTGTCGGTGGACGAGAAGCTTCACCCATTCGTTGAGAAACATGCCGCCCGGTACAGCCACAACGAGCGTCACCAGCGAAGGCCAATATTTTTTCCACACAAAATACAGCACCATGAAAAATAAAACGACTCCGATCCACTCGCTTGAGCCGAACTCGGTGAACGCTCGCAGCACGCTGACAAATGTGCGCGTCAAATGCGCGTGGAACCATCCCGCGACTTCATGATCGGGGCCGGCAAGAGGATTCGCCATGGTGAAGGCCAGGCAATTCTGGGGGAGTATGAGGATGTTTGTCACAAAAAGAGCGAGTGAGCTTAGTGCCCATTAAACACCTGTCAAACGGAAAAACATGAAAATCCGCTGTCGAAATGAAATCCGAATCCGGCAATGGTGAGACCGATGCGGATCGTTGCATCCACGTGCAACAGCCGGTAGCAAAAGGAAAGTGAACTGCCTCTATTTCGGCGACAATTTAGAATGGCTGCGCGACAAGCCGTGAATCCAAAGAAATTCTTCACCGAGCTGAAGCGGCGCAACGTTTACAAGGTTGCGATCGCCTACGCAGTCGTCGCCTGGCTGCTGATGCAAGCGGCGTCGATCTTATTTCCGACGTTCGAAGCGCCACCGTGGACGATGAAAGTCTTCGTCGCGGTGACTGCGCTCGGTTTTCCGATCGCGTTAATAATCGCGTGGGCGTTTGAGCTGACGCCGGAGGGCTTGAAGCGAACGAAGATTGCGGACGAATTGCCGAAGAAATCGGCGCGTAGCCGCGCCTGGATTTATGTTGTGGTCATTGCCGGGGTGATCTCGGTGAGTTTGTTTTTCCTTGGGCGTTACACTGCTACAAGCAAGCAGAGCGTGTCGGTCGAGTTGTCAGCCAAATCGATCGCGGTGCTGCCATTCGTCGACCTAAGCCAGGCAAAGGATCAGGAATATTTTTGCGACGGCATTAGTGAAGAGATTCTGGATGCGCTCGCGAAGGTGGAGGGATTGCGCGTCGTCGCGCGCACTTCGTCGTTCTCTTTCAAAGGCAAAAATGCCGACATGAGCGAAATCGCACAGAAACTAAATGTGCAAAATGTCCTGGAAGGCAGTCTGCGCCGGGAAGGCAACCGCATTCGTATTACGGCGCAATTGATCAACGCGCGTAATGGTTTTCACATTTGGTCGGACACATTCGAGCGCGAATTGCAGGGAGTATTTGCCGTTCAAGATGAGATTACGCGTTCGATTGTTGATGCGTTGAAGATCAAGCTGGCGGTCGCGCCGCCCGTCCGAACACCGGAGAGCACTGAAGCATATGATCTTTACTTGAAGGGCTTGTATTACTCGAACAAGAGCGACGAGGAAAACTTACGGAAAAGTCTCAGCCTATTTCAGCAGGCTCTCGACAAAGATCCAAACTTCGCGCGCGCGTGGACCGGCATTACCAAAGTGTGGGAACAGCTTGCGGACGCCTACGTACGGCCACTCGAAGCCTACCCGAAGGTGAAAGAAGCAGCATGGAAAGCGCTCGCTTTGGATGACATGGATGCGGAGGCACACTGCTATCTTGGGGGAAGCAAAATTCTTGATAGATCGAGATGTCGCGGGCGGAGAGACTGAGATCAAACGCGCGCTGCAGCTCGATCGTAATTCAGCTACTGCGCATTTCTCTATGTCGTGGCTCAAATTGACGCAGGGGGATTGCGATGAGGGCGTGAACCAAATTCAGGAAGCCGAGAAGCTCGATCCGCTTTCGCCGATGATAATCGACTCCGCTGCCGAAAGGTATGTCGCGGCCAATCGGCTGGACGACGCGATCAGTGCGGGCAAACGGGTGCTTCAGGTCGATCCGAATTACATCTATTTTGATTCGCCGCTCGCCGATGCCTATCGCGAAAAAGGTGACCTCCAAGAGGCGGTTGCGCTCTATGAAAAAGCGCAGACTGTGACGCATTTCCCCAGCGCGGGGTTGGCGATCACCTATGCGAAGATGGGACGGCTAGAGGATGCGCGCCGTGTCCTTAATCAGCGAATAGAGAAGTCGCGCCAGCAATATGTCGCGGCCGATTCAATTGCGGCAGTTTATGTGGCACTCGGCGACAAAGAGGAAGCCTTTCGCTGGCTGGAACGCGCGTTCGATGAGCATTCCGCGCCAATGTCCATTCAGTTGACGTGCCATCCCAAATTTCGTGCACTCCGTTCCGATCCACGTTTCGCGGATCTTTTGCGGCGGATGGGTGTGGATCCGGCGAAAGCGCTTGCCCGGCAAAAAAATCCGTGAATCCGCGCACTTTCTTCATCGAGCTAAAGCGGCGCAATGTTTACAAGGTTGCGATTGCTTACGGTGTGGTGGCCTGGCTGCTGCTGCAAGCGGCATCGATCTTATTTCCAACGTTCGAAGCGCCCCCATGGACGATGAAAGTTTTCGTCGCAGTGATTGCGCTCGGTCTTCCGATCGCGCTCATCATAGCATGGGCATTCGAGCTGACGCCGGAAGGATTGAAGCGAACCGAGTTTGCGGACCAATTGCCGAGAAAATCGGCGCGTAG
>WNFX01006523.1_pt1 | contig 11099 bp, 7 predicted proteins | sample 5400111 | NCBI WGS metagenome assembly WNFX01 (sample SAMN13153363, study PRJNA577476) | soil metagenome | isolation source: 40 cm soil or saprolite under grassland replicate 1 | place: USA:California | collected 2016-06-15
CATGCGCCCGGTATTGTTCCCGCCGTAGGAGCGCGTTTTTAGCGACGGGTGGAGATAACCTTCCCCGGAAATGCCCATGCATCGAGAGAAAACACACCTCGATACCTTGTTCCAATAGTGTGTGAAGCGCCGGGGTGGTCAGTGTTACATCGCCGGAAACAACGACCTGCGACACCTTTATCAAGGGTACCTCAACCGAGCGCCTATCAGGATACTGGACAATCAGGTAGCTATCACGTTTTTTAACAATCGATTGTTGTTCATTCAAATACAGTGTCGCCACAGCTTTCCCCTTTCATGATCAAAAAAAATCTGTTCCATACAACATTCCCAGCTCTCCACTGACATCCACTCATCATGCTTCTGGCGGACCTGCGGTCCGCTTTGGAAGGAGGGAGCGAGCGAGGCCACCTCGCGCTCCGGCAAGGGGCTTCGCTCCTGCACCCCCAAGTGATGAGTGGATGTCAGAGCTCTCCACCCTTGGCCTTTCATAAGGACTCAGTGCATCGCGCCCTCGTGTCAGTGCAGCAACACACCATAGATTTCATCCTTACGAGGAACGTATACTCATGCTCTCAAGAGCCAGCACTTCACGCGGTAAGCAGAGAGGCTCCAGGCTGCAGTCCTTGCATTTCGGATGGAGCGAAGGCAATTGTCCACGCTTTGATGATCGACCCACTAACGGTGGCGGAAGCTCCGCTCGTGCCAGCAGGGTAAACGCCAGCCGGATGATTTCCCTGGTATGCCGGCGCAACTCCTCGCTAAATTCTACCTCCTCGCGCTTTGCCGAACCGAAGTAGAACATATACCCCCGGGAAATACGGCGGCCAAGCATTTCCTCCAGGCAGAGGGCCTGAGCACAGAGCTGCACGTGGTCATTCAACCATTCGCCCATCTTGCCTTTCTTGTACTCGATAGGCGTCAATTGTCCATCCTGCTCCTCCACCACGTCAGCAAAGCCGCTCAGTCGCAGCTGATCCGACCACACCCAGACTCGCCGTAATGTCGTAACGCCGTCCTCCGTCGTCTTTACCCCGCTGTCGCTCCGCTCGTGCCTCATCATCCCCTCGACAACATGAGCATTGTCAATAAACTCCCCTAGCGCACACTCGTAATAAAAGCGACGAGGACAATATTCCAGCGCATTGAGATATGAGATGGAGAGCATATCGATATCCATCTCGCCGGCCTCACCCACCTCATTCAGGTCCTCGATCACGGCCATCTCCTTTCCTCTACGCTCTCTGACTCGCCTGCACGCCAGCGCCAGTCCCCTGGCCAATCAAGAGCGGGCGCACCTGTCCCATACCCATAGCCGTCTTGTAACCTATGCCGCAGTAGAAAGCAAACATGGCTAACAGGAAGATTTGTTGGCGCACAGTTAGCGGAGCTTCTGGCAGAGCTGGCTCATCTGGGCCACGCAGTTGATAGGTGCAGGTCCCAACAAAGCCCCGCTGTGGATGCCTGGTAAAATGCGCCTCGTGCGTTTTGAGGTTATAGTCCTCGATAATCATGCCATCAGCCTCTATATAGCGTTCAAGACGCTCTTTCTGCACGACATAGGCAAGTTCGGGCGGCGCTACCTCGTACCAGCGCCGCGCCAGTGTAGGAAAGATATACCTGGGCAAGGGCAGGCGTGCATAATAATTGCCATAGGTCTTGTCAACTCTATTGATCCAGTTCGTTGCCGTTAACGAGGCAAATTCCAGGATCAGCGAGGGCTGACCGCCCATCTTTCTGGATAGGGCGCAATCAACCAGGTCGGCAAAGGAGGTAAAACCTGTCCAGCCAGAAGGATCATCCGGTGAGCAAATGACCTCTTCAAGCAAGAACTCCCGTTTGCCAATCCATATAAACGGCAGTTTTTTTGTCCCAGCTTCCGCCATGTTAAAGTGCATCAGAGTGCTGTAAAATAGAGGGAACAACTCGCCTAGCAGCAGGGTTATACGTACCGTGTATGTCTTCTCCGGGTGTACCGGCAAATGGACGTTCTCTCGCTCCGCCTCCAGCATCCTGGCTTTCGGTAGCGGGAACTGCAGGCTGGAACACGTAAATAGCCTCCGCTTATTGCCATCGTGCAGTGTAGCTGACACATCCGGGGCAGAGGCACGTATCCATTCAAGCCATGCCCCATGCACCAGTTCCCCCGAAAACGGCATGAGTGTCCCCGGCTCAAGCGGCCGCAGTTTCAAAAGCAGCGCGTAGAGCCGCGCTGGGGCCACCAGAGATGAAGAGGTGTCGGTCATAGGATGTACCCTTTCCTTCGAGGGGTACTTTCAGGAAGCACCCCATAGGCGTCAAGTTAACATTCCGGCAATAAGCGCCCCGCTCAGGGCTGGGGCAAGCCCAGCCCCTACTATACACGGAGCGGCTGGCTCCTGTCGTATATAGTAGGGGCACCCCTTGCGGGCGCCCTGGAAGCTCAGACTAAGCAAACAGGCGCTGACTGCGTCCAGGCCGGTAGTGCATGCCGACGGGCAGGCGGACAGATGGAAACCGCCTTTTCTCATCGGGAACAAGTTCATAGTAGCCGCCCGTGCAATATACATTGGTAATGAGACTTGCCGGGGCCATGGCCACGATATTGCACGTCTCCGGTACGAGTATGAGATCAAGCGGATTGAGCGCACCATCGGCACGAAATGTCCCCTGTTTCTCCTGCGCTCTCCCTTGCCGCACGATCTCAACCCGCGCCTTCGCCATCCATTTCCCCAGCCGTATCCAGCGAGGAAGACCGATCTCGCGCTCGCTAAGCACGTAGAACTCGAAACTGCTCTCCGGGGCTAGCTCTTTCGCGCGCCCGAAGACCACCCGGTTTGAACTGACCTGTGGTGTGAAATTATAATACTCCACGTTTGCCATTTTGAACGTATGGAATGCGAAGGTATAGCTCAGAGGATATGCCGGGGTGACGTACACTCCCTGATCGTTCACCATGGTTAGATCTTCCGAGTAGCGCGGCATCTGTGCCAGGTTCGCATAGGGAGCATTCGCCAGCCCCAGCGCATAGGTCAGCCCATAGTTGTGCAGGTATTTCTCTGTCTCGTAGAGACGCCCCATCTCGCGCGAGGCATAGAAGAGAAAATCATGCAGGTGCAGGTGACAGATCGTGATGAACATAGCAGGCTCCTACTTCTTCGCTTTTGCCTCTTTCTGGCCCACACCATAGACCTGCGCGTAACGATTCGCCTCCGCCGTGGCTTGCGCTAGCACTGCTTTCAGGCGTGCCTCGTCGCTGGTAATCTGCACGATTTCTCGCAATACTGCCCGGAGGCGCTCACTAACGTAGAGCTTCGCCACTAGGTTATCCTCTTGGAGCAATTCAGGCACAACATTAGCCATCGCCTCAAGTACAGCACTCAAAGGTAGCGGCGTTTTGGCACGATGCTCCTGCGTGAGAGCATCGTAAATCGCCTGGGTGAGCTGCAGATTGGAAAAAATCTCGCCATCCGAAAAGACGACGCCCGTGATATGGTTTTCGACAGTGCCCGTGCGTGTGTTCTGCGCGCCATAACGTTTCGTCCGCATTACATTGTTCATCACATAGATGAACTCGGCTTCAGTAGGGTCTTTGATGGTGACGATCGAGGGAAAGTAAACCTGCGGCAATACATAATCCTGCTCACCCAGCGCCGTTTTCATCTTGCCATCTTCGCTCATTGTGCCATTTTCGGATGGCGCATTAAAAGTGAACTGCTGGTGGGACATGTCATAGCCGGTGACCGAAAAGGCTGAGTCGACCAACACCTTGGAACGCTCAGAGCCGGAATCGCCAATCGCAAAGCCATAGTAAATGCAATCCGGGCAACGCTTGCAGAACTTATCGGTATTATACTTGCACTCCTCGACAAACTCGTAGCGGCGCAGCAGCTCACGCCCAGTTAGGCGCTCCGGCGTCGATTGCTTGCGCTTAAACATCACAATGCGCGTCCCCGCGAGTTGTTCCTTGCGTCCCAAGCTCACCCGGCAGATATTCAACTCGCCATCCGTCTGAAACAAGGCGAAAGAATTGGTCTCGCGCAGCGTAATAATATGCGCGTACTTACCCGCCGGATATTTCGGAATATCCTGGTGAAAAACGTCCAACGTTTCAAGTGCGTTCAAAAACATGATTATCTTCTCCTTCGAAAGAACTTGTGATTACAAAAAAGGGACAATGCCTAACTCACCGGTTCTGTTTCCAATTCCTCTTGGTCGGCTTCTTGGTCGGCTTCGCGAATATTGTGCTGATTACGCCAGTAGACATAGTACGCTTCGCAGCCGTCCTTGAAGCGGTTGAGGCGACTGCGCAGTATGCCTCGCTCCCCCTGGCAATACTGCTGGAATACCTCCTTATAGAAGTAGCTGACAAACTCGCGGATAGCGGGAGCTTCTTGCGCGTCAATGTCTTTCCCCCAGAACATGGCACGTCCTACGGCCTGCCTACTGCGTACGCGGTCGAGCCAGTTTTTCAGCTCCCCCTGAATCTGCCAGAGCAAATCGTCCTCCTCGATGTTCAGAGAGCTGTTAATAATGGCCTTCGCTACGATATCAACGGGTTTCAAGATAGAATGCGATTGGTAGCCGCTGCGGTAGAAGACCGTGTAGCGGTCTACGCATTGTTGAATGATGCTCAAATCTTCCTCCATTACATTTTCAAAGATGTGTATATACAGACTCACCTCGCTCGCATAAAACGAATCGCCTCGCTGCTGCTTCCTGAGATAGCTGAACAGGTACAACGGGTCGGTCTCCAGGTCGCGAGCAATACCACTCAAATGCTTCCATTCTGGCTTCCCTTGTTTGGCATAGGTATCCAGGTTAACACGATAGATACTGGCGAGCAGGCGCAGCTTTGTCAGGAGCTGATTGACACGAACGCGCTTCTCCTTGAGCAGTCGGTCTAGGTAGGAATGTGGTGCGTCAAAGATCACTGTTTCGCGAAAATCGTACCCTGAAGAAAACAAAGGCAGCGACATTTCGGAGATAACCACCTTGGTATTCGTCACCAGTGGCAAGGCCAGGGCCAGAAAGGCGGGCATTGCCCACGTCGAGGTATCATCGTCATCTTTACCCGCCTTCATGCCAAAGAAACACAATCCAGGGTAGGCAGTCTGCTCAAACTTGATGTAGGCGCGATCTCCACTACTCTGCCCAACTTGTTCGCTACTTTCTCCATCATCCTTAGTATTTTCCTCATCCCCCACTTCATCCTCATCAACTGCATCGTCATCATAAATGAAGGCTTGCACTTTCTTTTGCTCGTTTTGTGGCGCTGCAAAGGCTTCTAAGCCCAGCAAATCTCCCACAGTGATATCTTTGCCGTCCAGTTGTTTGCGCACAGTAAAGAAATTAATTGTTTGCAACTGGTCGAGTATCCCCTGCACCATAGCCCCCGTCTCTGCCGTAAAGAAGAAATTGGGATAGACAGCAAGATACTTCGTCTTCAGAGCCTCAAACTTGCTCCCCGTCAGGCGCAGCGTACTCTTTTGCAGGATTTGTCGCAGCATTAGTTCCAGCGCGCAGATGGCACATACTCCTCCTGCATTTTTCCCTGCATAAAGCGACAGCTTATTTTTATAGACCCAGGGCTGGAACAAAACAGCGTTATCAGCTTGCTCCTCTGTAGGATACGCGCTGTTGCAAAGCGTACAGATGAGCTTGCGGCCCTTGTTACTCTTTGCACTCTCATAACGCTCTATCTCTCCCTGAAAATCGGGCAGTGAACTGCTGGCTCGGAGAGATAAAGGTAGTTCAATGATACTATCCAGGTATCGCGTGAGATGATTCAAGTAGCGTTGAGGCATTCCCTTGCGCAATTCGCCTCCGGCAAGTTCAATAAGTAACCGGAATGCCGAACTAAACACCTCTTCCAGATTGCCCTTACCCTGACGTTCAGTAATACCTGGATGATCGTGCAGGTAGCAGGCTCCCAACCAGAACCAGCGATATTCAACACCTCCTTTATTTGGAATAGTTAGCGCCTGTTCCCAGTAGGTCTCCAGTCCTAATTGCTTGACTACCTCTTGCTCCAAGTGATGGCGCAGCACCTCCTGATTCTTATCCAGCATCCCCAGCACCGAGGCGAACACAACCGAAAAGAAACGGCTCAAGATCCCAATACGCTGATCTGACGGGAAATCCATAGGTAGGTCAGCCGAGATTTCCCCATTTGCCTGCATCTGGCGTAACTTCTCGAAAGGGATAGCGGTAATATCATTGGTGGTACGATTGATGATAAAGCGTGCAAGTAATTCAAAGTAGTCTTCCAGAGACAGAAATTCAAAGTAATATCCAGGATGTTTGACAATCCCCTGAATACTAAACTTGAAGCCTGGTGCCTGGTTTTTAATCGTCTCGGCGCACACCGCGCGTAGTTGCTCCCGCACAGTATTCACAATCTGTTCCGTCGTCAACGAAAACACCAACGATTTTCGCTTGATGTAAACCACTCCATCCGAAAAGAACAAATAGGGCCAGATACCATTCCGCTCATCGATAAACAGATGCACCATTCCGTTATTGATGACATTCGTGAACAGCCCGCGCACCTCGCGCAGTTGATGATAGGTAAAAACCAGCTCATCTCTGCTCAGTTCGGATAAAATGGTACTTAATGTTGCGGCCTCAGCATCCCCCAGAATCGCGGAAGGCGAAGTTACCAGGTACGCGATATGATCGGAATAGGTGCAGAGTCGCCGTAGCAGCAAGAGCTGCCGCTCTTTCAACTGAAATCGCCAGCCGTAGGTATGCAGGTGCGTCCCCCACTTCTGCTGCGTATTGACCACCAGGTAGACGATATCTTCTAGGTATGCCGCGAAGTCGGGGAAAAACTTCTCAACATTGCACAGGCGCAGTTGTTCTGCCACCAGGTCCTTCGCCTGTTCAATCGCATTCCGGTCTCCCGTCTCCACGCCATGTATCTGTACGATCTTATCCACGTCATGCATGAGATAGGATAAGATATACACCTTCCGCTCAACCTCTGTAAATGGCTCAGCCAGTCTTTCCGCCTCTAACAGGTTGAGCAGCCGCATCGTCGGAAAAATCCCATTCAACTGGTGGCTCGCCATGCTTTGATCGTGTTTCTCCTCAAATTTGTGCCTCGTCGCCTCGTCCAGGTGCGCATCCCTGGAATGTTCGCCTCCTTTCGCCGATTTCACGGCATAATGTTCCATCATCGCCGGGATCATAGTATCGATAAACGACCGCGTGACAGTATCAGCAGGGTCAACCGCCTGCCTGAGAAACTCCAGGTAAAACACATCCACTCCTTTCTTCCATTACAACATCATGGCTTTATCTTCTTTTGTCTTGCGAAAAAATAGCAGCGAATCGAGCAGTAGCGCCTCCTGACCAAAAGCCACCATATATTCATTGCCGGTCGCATCCTGCAACCGGAAGATTGGAAAAATTGATCCCAGGTTCAATCGCTGCTTGATCTCCCTGCGTCCCATATCGCTGAAAATAAAGGGAAGTTTCAGGCGTTTCAGATGCTGATTTACTTTATCCAGCCAGACATGGGGTGGCTCCTTCATTACGAATCCATCCGTCACAGAAACATGATGCAGTGCTTCAGGTTGATCCATCAAATTCATAGGCAGGCCAAGCACCAGTTGCAGGCGTTCCGGCACATAGTTCAAGATTCTGAGATACAATAACTGCCCCTTGAAATCCCGCTCTTCAAGTCCGCGTTTCCTCACCTCTTGCAGGAATTCATCTTTCTCGATGAACTCGAAATCTGTATTTGCCAGCAGGAAGAACAGATCATAAGTCTTCAATTTATCGTCGGTATCCCAGATGCCGCACGAAAGTGGACTTTGACCTCGAAAACTCTGTAACTCTTCGATGATTTTAGGGAAATTCTGTTGCAATGCCCGAAATTTTTTCTGCGCCTTGAGCATCACCGCTTTCCCTGAAAGGCTATAAAACCGTTCATACTGGGCAGTCAATTCCTCTGTAAATGCCTGGTTCGCATCCTGCTTTCCCTGGTTCTGCAATTCCACCAGCACCTGTGCCGCCTGCACTACTCCCCAGCGTTGTGTGTATTGTTCAAATTCCTGCTCACTTGGAAATGCCTCGCGTATCGCCTCGTTAAATTTCTCGCGTTCCACCTCCGCTTCCATGCCAAACTGCATCTCCAGCCTCTCAAGCACAAAACGCGGGATAAGCGCGTGCGCCTGGTATGCAGAATATCCTGCGTGCCGTCCCAGGCGACCGAAGCGCTGTAAGAAACTGCCCGCGTTATATGCCTCGAAGATGAGGTAGTTGATATGGAAATCGACGCCGATATCGACGGTGGTAGTACCCACGAGAATGTGTTTTTCATATGATGCCCGCCGGTCCTCTCGCTCAGTCAATCCCGTATTTTCGCCAACGCTAATCCCACGCGGCTCGAAATACTCTTTCAGACGTACATAGAGGCGGCGAGCCGTCGCCACCGAGTAGACGAGAATAGCGGCTTTTGATCCAGCATGTTTTTTGAAATAGTCCTCTATTTCTTCCAGGTGCTCCTCAACCCACATCTCGGTTGTCGTATCCTGGCCAATTTCATGCAGCTTCAAATCGCATGGCTGCAAAATGCTGCGATACCCCTCTTGAGCCGATGAGCAGTAACTACCCTCAATCCTCATGTAACGCAAACCACCGCGTTCCAACAGACCATTCAGCAGTTTGCTCGGTGTCGCAGAGAGAAACACAAATTTCTTGCGCTCCGCAAGCCTATCGCGATAATTCACTGTCAGATAACCCAGCATATTCATAACGGAGATCACCTGCGGCACACCAAACACGTGAAACTCATCGAAAAGGAAATAATCAAAATACGCACCAATAGTCACCGGTAGTTCTTTACGTAAATGCGCCCAGCCGTATTGGTGACTGATCATCAGGTGAATCAAATCAGGATTGGTCAGGAGAATTGGGTTGCGTTCCAGTAGCTTGCGCACTTCTTCCAGGCGAATCTTTGTCCCATGCAGGCGCATCAGCCTCGTGATTTCCGCTCCAAACATCGTAGCACTCGAGGGCATACGTATTCCCAGGCGTTGCTCATATTTCAGCAGCGAGACATGCTGATCTTGAATGAGTTCATTGGTAGGATACATCGCAATGATATACTTCTGCTCTTTGAACGCCGGGAGATAAGCCGCAAGGCTCTTCCCGTCACCTGTCATGGCAGTATTGAAGACCACTTCCACATCTGGATCATTGATGGCCTCCCATGTTGCCACCTGATGTTTGAGCAGTTTCACTGATCTATAGTGATACTGAGCAGCTGGATGCTCTTCCGAGAAGACCGGAAGGATGCGTAAATTTAAGCATTCCATCTCATTTGTGCGAACCTTTCTAAGACAGCATTTGCATTTGCAATTGAAATAATAAGGTGAGAGTACCAGCCACCGTCCATCTGGATTTGGCTGACCCGCCGCCCAAAGAGGGCGGCATTATTTTTCTTCGCCATACAACCCATTCATCGCCCTTACCGCCTCCCGCATAGCCTCCACCAGTTTCTCTGGCTCCAACGCCTTCACCTGCTCTCCGTAGCCCAGCAGCAAGCGCTTTGCCCACCAGATCGACTTTGCATAGCCCGCGACGATTGCTCCCTGATCGTTTTCTAACATGGTAACCTGCTGTTCGCGTAGGCGCGTACTTAAACTGCCATGCCGGGCCAGCATCGGCGAAACCCAGTAGCGGATTTTCACGCCTGGCTCCTTGCGCACTCCAGGAGTAAAGTGATCGTTTGCTTTGTGCACAGTCCCAGGACGAATACGATCAACACGATAATCCAGAAAGGTGTTTAACTCGAAGACAAAAGCCGTGAAATACCAGTGTCCATCTCTATACTCAAGTTCAAACGGCTCGACGTGCTCATGCCAGGTCGGCTCGGCATCCCAACTCTGCGCCAGCGGCGTATATGCAAATGAAATATAGGTCCCATCTTCGAGAGCCCGGTCAAGCACGAGAATAGTATCTTCATGCTGGCTGTAATCGACAACCGGCGAAAGTGGTAACAAAACAGGCCGTGCCCGTCTCCGCCGCTTACGCAGCACCTGTTGATGACTTTTTTCCGTGAAGAGCCACTCCCAGCGCATCAACAGGTGCTGCACCGCGTCAGCATAGGGCGTCCCCGGCGTAAATCCCTCTTGCAGTGCCACGAAAGCGCGTGCCTCATCCTCGCTGATGTCGATGGTAAAAAAAGATTGGGCGAGTCCAAATGTTACTGTACGACGTTCATAAATGATAGCGAGCCGTTTTAGCTGCCTTTGCTGCACGCACCACTCGCCGAGTTGAGGATCACCAGGTTCGGGTAAGGATTCGACAGGTCTACCAGTAAGTGTTTCAATGTCCCGGTATAGCGCCGGAACGGGAGTGCTACCGTAAAAATACGAAAGATGATCGGTTATCTCATCGCGTGAGAGGCGTTTCGGCCAGTACGTATGAAAGAGCATTGCCAGCAACACCGTCCTTAACGCCTTCTGCGTGCTGATAGACTTCCCCCCGCGAGGCCGTTGTATAGGTCGCCCCTTATCCATGCCGCTACCTTTCGAGTCAAGTTCTTGTGTTATTTATTTGAGTACCGATCTATTGATGCACATTCAGTAATACGGACGAGTTCTCGTACAAAAACAGCGCTTGAAACAAATACCCCACCAGTACTATCCTCGTGCAGAATCAAGAGACCTTTGCGGGAAAGGGAGAGATCCACCGATCCTCTCCCCTTGTTCTGCACGAAGCTCACCCAGCGATACAACCGACACGAGTGATACAAGCGATACAACTGATACAAACCTCAGTGGAAGTCCACTAGTGATAAGGTTAGCAGATAGGCAGCAACAAAATCTGTTTTTCATCACCAATTTTGTCTGGCGTTTTAAACAGTGCAGAGTTTTTCAAAATTCATCAGAGAGTGAAAATGAGGGACATTTTTTGCTCTACTGGCGAAAACTTCAAACGAAGCCAGAAAGCAAGGAAATAGCTGTGGTATAATAGTAGCCTGACATTGGGGGATCATATCAAATCCTGTTGATTCCTTCGAGAACTGTAGTGGCGGGGCTTGCCCCCGCCAGGACCCAAACAGACACTGATCAGCAGGATTTGATATCACTATAGTCTCGGCAGTA
>WNFX01008307.1_pt1 | contig 11098 bp, 11 predicted proteins | sample 5400111 | NCBI WGS metagenome assembly WNFX01 (sample SAMN13153363, study PRJNA577476) | soil metagenome | isolation source: 40 cm soil or saprolite under grassland replicate 1 | place: USA:California | collected 2016-06-15
AGTGCGTCTGGTGGGTCGAGTGGGTTGGTTGAAGACTTCGATGGCGCCGACATCCTGTCTGAGATCGAACGCGCTGCGCCTGATGTGGGTATCGTCACGCTTGCGCCGGAGCTCGATGGAGGCCTGGATCTCGTCCGATGGCTCGTCGCGCGCGGCCATCACGTGTCGCTTGGACACTCGGCCGCGACATATGACGAGGCGCTCGCGGCGATTGATGCCGGGGCGCGGCAGGCCACGCACCTGTTCAACCGCATGCCGCCCTTGCATCATCGTGCGCCGGGGCTGAGTGGCGCCGTGCTGCAGAGCGACCAGGTCGCCGCGGAAATCATCTGCGACGGCGTCCACGTCCACCCGGCGCTGCTGAGCATGGCGATCGCGGCCAAGCGGCCGTCGCGGGTGATGGCCATTACGGATGCGACGGCGGTCGCCGGACTGCCCGTCGGCGGGCGGGCGTCCATTGGCGGACGCGCGATCACCGCCGGCCCGTCGTCGGCGCTCCTGGCCGACGGCACCATTGCCGGCAGCCTCGCCACCATGGACCGAGTGTTCCAGTTGCTGGTGGCGGCGGTGGGTCTCTCCGCCGTGGATGCCGCCACCCTCTGCAGCACGACGCCTGCACGCGAGCTTGGGCTGGTCGGCCACGGGGTGCTGGCCCAGGACGCGGCGGCCGACCTGGCCATCCTCGACGCGAACTTCTCGGTGGTTCAGACCTATGTCGGCGGTCAGCTGGTGTATACGCGGGGGGACGGCGGGGACGGAGGTCGCTGACGGGGACGGAGGTCGCTGGCGGGGACGGAGGTCGCTGGCGGGGACGGAGGTTAGAACAGATCCCAGGCGCTCACCGTCTAACTCGCCGGAGGATGTTTGCCATGGCGCTAGCTCAGATCCGTGTTCCGTTGGCCGCGGCCGGTCTGGCCGTTCTGCTCGCAGGACCCGGCTGTATTGATATCGTCAGCGCCGACCTCGGCAAGTATGTCGAGCGGGAGGAGAAGACCTTTCCGGCGTCCGGCAAAGTGGACGTCACGCTCGCGACCTTCGACGGATCCATTGAAGTTCGGCCGTGGGACAAGCCAGAAGTGCACGTGACCATCGAGAAGCGCGCCCGCGACAAGGCGGCCGCGGACGAGATTGACGTCCGCGCCGAGCAGAACGGCGAACACATCGTCGTCGAGGTCAAGGCGCGCAAAAGCGATCACCGCGGGATGAACTTCGGATGGAACCTCTCACGGTCGGCGAAGCTGATCGTGTCGATGCCGGCGTCGGCCGATCTCATCGCCAAGAGCGGCGACGGCTCCATCGACGTCGAGCGAATCGCGGGACGCGTGGAGATGCGATCGGGCGACGGAAGCATACGTGCACACGACGTTGGCGGCGATGTCACCGCCCACAGCGGCGACGGTTCGATCCGGATCGACGGCGTCAACGGCGCGCTCAACGTCGACACCGGCGACGGCAGCATCGTGCTCGCCGGCAAGATGAGCAGCGTGCGCGCGCGCTCGGGAGATGGGAGCGTCACCATCCGCGCCGAGAGCGGCAGCACGTCGAGTGCCGATTGGGACATTTCGACCGGCGACGGCTCGGTAACGCTCGAGCTGCCCGACACACCGGCGACGGCGGCATCAACATGCGCGACATCACGGTGTCGAATGTGAGCGGTGAAATCCGCAGGAACACCGTGCGCGGGCAACTCGGGTCGGGCGGCCGCCTGGTGCGCGTTCGGACTGGCGACGGTTCGATTACGTTGAAGAGATTCTGAAAGTCTGAAGTTTGAAGTCTGAAGTCTGACGGTTACTTCACGACTCGCCCACCAGTGACGAATCGGCGATAATTCGAGAACTCCTGCCGGGTGCGATGCGATTGCAGCTCGGCGCGGTACATCTCCAGCGTCTCGATCGATTCAGGGAGGAGGAATGTCTCCTCCGGATCCTTGAACGAGACCACCCTGTACCGCGTCGTCACGTCGACGCGGTCGACGACGATCGACGGCGAGAAATTGTGAGTGCGCTGCTGTGTCCGAGAGGTCCTCAGCTCGCCGAGACCGGCGAGGTGCTCTTCAATGCGCAGGACGTCGTAGTTGGTCCCATCGACCAGGATGCGACCCTTGACCGCGAGCGGCGCAGACGTTTCGAAACAATCTTCGCGGCCGCGCGGATCGTCGATCAGTTCCGACCGCCTCGAGCCGGCCCGCGTGTATTCGATGACAAGCGCGGCACTGTCCTTCCCCTTGCCAAATCCAGCCGACGTGAACGTGTACCCTTCGCGGCGTGTCGGCAGCAGAAACGCCAGCGGCTCGGGCGTCAGCGGATTCGGATCCAGACACGTCGACCGGTCTTTCATGTCTTTGTCGCGGGGCGCGCGCCCGTTGATTCTCAGCAGCTGACGGACGAACGTGGGTGCGGCCGAGCCGTCTTTACTGCCATCTCCGTTGGTGTCTCGGTTGGCGCTGTCTGACTCGACGCGTAATTCGGCTTCAGTGACGCGATGGAAGCCGACCGTTTCGAAATTGTGACCAAGCCGCATCACCGTCGTCTTCTCGATGCACATGACGTTCTGCGCGAGCTTGTAGTACTGCTCGATGCGCCCTGCGACGCGCGCGAGCAGCGTGTCGATGTCGGGGGCGGTCTGTGCCCACGTCCCGACCGTGAGGGCTCCGCACGCCGCGGCCAGCACGCAGGCCTTACGCTCGAACATACCGCTGATCCTCGTATACCGTCGGATCGGCCACGCCCAACTCGAGGAACGCGTCGTGACGCTCGCGGCACTTGCTGCACAGGCCGCAGTGCAATTGGGGTGCGGGAGGATTCATGCACGAGAGCGTGAGCTCGAACGGGACCCCGAGCGAGAGGCCGCGTGTGATCACTTCCGCCTTGCTCGAGCCGGCATACGGGGCATCAATCCGCAGATCGTGTGCGAGCCCCAGGGTCAGCGCCTGCGCCATTGCGGTACGGAACTCCGCTGTCGCGTCAGGAAATGGATTGTGCGCGAGTGTGCCGAGCACGACACGTTCGAGTTTCGCCGCGGCGCAGTATACGCCGGCTTTGCCAAGGAGCACGATGTTGCGTCCCGGCAGGTACACGTCTTCGTCCGGTGTGTCGTACGCCGGCGGCCGTCCCTGCACGGCCCAGTGCGTCGCCGCGTACACGTCACGCATGTCGACGCTCAGCGACACCAGCGGGCGCACCCCCGGGAGGCTCGTGCGCGCGAGGAACTGCGACACCATCTGCCGTTCCGCGGCCTCCCAGGCCAGCCCCACGCTGACGTAAATCGGCTGCACCTCTCCACGTGCGGCCTCCTCGGCCAACAGGACCGCGCTGTCGAGACCACCCGACAACAGGACGGCGGTGCCGCTCATGCGCGGATTCTATGACACAATTCGCCCATGTACTCCGTGACGAAACGCATTGATTTTTGCTATGGCCACCGGCTCCTGGATTACGACGGCATCTGCAAGCATCCGCACGGCCACAACGCCGTTGCGGAAATCGAGGTCCGCACCGGCACGCTCGACAACCGCAACATGGTGTGCGACTTCAGCGACATCAAGCGAGTGGTGAAAGGTTGGATCGACGCCGAACTCGACCACAAAATGCTTCTGCGCCATGATGATCCGCTCGTCAAGCCGCTGCAGACTCTGGGCGAGCCGGTATTCCTCCTCGACAGCAATCCCACCGTGGAGCGCATTGCGAAGCTGATCTTCGACAAGGCCGCCGATCAGGGTTTCCCCGTGGTGCGCGTGACCGTCTGGGAAACGCCCACCTCGTTCGCCGAGTTTCGTGCACAGTAACTCTCAACAAAGCTCAAGGTTCAAGGCTCAGCGCACTGTGAGAGTTGAAACTTGAAACTCGAGACTTTTCGGCTGATCGTTTTTGACCTCGATGGGACGTTAATCGACTCGCGGCGCGACATTGCCGAGGCGGCGAACTCGCTCCTCGAGGAATGTGGAGCGCCGCCACTGGCCGAGGATCACCTGGGCCGCATGGTCGGCGACGGCGCCGCGACACTCGTGGCGCGCGCGTTCACGGCGGCAGGACTCGAGGCGCCTCCTGACGCGCTCGAACGCTTCGTCGCGATTTACGGGCGTCGGCTGCTTCGCCATACGCGCCCGTACCCGCGCATTCCCGAAGTGCTGTCTCTCTTGTCGCAATGCAGTGCGCTCGCGCTGCTGACCAACAAGCCGCTGGCTGCCACGCGCGAGATTCTCAATGGGCTCGACCTGGCGCGGTACTTTGGAACGGCCGTGGTCGGAGGAGATGGACCGTTTCCGCGCAAGCCGGATCCCGGCGGCTTGCAGAACCTTGCCGCCGCCGCCGGTGCTACGGTCGAGGCGACGTTGCTCGTCGGAGACTCCGTGATCGACTGGCGGACGGCGCGCGCGGCGTCAACGGCGATCTGCCTCGCGCGCTATGGCTTTGGATTTGAAGGCTTTCCAGTGGCGGATCTCGGACCGGGCGATCGTCTCGTGGACGCCCCAGCGGAGCTCTTGTCCCTGTAGCGTTCCACTACGTTGCTCTGGCCCCTACTGTCGGGCTTCGATGCATGACCGAGTTGTCTCCACACCAAATTGCCCAAAACCCCCTGGCATCGCCGTTGCTGAGATAAGCCCGTCCTCGCCTGCCGGTGGACAGCGACCGCTCAAGACAGCCTAGAATAACGACCTATGCCGACGCCACTGTCTGAGGGGCACCGATCTACCGGTCTGGTTGATGTCCTCGACAGGGTCCTCGACAAGGGCCTGGTTGTGGCGGGTGATATCAAGGTTTCGCTGGCCGAAGTCGAACTGCTGACGATTCGGATTCGGCTGCTGATTTGCTCGATCGACAAGGCGGAGCAGATCGGCCTTGATTGGTGGAAGTTCGACCATCATCTTTCGCCGGGCAAGCAGGCGCTCTCGGCGGAGAACGAGGACCTACGAAAGCAAGTACGCGCGCTCGAGCGGCGACTGGCGACGGTCACGCGGAAGCGCTCCGCGGTTGGATCGCTGAAGTAACGACCCTTCGACGGGCGCAGGCTCGTCGTCCGACGATACAAGGAGTCTTCGATGCCCGTTGAACGTGCAGCAGGTGGCACAAGTCTTATTGACGTCCTCGATCGAGTACTCGACAAAGGGATCGTCATCGACGCATGGGTCCGTGTCTCCTTGGTTGGGATCGACCTCATCACCGTTGAGGCACGCATCGTCGTCGCGTCGATCGATACGTACTTGAAATACTCCGAAGCAGTTGGCCAGGTCGCCCCGGTGTCCAAGCCGGCGATCGAAGGCAAGGGGTATGAGGAAGTCATTGCTGAAAACGCCGCCCTCCGGGCTCAGCTCAAGTCAAGCATCCCGGCGGCCCGCACTCGTGGCCGTCGACGCGCCGCGCAGACCCGCGGTTAGGCGCAACGGGGCGGCGCCCTACACGGGCGTCCCTCGGGTGCGCGTGGCGGTCGAGGAGTCAGCCTACGGCGACGAGGACCTGCTCGGTGCGCGCGTGCGCCTGCTCGAGGGGCTCGTCAGCCGCACCGAAATCGCCGACTCCGCGCAGCTCGCCCTTCAGTGGCTGAGCGAGGTGCTGGGTCTCCGCCAGTCGATCTGCCTGGTCCGCCCTGCGGGTGAACAATCGCTGTTCGTGGTCGCGGCGTACGGGCTCGCAGGCTCCGCGTTCACTTCGTTTGCGGTCTCTCTCGAGGACTGGGCGAACCCGCTCGTCACTGCGTTCACCCACCGCAAGGAGCTGTTCTTTCCGACGCCGCATTCGGCGGCCGATCGCAGGCGGCGACCGACCACACCGTTCGAGGATGGCGCGTTCCACGTGGTTCCGCTTGGCGTCTCTGGCTTCTCCGAGGAAGTGTTCGGCCTGCTGCTCGTCGGCGGAACGGCGCCGCTGCCGTCAGAACTCCACTGGTTTGCCAATGTCTTCAGTCAGAAAGTCGACCAACTGCTGCGTTACCAGTCGCTGACCGATGGCGACCGCAAGCAGGGGCGCGAGCGCTCGCTGCTGCACAACATCATCAACGCCGTAACCGACCCCATTCTGCTCACTGATACCGAGGGCCGGCTGCTCATCGCCAATGCGCGCGCGCTGACGTTGTTCACGGCTTCGGAGGAAGAGAGCGAGGGGCGGCGTGGCGCGGTGCGCATGAACAACATGCTGCTCTCGTCCGCGTTGTCGAGCAAGGCGATCGAGGAGACCGGCGCGACCCGGCGCGAGCTCCTGCTGGTGAATCCGGTCGACGGCTCGGACCTCGTCTTCGAGTTGCTCAGCACCGTCACTGAAGATTCGCGGCAGGGCAGCGGCGTGGTCTCGATTCTGCGCAACGTGACCGACCTGCGCCGCGCCAGCGAGGAGATCGAAGAGAACTACCGGAAGATGCGCATCGCCGAAGCCCTGGCGCGCGCCGAAAGCGACCGCCTGAACCTGATCATCGATTCGGTGGCCGATCCGATCGTCGTCGCGGACGCCGCCGGCGCCACGTCGCTGATGAACGAACCGGCCGAGCGTCTGTTCACGCTGCCGACGCGGGCGAGCGCCGTCGAGCAACGCTGGGTGCAGACCAACGACGCGCATTTTTCGTCGTTCATCGCCGGCATGCTGGTCAGCGCCGACCAGCGGCGTGGCGGCGAAATCGGCCTGATCGATCCGAAGACCGGCGAGCCGATGCCGGTGGAGGCGATCGCCGGAAAGATCCTCTCCGAGCATGGCGAGTTAACCGCCGTCGTGACGATTCTCCACGATCGGCGCGAAGCGATCGAAAAGGGGCAGCTCTACGAACAGTTGAAGCAAGCGTCCGACGAGCTCGAGCGCAAGATTCAGGCGGCGACCGCCGACATCGCGCAACAGAACGAGCTGCTGCGGCGTCAGGCGATCGAGCTGGAACAGGCGTCAGCGCTGAAGTCGCAGTTTCTCGCGAACATGTCGCACGAGTTCCGAACGCCGCTGAACGCGATGCTCGGCTACACCTCGATGCTGCTGCAGGGTGTCGCCGGTCCGGTGGAGCAGCCGGTGAAGCGGCAGCTCGGACGCATCGAATCGAACGGCCGGCACCTCCTGACGATCATCAACGAGATTCTCGACATCTCCCGCATCGAAGCCGGCCGGATGCCGCTGCAGGTGTCGACCTTCAGGCTGGCCGATCTCGTCAGCGAAGTGAAAGCGGAGCTGGAACCGATCATCCTCCGATCGAAGCTGTCGGTCGGGCTCGACCTGCCGAAGGATCTCAAACCGATCTCGAGCGATCGGCAGAAGGTGAAGCAGATCCTGCTGAACCTGCTGAGCAACGCGCTCAAGTTCACCCACCACGGCTCGGTCACGATGACGGCGCGGCGCAACGCCAGGGATCGCACCGTGACCCTGGCGGTCGCCGATACCGGCATCGGCATCGCGCCGCCCGATCAGGACAAGATCTTCGAGGACTTCCGGCAGCTCGACAACTCGCCGACGCGCGCGTACGGCGGCACCGGCCTCGGCCTGTCGATCTGCCGCCGCCTCGCCCAGATGATCGATGGGCGGATTTCGCTGGCCAGCGAGGTCGGCAAGGGATCGGTCTTCACGCTCACGCTTCCACTCAAGGGACGACGATGAACAAGAAAGAGATGCGTCCACGCGTACTACTCGTGGATGATTATCCTGACGCGCGTGAAATGTATTCCGAGTATCTCGAGTTCTGCGGCTTCGAGGTCGTGGAAGCGGGCAACGGCATGGAGGCGTTGCAGCGTGCTGCCGACGAAAATCCCGATATCATCCTGATGGACCTGTCGCTGCCCGTGATGGACGGCTGGGAAGCGACGCGGCGACTGAAAGCCGACAAGCGAACCGCCTCGATCCCGGTCGTCGCGCTCACGGGTCACGCGCTCGCCGGCATCTCCGAGGGCGCGCGAAAAGCCGGATGTGACGCGTTCGTCACCAAACCGTGCTTGCCAGAGGATCTGGTGAAGGAAATCCGGAAAGTTCTGGATGGTCAGTCGCCGGTGTCAACGAAGAAGGTCCGCAGGAGCGGCAAACATGCCTAAGCCATCAGCGGGTGCGCGTAAAGGGGCGCGCACCATGGGGCTGCAACGCGCAGCCTCGATGAAACGCGGTGCAAAAGCCTCAGCGCCCCCGGCCAAGGTGAAGGCCAGGGCCGCGACTGGGAACGGGGCGGTACGGTCGAGGACCACAGCGGCCCTGAAAGGCCCGGCCAAGGCCGGCAAGGCGGCGCGGCCGCTCGATCGGCGGGCTTCCGAGAAAACGGTGCAAGGCGGCCGCACCATGCTTGGGCTCGAGTCCGGTGTCGGCAGCCGCGGCAAGTACGTCTACTGCATCATCGAGTCGGGCGATCCCCTGCGCTTTGGGCCGATCGGCATCGGCGCGGATCCGTCAGACGTCTACACCGTGCACTACAAGAATCTCGCTGCGGTCGTCTCCGACGCTCCGCTCGAAGTGCTCGACTCGACGCGGGAAAACGTCCTCGCGCACGAGCGCGTCAACGAAACGGTCATGCGCGAGCATACCGTCATCCCGATGTCGTTCGGCACGATCTTCAAGACGCGCGAGGACATCGTCGAGCTGCTGAGATCGGCAGCCGAAGCATTCGGCGACGTGCTCAACAAGATGCAGAACAAGCTCGAGTTCGGTCTCAAAGTGCTGTGGGATCGCGATCAGGCGATCCGCGAGGTCGAGGGCGAGGACGAGGACATCAGCCGGCTGAAGAAGGAAATCTCCGGGCAGAAGGGGCCGACCTACTTCGCCCGCATGCAGTACGGTCGCCTCATCGACTCCGCGCTCCAAGCGCGCTCGGAGCGGTATGTCGCAGACATCCTCGACCAGCTCCGCGACGTGTCGGTCGCATCGCGCATCAACAAACCGATCGGCGACAAGATGATCATGAACGCGGCGTTCCTGATCGCGCGCGATCACGAAACCGCATTCGACGCCAAGGTCAAATCGATCGCGAGCCGCTTCGACAAGCTCACCTTCAAGTACACGGGTCCCTGGCCGCCCTATAACTTCGTGAACATCCGTTTGAAATTGGAACGAGCGTAGGGGCGGTTCGCGAACCGCCCCTACCTGCCATGCCATGTTCATCCTGGATTCATTGCTGATCGGCAGTCTTCGCTTCGTGCTCGACAAGGTCGTGCAGGCGGCTGAAGCCGAGATGCAAGACGACTCCGCGCTCCGCGAACAGCTCCTCGAAGCCCAAATGCGCCTGGAGCTCGGCGAAATCACCGACGAAGAGTTCGCCGAAACCGAGCGCGACATCCTCGCCGCCATCCGAGAGATCAAGCGTCCGCAGCAGGGCGCGATCTCCATGTCCCCCCAGGACAGGATCGCGGGCGTTGACATCGAGAGCTTCGAGTCTGAGAAGGAACCCTAGCCCCCAGCCCTTACCCCCTGGCGCCGACCCTCTTCTCGTTTTTTTCGGAGGCAAAGGAGGCGTCGGCAAGACGACCTGCGCGGCGGCGTTCGCCCTCGCGCGTTCAGCGCTTCCGCCTTCACTGAAGCCTCGGCGGACCGCCGTAGCCTTGGCGGAGGCTGGTCGGCGGTACAAGAATTCCGCGGGAGCTCTCATCGTCTCGACTGACCCCGCGCATTCGCTGGGCGATGCGCTGGGCGTGAAGCTCGCCGGCGTTCCCCGCAAGATCAAGCAAGCTCTCGACGCGGTCGAGCTCGACGCACCGCGCGCATTCGCGCGCTGGCTTCGCCATCATCGCGGCGCACTTGGCGACATCCTCCACCACGGCACCTGGCTCGACAGCGACGATGTGGACGCGCTGCTCGACCTGTCGTTCCCGGGCGTTGACGAGCTGGTGGGACTGATGGAGATAGACCGCCTCGCCAGCGCGAAACCCTACAGCCTCGTCGTCGTCGACACCGCTCCAACCGGACACACGCTGCGACTGCTGGCAGCGCCCAAAACCGTTGGCGTCGTCTCCGGCGTGCTCGACCTGCTGCAAGCGGAACACCGGCTGATTCGCGACCAGTTGGCGCGTGTCACTCGTGGTCCGGAGGCTGCGGACCGGTTGATCGCCATGCTTGCGGCGCAGGCGGCCGAGACGGCGGAGCGCCTCCGCGATCGCCGGCAGACGTCCTTCCACTGGGTGACGCTGCCCGAAATGATGTCGGTTGACGAAAGCCTGGACGCGATGGCCGCGCTGGAGCGTGACGGCATCCGAGTGGACGAAATCATCGTCAACCGCGTGCTCCCTCGCGCGCGGCCTTGTCGATTGTGCGACCGCCGCCGCGCCGAGGAGCATCGGGTGCTGGCGGTCATCCGCCGACGCCTCGGACGGCGTCGCACGGTGCGTGTGATTCCCGCCGAGGTCAAGGAACCGCGTGGGGTGGTTGCGCTCGCCCGAATCGGACGCAGGCTCGCGGCCAAACTCTCCACCACGGAGGACACGGAGGACACAGAGGCCAAATCCTCTAAGGATCCTTCCTCCGTGTCCCCCGTGTCCTCCGTGGTGGAGAGTTCTGGCGTGAAGGCCGCGCCGGAATTTCTCGCGGCGATCCGCGGTGCCTCTTTGATCTTCATCGGCGGCAAGGGCGGCGTCGGGAAGACGACGGTCGCCACCGCGATTGCGCTTCGCCTTGCGCGAGCGGCGCCGAAGCGCCGTGTGCTGCTGCTCTCCACTGATCCCGCGCATTCGCTGGCCGACGTGCTCGGTGCGCCGGTGACCGACAAGGCGGAGACGTTGCGACATGGTCCGACGAACCTGCTGGCACGCGAGCTCGACGCGCCACGGGCGCTCGCGCAGAAACGCGCCGACCTCGAGGCGGCGTTGAACGAGATCGCCTCCGCTTTCGGCATCGGCGAGCAGCGCAGCAGTGCCGACCGCGCGGCGGAGCTGATGAATCTGGCGCCGCCGGGCATCGACGAGTTGTTCGGCATCCTCTCGGTCGTGGACGCGCGCGCCGACTATCACGTGATCGTGGTCGACACCGCGCCGACGGGGCATGCGTTGCGGCTGCTCGAGACGCCGGATGCCGCTCGCGAATGGACTCAAGCGCTCCTCCGCGTGCTGCTGAAGTACCGAGGCCTCGTGCGTCCCGGCCGGTTGGCGCAAGAGCTCGTCGGCGTGGCGAAGTCTGTTCGCGAGTTGCAAACCCTGCTTCGTGACGGGACCCACACCCGGTTCATCGCG
>WNFX01006525.1_pt1 | contig 11096 bp, 10 predicted proteins | sample 5400111 | NCBI WGS metagenome assembly WNFX01 (sample SAMN13153363, study PRJNA577476) | soil metagenome | isolation source: 40 cm soil or saprolite under grassland replicate 1 | place: USA:California | collected 2016-06-15
GGATTAAGAACCTCATCGTGGAACGGAGCAAGCCCGGCGACACGGTTATAATCGCCGGAATAGGCAACACGATAGGCATAGGACAGTAGACTGTTAAAGTGTCTCAGCCGAGACCGCGGAGCGGTCCCTCAATAGGAGTGATGCTGATCTCCATAGTCCTAATCATTATCGCCTTCTACACACTCAACCTCGCCCTCTCCACCTTCAGCACGGATGTCACTTTAGCAACTTTGTACTTTACTGTCGCAGTCTTATCGTTCGGCTTTGTCGTCCTCTCAGTGTTTAGGGTCAGACGGGGCTATGCGTTGGCCAATCCTGCACCGCTCAAGGTCATGTCGATAGTGAAATGTCCACAGTGTAGCTTCAAGCAGATCAAGAACTTCGCTGTCGGCGATTTTGTCTTCAAGAAGCTGGGCATGTGTACCCAGTGTGGGGTTGCAAGCCTTTCGATAACGGGCATTTACTACGACGGACCCACACGCCGCTAGCCCCTTCTAGCGCCGAATAAAGGTCTCCGGCCTATCGCGGATTCTTCCCCCGCCTTGGTGGTAGTCTTGTTCTGAAAGTGTGAAGGGGTTTTTTGTTTTGACATGCCCCCGGGGGGGGTCGAGAAATAGTTAGTAGAAAAAGAAAGATAAGAAAAGAGACAGTTGTCTTGGATACTTGGTGAGATTAGCGTGAAGATGGACGGGTTTCTGATTCTATGGCGATTCCTAGGCGGTTTGCAGCGGACGACCAGGCCGCCACGTTTATCTGCGGTCATAGGACATGCATAGATGCTGAACCTTTCTGGCTGTCCCCCGAGCGGACACCCTTTGCAGGACGTTAGTCATTGTCCAGTAAGTATAGTGCAGCTGTCGTGGTTTACTAGCACGGTGTGTTCTGACTGTGCTACTGGGTTGTTGCTTGCCTCTATCAGAACCGGGTAGGCGCTTATGCACTTGTTCCGGATCAAGTCCTGAAGCGCCTTCTTGCCGACTTCTCTCGAGAATTCTTTCTCCAGCCATCTTGACGCGAATGGTAGGGTTGAGAAATTAGCTTGGATGAAGGCCAGCACCTTCTTCGAGTCCTCTGAGGTTGCGCCTTTGGGTCTGACGAACCTGTAGATGTAGGCACTTGTTCCGTTAGTAACTGCTCCCTTGGCTTTGGCTAGGGTCACGAAGGGTTCGATGGCGAAGACTTCGCCCTCTTCGATCTTTGTCCCGTTCATTCCCATGGCTGAGACACTGGGGACAGACTTGCCGGCGTGTATGGTGTATCGTTCGATCTTGTGGCCTGTCAGGTTGCTTATGGGGCGAAGGCCTACCCGGATGATGGTGGTTTGGACTATTCGTCCTATCTCTGACAGTTTGACGCCCGGTTTGAACGCACGTATTGCATTCTGGAGGGCCTCGTCTGCGGCCTGGGCTAGTGGCTCGAACCTCGGGTCCAGGCAGATTGTGACTGAAGTGTCAGTTACATAACCGTCGACATGGACCCCAAAGTCCACTTTCACCAGCGAAGCGGCTGGGATGGTTAGGGTGTCGCCGGGAGGCGAGGTGTAGTGCGCAGCAACATCGTTTATCCCTACATTGACTGGAAACGCCGGCCTCCCGCCGAAGTCCCTGATTCTCTGCTCTAGTCCTTCACAGATCTCGATAGCAGGCTTGCCATACTTGACGAGGCCCGGTACTTCCTTTCGAAGCCTAGCTACAATGTAGCCCGATTTCTTGAACGAGTCGAGGGCTTGAGAGTCGAACAAGGGCTGTGTCAACTGCCTGACGGTTTAGAGATTTTGCTCATTTCACTTATCTCGTGGGAGTTAGTAGGATTCGCTATGTGACTCACGAGCATTGTCCCGGGACTATGTTATAGTTGTAGGCTGATCCGAGTTTCGTGGTCTGGTACAGATCTATGGTTCCGCATCTTAGCAGGGTTGGAAGGCCGTTGCCTGAACTACTTTCCAAGTACAAGAAGACCGCGTAGGACTGTTGGTTCGGAATGCTAATTGAATATCTTCCAGCAGAGTCGATTCTAACGGAATAAGGAAATTGTGAAAGACTGTCAAAATTTACCTGATACGCTGATTGAATACTTACAACGCCCGAGACGTCAATTGTCAACGGCGGGATCAGGAGATACGTTAGTGCTCCAGCGATAACTATTACCACAACAGCCAAACCGATGACTCTCAGTCGTACATTAGTCCTTTTTCTAACCGAGGCTCGTAGGCGAGTTGCGAATATTATCACCGGGCATGCGTATCCCCTGAGTAGGCTTGTGCTGATTTAAACCGCTCTGGTCGGAAAGGAGGACGGACGGTTAGAGGACTGGGAAACACGGCGTCGAAGGATCCGTGTTGCTACGATTTGCTGAAATCGTGCTTCCACATCTCTCGTGCGAGGGCACCATCTTTCTTGAATAGATGTACCTCAGCCCTCGCCTTCTCTCTCCGCTCTCGATGCTCCCTGAGAAACTGGGTGACTTTTTCGACCAGGATATCCTTCAGGTTTCCTGTTAGCATTCGTCCGCCCTTGTATTCTGACCGGATTTCTTCAATGCGTTTGTCGTCGGGTTCGAAGAACATATAGAGCCACTGGAAGGGAACGTCAATGTCAGGGTTGCCGCCGAGTTTGCGGTGTTCCTCGATGGATGCTTGTCCTCCTGAGAAGGCGTGTCGGTAGATCTTGTTCCGTACGATCTTGTCGTCATCGTTGAGATAGATGGCGGTTTCGGGTTTGGACGAGCTCATCTTGTCCTGTATCCCAGTCAGAGGTGGGAGGAATTTGCTGTGGATAGCGGCTGCTTTGTGGTATCCGAGCGGTTCTGCGATGTCTCGCTGTATTCTCCAGTACGGGTCTTGGTCGATGGCTGAGGGTATGAGGCAGCGTTTCTTCTCGAACAGGCTTGGAAGGATCTGTATTGCGGGGTAGAAGCTCATTCCGATGTTGGTCTCGCCGGTGAAGCCGAAAACCGACTTCACTGTGCTGTAATTGATTTTGCGTGCGATTTTCAGAATCAATGGGTATGCGTGGCCTACGAACTCTGTGTCTTGAAAAATGAAGCTCTTGTCGGGATCAAAGCCGAGTGCCGCGATTTCGAGAATATTGTCGTGAGTCCAGCGTTGAGTCTCTTCGTAAGTGAGACTCTGCTTCTCCTGAAGGAATCTCTCATCATCAGTCATCTCAATGTAGACGTTGACGTGGAACTTGTCTTGGAGCCACTTGGTGAAGTAGAAGCTGAGAATATGGCCGATGTGCATCGGACCACTAGGTCCTCGACCGGTATAAAGGAAGAATGCCTTGCCCTTGTCATAGTCGTCAAGAACAAGGTTTAGATCTCGATGCGAGAAGAAGACCTTGCGACCCACAAGGTATGCAGAGTCGCCTAGAACATCTTCGAGTCTCTTTGCTAGAGGCTCAGTTATCGGCTGTGTTCCAAAGTCGCGGATCAGCCGTTCATAGTCGACTTCCCCAGTGACTTCCCACGGGGTTACGATGAATTTCTTGTCAACCATTACTCACAAGCCTCTGAGGGGGCTACGTCGAAGATAGGTTGGACATTTCTATTTCGAATGCTGCGGCTGGAAGATTCAGTCCCCAGGATTTGATGACTCGTGGATTTAGCTCTCCGATAATTCCAACTTCTGTTCCATTTGACATCATCGCTCCGCACCTTCCTGGTAGGAAACTGGGATGCTCCGTGTCTCTAATCTGGAATGATCGACCCCTGTTCTCTGCCAGTGCATCAAAGGAAGAACGAATTTCGGTGAATCCAGCGTTTGCATGGATGGTGACCGCGGCTAGTTTCCGGGTTTCTTGGATTGGATGGATCTGATTTTCTCCGCGACTGATACATGGTCCAATTTCGAAGATTCTCTGAGGATAGTCAACATGTGTATTGTGAGAGAGAATCTCTAGAAGGCTAGGCAGAAGCCAGCTTCTCAATACGGTATGTGTAGTCATTCTTGGATTCAAGAGCTCAACAAGCTTACCATCACTCGACTGCACGTTGTTTGAAACGACTACTGGCGATGTCAACGCGTAACTCAGAACCTCCTGGAAACCCAGTCCGATCATGATCTCCCCCACACTCTGGGTCTCGTCTGTCTCTTTAGCAAGGTTGCCCACGGTCCAAATCTTGGGCCACTCAGGCTTCAGCCTGTTGATGTCTGCAGCAATTGCGATGTCTTCAACGATGTCCACAGAGTGCATAATGTCAGTTCGATAGCTGGGAATCTCCAATTGAATATTATCGCCTGTTGCTCTTCGGACCCCGTATCCTGCTCGTTCAGCGAATCGCGAAGCCTCCTTCAAGGTAAGCGACGTTCCCAGAAGTGTGTTGATGTAGGACAAACGAAGGCTTGTTTGTGTTGCGCTCAGGTCCGGACTGACGACTCTGCGTGGGGAACCGTAAGGGTAGGTTTCGAGGCAGCTGTAGATTTTTCCTCCTCTCTCTGTAAGAGTTGAAACCACAATTTTCAGAGTATTATGAACAGTCTCAGCGTTCGTACCCGTAACTTCAATGAGAATGTTTTTCGTCTCTGTAGTTATCCTTCCGAGATCGTTAGAATTGATCACAGGAGGTAGCGAGAGGACATTGTCTGCTCCGTCGACGAGTATTGGCCATGTTTCAAATTGGGAAATTATTTCTCCATATTCTGATCCCTTCGGGTGACTCTCGACTATCTCTCGGAGACTCTGTTTATTCTCTGACCCTAAAGGAGCGAAGGTGATTATGTCCGGATTCGCGACTGTGTACGAGAGTGGAGATTGTATCAGGTCGGCTTGGTAGAATCCTATCGAAGCTCTCCTCCTCTTCCTCCCATATGTCTGGTCAAGTTTCTCCTGAAGATTGATCCAGCTCTTCAACGCCTCATCTGTGGGCTGTAGACCCTTGACGATCGCGGTCGAGATGAAGGGACGAATCGGCTTGACGCGCTTGTCGATAACAACCTTCAGATTCGACCTCCCCGCAACCCGTATCTCTCTTGTTCGACCGACTCCTAGGTAGGCTCTCAACGCCCTAGCGATTCCTTCGACAGCCCAAATGTCTGGACGGTTGCTGTCCTTGACCTCGATGGCGACGGCGTCCTCCTCAAGCGATTCCACATCTCCTTTGACGAAGGCGAAGATCTCGTTGAGACCCTCTTTGTCCCGTGGCACAGTCTTGCCAAGGAGACCTTCAAGATCGATGAGCGAGAATTGTACGCTTGGCGTCTCTAGCCCACCATCTGCTCTCTAATCCATTCAACGTCCGAAGTGAACAGTTGACGAATGTCCTGGATTCTCCGGCTCATCATATACAGCCGGTCAATCCCGAGACCCCATGCTAGGACAGGAACCTTCACGCCAAGTGGCTCTGTGACTTCCGGCCGGAAGATTCCGCTTCCTCCAAACTCCATCCAGCCAAAGCCCTCCCGGTACGCCTGCAACTCGACGCTCGGCTCTGTGAACGGAAAGTAGTCAGGCTTGAACCGCACTTTGTCTGCTCCCGCCACTTCCTTGGCGAACATCTCTAGGATGCCTAGAAGATTCCGCAAGTTCAGACTAGGATCGAGAACGATGCCCTCGGCCTGGTTGAATTCTGTGAGGTGGGTCTTGTCCAGCATGTCTGGGCGGAAGCATCTGGCGATGGCGAAGTATTTTCCAGGGATCTGAAGGTCCTTCGACAACATGGTTCGGACGCTTAATGCTGTTCCGTGGCTTCGCAGGATGAGTTTCGACGCTTCGTCTCTGGAAAACTTGTAGCGCCATCCAGTCGATCCTGTCTTCCAGCCGTTCTCATGAGTCTGCGCGACTCTATCGACCAAGCTACCATATTCTTCAAGGCTGGCTCTTGACGGGTCCTTGAGATAGTAGAGATCGTGAATCTCACGCGCAGGATGATCCTGGGGCATGTAGAGGCAGTCACAGTTGATGAACGCGGTCTCAACCAAGGGACCAACCGCCTCTCTGAATCCCAGGGCGACAAGCTTCCTCTTCACCATCCTCAAGAACCGCAAGTAGGGATGATACTTTCCAGGGAAGGTCCGCGGGACAGCAGACGATACGTTGTAGCTTCGAAGCTTGACCTTCTCCCACTCACCGGAGACAATCATGTCGCCAGTTAGGGAGCTCACTTCCGGCTGGGCTGCAGTGCTCGTCCCAATGCTCCGTCCGGCTTCGGTAATCTCGACTTCACGATCATTCCTAGCCTGCGACTCGACAAGGTTCCTCTTGGTAAGCCGCAGAGCAGCTTCTTTCAAAACCGGGGGAAGTTCCTCGAGAATCAGAATGTCATTCTTCAAGCGGGCGAGGATTTCTTCGTCATCACCAATCGGTGCCTCACTCCCCGCGACAATCACAAGGTCTGATCCTGATTTCTCGATGGTCCCCCATTTCTTCCGGCTAATCCATCCAGTAGCTATCGAGCCGTACTTTTCAGCCAACTTTGCATTTTGAAGAGCCTCTTTCAAGCTCAAGCGTCCGCCGCGATTCTTGACTTCCAGAAAGATTATTCGCTCGGGGAGTCCCGCTCGGGCGAAGGTTCGTCCTTCATCCGTTAGACTGAGCTCGGTTTTCTTCTCAACCTTCTCATTGACGAGCTGGTTCTGGGAGAGATTCAGAACGGCGCGCGCGACCGCAGAATCCGCCAGACCGGCTTTCTTCGCTAGGTCTTCGATAGGGGCTTTTCCACCAGAATCGATGAGGGTTCTAAGAACTCTGGCCTCGTTCTGGCTAATCTCTACCAAGAAAGCAGGGTCTCCAAGCTACAGTTTTGCTGGGGTTCCGATTCCGAGCTATATTTGATTTGAAAAATTTCGGCCATTATTCGAATAGAGAGTGAGAGCGCGTTCCAAGAAACGCCTAATTGCCTGTTCATCCGTTGTCTGTTTCGATCAAATGAGACTTCGGAGAATTGCCTTCGTCTTCGCAGTTGTGCTTCTGCTAGCGCCCGTCTCTATCCCGGCGATCCGATTCGATACCAACGTGTCGCCTCCCTGCGCGCGAGCAGGAGGTCCATGTCCGCTGCCGGCGGACTCACCGATGGGCATCCCTGTCTTCTGGTCACTTACGGCCTACTATTTTGGAGTGGGCGCCTACATTACTCCTAATGGATACGGGTTCATAGGTTTCCCATTGCTCTTTCTCATGTTGCTTGCAACAGCAGGGGTTTTCATCCTCTTCGTACGCTGGAAAGACCGCTTACCAGAAACTTCTGAAACGCCTGATTCAGCTTAGATCTGAAGATCGTCGGAACCACGGCCGGTATTATGTACAGAATGAGCCATGTAAATGGAACAGCGGTAAGAAAAGATAGAGCGACCTGCGCCGAATTGTGATATCCCAACTTTACTCTTGTACTTCCAACAATCAAGCCGACAACTACGACCAGAACGAAAGGAACGGCTCCAAGACCGTACAAGATGGCGACCGAACGGCCAGCTATGCCCCAGGTATGAACGCTCACTTTCGTCAAGTATTTTGTGATAACGGTTGCGAGCGTTGTATTGCAGACATAGGCAAACATGAGCCCGTTGAATATGAAGGGCGCACCAAGTGATCTCAATGTCACGTATCCGAGAGTGTATGAGGTGAACGCTATCGCGAAGAGTGCGGGTCTATCATCCCTGTTCTCAACATTCGCATCCTTTTTCGAGATTCGGACATACCGTAGAAGAGAGATACCCTGAATTATAGACGCAAAGATGACAGAGATGATCAGGTAGAACCACGCGCTTCAAGTCGAGAACGATAGCGCTAGGAAAACGTAGAAAGAGAATAGAGGAGGCATGAATGCAATAGAGATTGCTCGCCAAATCCTGCTTCGAATCTGGATTTCCAAGACTCTCACCCTTCGTTAAGCTGGTGCCGGGCAGACAGTGGTGGACCTAAAGAAAGCCCTCTAGTCCATCGTCTTTCACAATGACTTCACCATCCGTTTCACTGTTTCAAGTTTGAACCTTGGATCTTCATCATTAGGAAAATAGGGGTAGACTACTGGAAGTGCTACTCCCGCCTGCCTGAAGGACTTCACGTATTGAACTAGTTCATCGCTCCGAGGATTGGCCAAGCTTACTCTCAGTAGTTCTTTGGGCACGTCAACATCACCACTCTTCCATCCTTCGTTCTCCTTGAATGTCGAAATCGCTTCCGCGGTCCCGTCTTGCACGAACATCTCGTGGTACTGAGGCGTAGAGTCGTAGTTCAGAAACTCCTCCAACATCAGCCTCTGAGCTGATTCAAGACCTTGCGATGAATAGAAGATCTTCAAATAGCATGCAAAGTCAATTCCCTCGACCCTCGCGACCCTAGCCGCCTCTACTAGTTTGGAAGCATGCTGGGGAGAGCAGAAATTCAGGAGTAGACCGTTCGCCTTGCTGGCGGCACGTTTGGCGATTCCCAGTTTGAGAGCTGCAATGTAGATTTCTGGAGGCTTGACTCCTTGAGGAAATCCTCCAAACACTTTCTTTAGGTCCTCAAGTCGTTGGAGCATGGCACTTACAGTCTTGCCTGGCTGGGGGCCTGGGGACCCTGTTCCCACTCCTAGGACGAGGCGGTTGGAGGAGAGAGCTTGAAGTGTCTGGACCCTACGGGTCAGTAGCTGTGGATCATGTTCCAGCAATCGTATGACCCCGCTTCCCGAGTGGACCCTTTTCGTCAGAGCGAGAATTGACGATGCAATTTCTAGGGATTCATAGCCGATTCGCATGTCGGGAACAAAGATGCGTGAAACCCTGTCACTCAGTTCCAGTACGACGGCTGTCTCTCTGATTTCCTGGGGTGAGAATACTCCGGGTCGGAGGGCGAACCCTATCCTTTCTAGTCTCACGATCGATTGAGGACGCCACACGAGACAATAAACTGTTTTGGAAAGTCAAAGAGCTGTGCGCCTGGTCACAATATGTAGCGTTGTGACCGGACTTGCGCTGGCTAGGTTGAATTTCTCTATTATTCCAGTTATGCGGCTCTAGTCCAGTAAGAGTCGATGAATAAGAATACGCTTGGTCCCTTGGCGGTCGTTCTGATAGGTGTAACCGCGTTCGGGACCATGCTCGCATTCTCTGAGCAACCAACCGCCTGCCCGTGCGATAGTTCTTCAAGTCCAAATCCTTGGCATCCATGTTTGCAGAATCCCTGCCCCTTCCAGACATTGACGATGAGCTCTTACCAGATCAACAACCCAACTAACGTTACACTGAACCTAATGAATCCTGGTAACGTTGCCGTCGCACTCATTGCGTACTACGTCAAGGACTCTTCAGGCAACCAATATGCAAATGGCAATTGGTCGGGACCAAGCATAGCTCCGGGCGCAGGTATCTCTATCAACATACTCATAGACGGAACAGCGTTCACATTCCATGCAGGAATGTACTATACGGTGGAGATCGTAACTTTGCATCGTTATTTCACGTTCACAATCTCCTAGCGTCAGTAAGAATATAGAATTCTATACGCGGATTGCTCCCGTTCACCCGCTCTTTCTGTAACCACGATTTGCTCTCGTTGAGCCTTGAAGGTCTAAGTTCGGGTAATCGCAAATCGTTCTTTGTCGAAGGGCTGTCTCACGCGGCTACCTACAAAGAAGGCAGGCCTAGAGATTCAGGCAAAGGTCTGCAACAAATGCGGACAGCTCGTACTTACCTATCGCCAATCCATGAGCTGCATAGTCTGCGGTGGACCGCTGAAACCGGTCAAAAGCTGACACTGACGCAAACAACAACAGTCGCCTCATTGGTCCAAGCAGTAGGTCTAGAATCTGATTCGTGAAGAACTGGAATAAGAGAATTCTCAGTGTCTCAAGGCTGCTTGGATTGAGACAGTCAGCTGCCCATCAGACTCAATAGCATCCAGCAGGTGAACGTAGGCCGGAATCGGGTTGTGACTTCTATGAAGGTACGAAAAGTGGATCCCGCTGACTTCGCCGCGAAGGGCTGTATATGCTTGAGCCGCGATATGGATTCCTCCTCCAAACGTGTTACGGGTGAGAGTCTGAATCACTTTTTCGGGGACCGGGATATCGAACTTTCGACTGACGAATTGCAGATTCTTCAACCCTGATGGAATAGATACCTGTACGAAGATTGGCACCTTGAGGCCTTTGGAGCGAAGCCTGTCAACGTGTTCTAGCACACGGTCATCGTCGAACGCCGTATTCGTTACAACATAGTCCGCTCCAGCATCTACCTTGCGTAGTGTCCGAGAAGTCTCTCGTTCCTGATCCTCAGCATACTGGTTGGTTACAGCCCCGATGCAGGGGCGCTGACCGTCGAAGACCGATAGGACCCCTCGAATCAGATCCTCTGTTTTTCTGAAATCATAATCCTCGATCCGGTGTCTGGGATAGGGATCCCCATAGACCACTAGGAAATTGTCCAGACCCCTCTTGAAGAGCGAAGGAACCAAGGCAAGGTCTGAGCGACGAAAATCTCTGCATGTCAGCGAGGGCACAGCCTCAGCACCAGTCTTCCTGACTATGACTGCTGAAGCAAGACTCCTTGTCTGAGGCGTAACTCTGAAACCTGCGGGATAGCTGGGATCATCTTCGCCATTCCTCAAAGCCGGAATGGTGATCGCGTCAACGCGGCCCTGCAAAATGGGCAGATGAGCCGGTATGACTCGGTTCGGGATTAGCTCAACGGTCACGATGGGGTGATCGGCGGCAGCATCCGAGAGTCTCAGCGTGAAGCCTCCCTTGCGAGCTCTGCACCCTTGACAGTGCTGATGAGTTTCGCGAGAGTCACATCCCAGGTCCTGGTTCTCAGTCCGCAGTCTGGGTTGGCCCAGATTTTCGCCGGATCACCTACGATCTTCGCCGCGTAGAGTAGTCGGTCTCGCACGAGTTCTGGCGATTCTAAGATATTTCGTCCGGCTTCTTTTCCTGAGCCTGGTGGGACGTGTCCGGAAAAGTCGTGAACGTGGACGACTCCGATGCCAAACTCGCCTTCGTAACCGTTCTCGATGAAGTACTCCAGGTCCTGGTATCCTCCCCGATGTTTGGCGTCAACCCCTAGACTTGTACCGTCTCTGTTGGCAAATTCTAGTGCGAGGTGGGTGCACTTGTCGAGTTTCGGAGCGTATTGTGCGAGTACTTTGTAACCTATCTCCGAGGGATAGCATGTGTGGTCGCTG
>WNFX01010990.1_pt1 | contig 11096 bp, 14 predicted proteins | sample 5400111 | NCBI WGS metagenome assembly WNFX01 (sample SAMN13153363, study PRJNA577476) | soil metagenome | isolation source: 40 cm soil or saprolite under grassland replicate 1 | place: USA:California | collected 2016-06-15
TGCTCGGTGGCCTGGATCGGCAACCGGATCGTGTGGGCGGTGCTGGCGATGCCCCGCTGGATGCTCTGGCGGATCCACCACGTGGCGTAGGTCGAGAACTTGAAGCCTTTGCGCCAATCGAACTTGGCGACAGCGCGCATCAGTCCGAGGTTGCCGTCCTGGACCAGATCCAGCAACGGGACACCAGACGCCTGGTATTTCTTGGCGATCGAGACGACCAGGCGCAGGTTCGCCTCCACGAACGTGCGGCCGGCATCGTCGCCGGCCCGCACCATCCGGCAAAGAGCGCGCCGACGCCCAGGAGTCACGCCATTGAGATCCCGAAGCTGGCGGCGCGCATCGGCGCCCGCCTCGATCAGTTTGGCCAGTCGGGCCTCATCGTCTCTGCTGAGCAGCGCGTGTCGGCCGAGATCGGTCAGGTACAAGTGGACGAGGTCCTGGTCGTCCCTGCCCGCGCTGCGACCGGGCCATGACGATGCTCGACTCGGTCGCCCGGCCGACGGCCTAGACGGGCCGAACGTTGCGGGCTTCATCGCCTTTCTTGCCGGGACCGACGTCGAACTCGACGCGTTGGCCCTCCTGGAGGCTCTTATCGCCCGTGCCCTCAATGGCGGAGACGTGGACGAACACGTCGTTGCCTTCCTCACGCGAGATGAAGCCGTAACCCTTCCGAGCGTTGAAGAACTTCACCGTACCCGTGGCCAACTCGATCACTTCCTCCGATAGCGCCGCGACAAGCACAAGCGACCCGCCGGCGACACTCGCAGCATAGGACCTCCCCACGCGCGGACACCGCGAGGTCGTGGCGCACCCCGGCCGCAGATACCCCGCATCGCGTGGAAGGCAGCCTTGTCTCATGGTCGACCGCGCGGACGTGATTGCAGCTCACCGCCAACTGCGCGAAGCGAGCGATGCCGTTCAGCATCTCCTCGTAGTCGAGGATCTCACCCAGCAACAGATCGACGACGCGCGCGATCGTCTTGCCCAGGCCTACCAGCGGGTCAAAGACGCCGACGAGGCAGTTCTGCGCGTCTGACCTCACCAGAACGGGCCTCTGCTTTCTAGCGTTGCAATATCGGGTAATGGGTCAGTTCGGGTGGTGGGTCAGTTTGAATCTCCGGGACGTCCACCCGGATCTGACCAAGCGGGTACGTTGAAACTATGGCGAAACGGAAATCGAGGGGGACTGGTAGGGATTACACGCACGCCGGAGGTCCCGGCGGACCGCCTGGCAAAAAGCAGAGGCGCAAGGTCCGGAGAAACAACAAGGGCAACAAGGCGTAGTAGCTCAGTTTGAGACCGAGGCTGGACGCGGAAAGCGGGAGGCCCGGTCCACCTTGGGGCTCCCGCCTTGTCATTCCCCGGAGGCACCAGTTCGACGACCGATGGTGCTACCTCGGGAGGTGTGGAGAGTTTGCGGCGAATGAGCGGGAGGGGCCTGCTTGGAGGTGGAGTCTGAGGTCCTTGGGGTGGCTCGTGGGCGTGGAACGGACCGCGCAAACTCGTACCGCGAGAGGTATTTTCAGCATCATGGTCATCGTCGCCCAAGGAGAGCGGGGAGTGCGGGTCGCCCACCTGATCGGAATGCCGGTGATGGCGGCGATGATTCGAGACCCAGCTCATCAGTGCGCCTTCGACGGCAACCGCGCCGGCAACCGCCAGTGAGATCTTTACTGCCCGACCCGCCACGAAGCTTCGATGGGTGAAGAGCCGGTGGTAGCCGGCGGTGACTCCCAGGCAGCTCACGAGATAGAGGCCCGCGAGCAGGGCCAGGTCCGCGGTGCCGACCTGCCTCCCCCAGAGGCCGATGGCCCCGAGCAGAATCGCGACCAAGGGTCCGACCACGATGAGAGAAGTGACGCACCACCCTGGCCATCGCCTGAAGGTTCGGGCCGACACCTCGTCACCCTGAGACATTCCCTGGGACATCGTCAGCGATTCAGACATTGTTCTTCTTTTCGACCTGTCGGCCGGCTATCCCGGCGCGAGGCTCAGCGAGCCCGGCGCGCGGCGCCACCGAGAATTCCATCGCCAGACGAAGTAAGTGATCGAGCCGACCGGTAGTGGGAGCAGAAAGCTCATGGTGCGATAGACGAGCACTGCGGCAACGACCTCGGCGTGGGCGCCACCGGCGGCGATGAGCGCTCCCGCAAGCCCCAGTTCCATCACGCCGATGCCGCCCGGTGTGATGGGCAGTGCACCGAGAACGCTCGCCGTCGAGTAGGCCGCGAGGGCTTGCACCCAGCTGACCTGGTCGGCCGTCACGCCCACCGCGCGTAGCGCAACGAACAGAAGCACGAACTGCGTTGCGTGGTAGGTGAGCATTCCAGCGGTCAGGCGACCACCGCGCCTGCGCAACAACTCGATCGCCTGACGCCGGAACCGCATCGCAACAACGCCCGCGTCGACTCGCAGCGGCCGCCGGAACCAGCCTCGAACCTTCCCACTGATCAGCCCGACGGTATGCCCGATGCGCTGGGCGACGCGCTCACTGGCAAGGCCGACCGCGCCAACGGTGAGGACAATCGCGAGCACGAGGAGACCCACAAGTGCGGCGCCGATCAGCCCCGCGCTCGTATCACCGTACACCGCGAGCAGCGCGAGCGCCGCGATCGGAAGCGTGAGCTTGCACGCAATGTTGCCGATTCCCGTGAGGAGCACGTTGAGCGTGATCGCCGAGCGACTGTGGCCCCAGGAGCCGTAGAAGCGGAAACTGACACCGACGCCGAGAGCCCCACCCGCCGGCATTGTGTTCGCGACCGCGGTCGAGGACTGGTTCACGACGACGGCCTGGGCGAGACTGAGACCCGGCATCACCGCGGTGAGCACGAAGCCGTAGGCCACCACACTCACGATGGCGAGCACGCCGAGCGTCGCGATGTCGAGTCCGCCCATCGAAGCAGCCTGATGACCGGCCTGCGACAGATCGGCTAGCCGCGGTAAGACGCCGAAGAAGACAGCGACGACGATGCCCACAGCAAACCCGACCCGGATGACGAGCGAACGACCGCGAGGCGTGCGACTCGAGCGTCGCGCTGTCGACGGCACGTTGTTCATCGTCCACCTCGAGACCAGCTCCTCAGAGCGACCTGACGTCGCCGAGAACGCCGGCACAACCGGGCTACCAAGCCCGAGGGTCTAGACGGGCCGGACGAACACGTCGTCGGCCTGTTGCCGAGAGATCAAGCCGAAGCTCTTTGCGTTGAAGAGCTTCACGGTTCCGGCAGCCAAGTGGTCACGTCCTTCGATCGTGCCGCGACCAGCCCGACTGACTCGTCGACAACGAGACCCAGCCTACAGACCTCCTACACCGCCGTGTCATCGGTGCCGGACGGCGAGTCGACCCATCAACACACCGGGCTCCCGCGGAAGTTGCGCGACCTGGCGCCGTAGACTTGTCTTCGCTCTCCTGGTAATGAGGAGCAGCGATGGTGAAGGCTGGTCTGGTCGTACGGGAGGGCGGTCAACGGAAGGCGCAGCTCCTGCATGTTGACTGCAAGCCCGCGGAACCATGGCGATTCACCGAGGATGAAGTAGTGGGGTGACTTGCGCTCCGGTCGTCCTCCCGCTTGAGCGAAGAGCTGGTAGAGCCGTGCCTCGACAAGCCGCCGCATCGCGATGTAGGTCCTGCCAAAGAGGCGATGCTGTCTCGACTCGTTACGCTGACGAATGAGTTCAACCATCACCTCCATCAGGGTCGGCTCGTCCAGCTCGGAGAGATTGAGGAATGGTCCCCGATCCGCCAGGTAGTAGTGCGTCACGAAGTCCGGGATCACACCGCGATCATGCCGGATCCGCGTTTCGGGCCGCACCGGTTACGCGCACCGAACGCGCACACTTAACGACGCCATCAGGCCTGACCCGACCCGCACGGATCGGCACTTCGGCGTGCGCGGTGGCGACCTGAACGGGCAGTATGTGCGGCACGGTCTGCGTACGCGACCGAGTGTCGCTGCCGCGCGTGGGAGAACGGCAATGAGTGATGACTCTCGCAGTCTTGCGTTCGAGCACCGTCGGCTCGAACTGTTCAAGTCGCACGGCTTCGAAGCGTCAGCGGCGTGGTTCAGCAACTCTAACGGGCACCGAACCAGTCGAGGTGTGTGGAAGGTCGCCGTGTGACCGTGCGGCGGGCTCGCCATCCTTCGCCGCGCCGAGCCGACAAACCCGCGCGACCCGGTGACCGCCACGTCCCACGCCGATAGCATGGACGCTCCGAGCGCCCCTAGCTCAACTGGATAGAGCAGCGGACTCTTAATCGAGAAGCGATCTGCGGTGTGCGACTCGGCCGTTAGCGCAGGTCAGCGCGTTGCAGCCGACCCGCTGTGCGACGATCTCTACCTGCTCTCGTCCGGCGCGTTCGCGACCTCGGGTGCCATCGTCGGTAGCGCAGGATCGGTCCGAAACGTCACGCGAGCTGACGTTGAGAACGAACGGCGTCACCGCCACCCCGTTGGGGAACCGAGCCGAGGGCGATGTCGGTGGGGTGCTTGGTCCTGGTCTTCACGTCGATCGCCGATACCGTGCCGCCGTCGTGGTTGGCGACGAAGGCGGTCTTGCCGTCCGGCGTGACCGTTGCCCATGAAGAAGGGCCGGAGCCTGGCAGGCCCCGGCCCTTTCTTCGTCTTCGTCGTCTTCTGCTAGCGGCTTACTCCCATCACGGGCCTGTGATCGTGATGTACGCCCCCGTGAAGTTGTTGAAGGTAAGCGTGTACCTGAAGCTGTCGAGCACCAGGGTCCCTCCCCGGATCAAGGGTGTCCAGTTCGGATTCGGACACACCTGCCCGACCGAGGCTGGACTAACCGATTGTGCCGGTACGGTCAGCCTCCCGTTCTTGCTGGAGGTCGCCGTGGCCGAGGAGGTGGCCGTGAAGTCCGTCGTGTGGGACTCGACCACCTGGCCGCCATGGTTTCTGCAGTCGACGGTCGCCGAATAGTCGGCACTCAGTAGCACGACTGCGTTCGTGTTCCCGACGCCCGCGAGCTGGAACGTGGTGCAGTTCACCGAGAGGCCTGCACCGACCGTGCAGCCGATCGCACCCGACTGCAGATGCGTACCCGACGGGGCATTCGCGGGGGTGATAGTTGTCGTGATGGCCGCCAGCGCCGGACCCGCCAAAAGCACGAGCGCGGCCGCGACGATAAGGGGTACGACAAGAAGTCGTTTCATGCCTGCCCTTCCCTGCTCTAGAGAAAGCGGAGTCTTTCCCCGCCCTGCCGGGACCGGCCTCCCCTAGTCAGTTAGGGGCGCGGCGGCCCGGCACTCGCTGCATCATCAACCGCGTCACTGGACCTACGGGACAGTCCTGGTCAAAGGCCACAAAGAAGTGCTCGATTGCGACGCCATCCCCGAGCTCGCGTCCGACCGCCGGTAACCGCTTCACCCGACGTAGATCGACGGCACCGGTCGGCGCGCCAGTTCGACGGCGCGTGAGTGCGCCATGATCGCTGCCACGGCGAGATCGACGCGCCGCGCGCTGTGCGTCTGGTCCTTCACGACGCGTGAGCCGCGACTGTCAGTCCGACCGATGCCGCCGCCACCGTCAACCAGTTCCCGGACCTCGGTCACGGATTCGACTTGGAGCCCTAGCGGCCGACGCTCACCTTCTGGATGCTGGCCTCGCAGTCATGACGCGCCGCGGTACGGATCGACTCGCCGTCGTGCCGTTCGGGCGCGCCACGTGGCTCTCATTGGGTGATCTTCGGTGCGCGTGCCGCCTCACAAGAAAAGATTCAAGGGAATTGAGCTAGAGCAGGGCGACACCTCATGCCGGGGAGCTCCACAGAACGCCGACGAACACGGTGTTGTCGGACTGATCAATACGATCGGTGGGATGCGGCGGGACGGTCCGACCCTGCCCCGGTCCGCCGCATCGCTCGCCATTAGATCAGTCTGAGGCCACACGCGAGAAGGCGGGAGGCCCCCGGTCCTGAGCTGGCCTCCCACCTTCCCCCTTTCCGAGGTCGGTTGGCGGTCCCGGTTTCCCTCGGACTGATGAGACTCTCAGACCCCCCTAAAGGCTGGCCTAAGCGGCCGCATGAGCGCTTTTCCGCCGCTGACACTCTGTGTGACCCCCGGGCAGGGTTTTCCGTCCCAGAGGCTGGAACAGAGCCCCTACCCGGGGTTCATGCCTCCCACCCGAGATGCGCACATGCGCGGTGATCTCCCGCGCGCCGACATCCCGCTCCTGCCTTCGGGTGCCAGGCGACGCCTCTTGAGGGTGCAGGACGAGTGTCGCAGTGGTGGCTAAAGGCGGACTTAAACTCCCGGGCGGACCTGGGAGGGTTCGTCGATGCAATTCGAGATATTCGGAGAGCTCCGGGTGTTGCGTGCGGGGGCGCCGGTGATGCTCGGCGGGCCCATGGCGCAGCGGCTGCTGGCTGCCCTGTTGGTGGACGCGCCGCGCTCCGTCGATCGGGACACGCTCATCGAGCGTCTGTGGGGGGATTGCCCGCCGGCTACTGCGACGACGGCGCTCCAGGTCCATGTAAGCCATGTGCGGCGGGCGCTGGAGCCCGATCACCGGCGCGGGGTCGGCTCTGTGCTTCGGACCACAGGCGACGGTTACGTGCTCGCTGTCGACCGGGCCCAGATCGACGCTGACCATTTCGGATCGTTGGTGCACAGGGCTGAGGAGCGCGTGCCTGTCGATCCGCAGCGCGCGTTGGGCGACGTTGAGTCGGCTCGTGCGCTGTGGCGGGGCCGTCCGTGGGGCGCACTCGCCGACGAGGGATGGCTGCGTGGTCATGTTGCGCGGATCGAGGAGCTACAGCGGAGGGCAGACGAGGTGTGGGCCGACGTGCAGCTCGCGCTCGGCCGTCACGAGCTGATCGTCGATTCGCTGACCGCGGCGGTTGAGGAGGAGCCGCTACGTGAGCGGCGCTGGGAGCAGCTGATGCTCGCGCACTACCGATGCGGACGACAGGCCGAGGCCTTGCGGGGTTTCCAGGACGCGCGCCGTGTTCTGATCGAGGAGCTTGGCATCGAGCCGTCGCCGGCGCTGCGTGCGCTCGACCAGGCCGTGCTTGTCCAGGACCCGAGCCTTGAGGCGCCCCCTCGTTCCGTTCCCGAGCGCCCTCGCCACAACCTGCCCGCGCCCCTGACCACACTCATCGGCCGCAGCGACGATGCGGCCGTGACGCAGAAACTGCTGGAGGCGTCACGGCTGGTCACGATCACCGGTACCGGTGGGTGCGGGAAGACACGCGTCGCGCTCGCCGTGGCGGAGGAACTTGTGGATCGCTACGACGACGGCGTTTGGTTCGTCGACCTTGCGGCGGCGTCGAGCCCGGGAGCTTCATCGGTGCACGCCGCCCCTCCACATGAGTGTCGCTAAAGCCCGCCGATTCGAGGATCGCCTCGATACGAGTCGGCTCGGCAAGCGAGAACGGCCCCGGTCCTCCGGCCTCGCCGAGATCGGGCAGCGGAACGTGGGAAGCGAGGGCCATCCCCGGAAGCGCGATCCATTCCGGCGCCCGAACTCCGGCCTCGATCGGGTTCAACGCGAGGCGCCGGCAACGAACGTGGCCACGATGTAGGTGGCGTGGCGATCCAGGGATTGCCGTCCTCGGTCGTAGCGCATGGTGGTGCGCGGGTCGGCGTGGCTGGCTGCTTCTTGGACGTCACGCAGTGGAACTCCGGCATCGAGCGCAGCCGTGATGAAAGCGTGGCGCAGCGTGTGAGGCCCGACGCGCTTGCTGATCCCCGCGTCTCGGGCGACACGACGCACGATCCGCCCGGCGGCATGACGGTCGAGTCGGTCACCGGCGCCGTCCACGAATATCGGGCCTCAAGACGCTCACCGATCGCGAGGTCGAGGACCCGAGCGACCCGCGGCGCCAGCGGCATCGTGACGACCTTGCCACCCTTGCGGGTCACCGTCAGGGTCCGATGACCTCGCTCCACTCCCAGCCTGTCGATGTCTGCGCCGAGGGCTTCGGAGACACGCAGCCCGTTCAGCGCGAGCAGCGACACCAACGCGTGGTCTCGTGCCGATGACAGACCCGCGGCGACCAGCAGCGCGCCCAGTTCGTTGCGGTCCAGTCCAATGGCGTGTGATTCGTAGTCGAGGCGGGGACGGCGCACATGAATCCCGGGTGAGTGTGCGATTAGGCCTTCCTCCTCGGCATAGCGGTAGAAGCCTGCGATCGTGCACAGCCGGCGGGCGATGGTCGCTCGAGCCCGCCCTCGGGCCTCCAGCTCCCGCCCGAAGCACTCGATGTCCACGCGGTGCACCTCGAACAGGCGGCGCTCATGGTTCCCGCACCAGATCGCGAACTGTCGCAGATCCAACGCGTACGCCTCATGGGTGGAACCTCTGTAGCCGGCCAAGAATCCAGCGAGCGCCACTGCTTCACTCTCGGTGAAGCACCGATCGATAGGGACCAGCGCGGTCGAGCTGATCGAATCCATCCAGAACCTCCCGTCCGTGGCGGAGGCCCCGACGCCGGAGCAAGGGATGCCCCAGCCAATCCAGTGAGCGATCGACGGTACGTCGAGCAGAAGAAATGAAGAAGTGCCGATCGGCGCCACCTCCTCGTCGTGGATTGCCGTCGTTCTGGCGCGTCGTTCGGTGCGCTCCGGCATGGCACGGAACGCCGAATCGGTGCGAGGTGCCCCACATCGGCCCCGGCGTCGTTGCGCTACTCGACGAGCCTGCGCCGGTTCAGTAACAGCGAGCGCCAGGCATCGACTTCGGTGTCGACCCGGATCGGCTGGCTCCGAGCGTGCTCGGTCTTGGCATTGGCCTGACGGTGCAGCGGGTTGCTCGATGCGAGCGTCCCCGCCGACACGTTCGGCAAAGGGTTTCGCGTTCTGCTCGGCGGCGCCGTTCGCGCCTCAAGCGTCGTCTGACCGGGCTACCCGAATCGCTCGCTCAGAAATCGGAGTGAGCTCGGCACACCGGTGAACATCACGATGATGTGCTCACCGAATCGAAACCGGCGGTAGGTCACGTCGACCCCTTCACGACGGTACTTTTCGACGAGCCTGTCTACGTCGGCGATGGCAAGATTCTGATCATGCACGGCGTGGTACAGGTACAACGTGGTCGTTGGCGTGGCCTGACCGAGCCGGTTCGCCTCGAAGGCGGTGCGCATCCCCGGTATCTCGAACACGCCCGGGACGGTCAGGTAGTCGCCCCAATGGAGGAAGGGAAAGCTCATGGTGAGCTGCTCGAGGGTCATCTCGGCCGCCGACGCCACCATGGCCTGACCCTGGGGTGTGATGGTGCCGAGCAGGTCGACATCCGGAAACTCGCGGCTGACACCGATGCATGCGCCGACCGCCAGTCCGCTGAACATACTGCCGTCGTCGAATATCCGGGGCGATGAGGTGGCGTCGACCGGGACGCCCCCGGCGACGGCGCCCACGATGTTCAGCTCCGGCGCGTAGCTCGGGTGCTGTTCGGCCGCCGAGACGGTTGCTTGACCTCCTCCCGAGTAGCCCCACAGGCCGATCGGTGTCGCGGCGTCGAAACCGGCCGGTTCGAAGGCGAGCGCGGCCCGAATGCCGTCGAGCACGAAACGGGCCGCCACCAGGTGAAGGACCGCCGGGGGATCATCACAGTGGTGACTCCCGACACAGCAGCACCACGGGTGTCGGTGGAGCGGAACTTCACTTGCCACGCATCGGCTTTGACCAGGCGGCGAAGGCTTCGGACCTCAACGGGCCGACCGTCGAGCACCTCGCCCGGGCAGAACGCTTCCAGGTTCTCGGACACGCGATAGAAGGGATCGTCCGCCGGAGGTGTCACCTCGACGAGCATCCGCGACATGAGTCGCTCAGCGAGATCCAGACCGCGAACCATCACCCTTGCGGCCACCCGCTTGCGCCGGCTCCTCAGGTCGGTCCGGGGTGGCAGGACTGGCCGCCGGTACTTCATGGCCGGGACACCTCAGCTAGCAGCATCTTCCGGACCGCTCCTTTCCCTTGTTCTAGCCCACACCACAACCGGTGGGTGCCTTGCGTTGTCGCGACCCGCCAGTCGAGAAATCACAACGCGAACCACCCAGCAAGTTCGCCGACATCACGAATCATCGGTACAGCGCCCGGAGCGGGCCGTTCGGCCGTTCCCCTCGGCTGTCCTTTTCCAGCATCCCCCGTCCGTCGACTATCTGACGGAGACTTGGTGCCGTTCGCAGCGGCGGCGAACATATCGACGGCTCTGGCGTTGGCTCACGCGTGAACTGGGCGCACATAACAGCGGCCGACGAACACTCTTCCAACCCACTCCGAACCGATATGTGCTCCCCACTCTCCCTAAGAGCTCAAGGCGCGCTTGGTACGGACCGCGGTACACGACGTTGGTCACTTGAACTTCGGTGGAGCTAGCGCGTCGCAACGCTCGACGCACGTGGCCCACGGTTTGTGTCGGAGGGGGGGCCTTGAACTCCCACCCCCCTTTACGGGGACTAGCCCCCAAAGAGCTAGGCGGGTCGACCGACACATCCGTTGCCCTAGCCAACATTCTCAAAGGGTGGTGCGCGGGCGCGCACGCCCTCGGGCTGATCGCAAGACTTCCGGCGCGTGCCAAAGAGTGACCAACTCCCATGCCGCCAACGCCCCACGGCTGCTTGTTTTCCTGTGCTCTATCGACTATCGTCGATTATCGATGGACATCGACCGCGAGTCGGCTGAGGTATGGGCGAGCTGGTTTCGCTGTCTCGGAGATCCCTCGCGCGTCCTGATCCTGAACCAGCTTGCAATCGCCCGCCGGCCGATGACCGTGGGAGAACTGGTCGACGCGGTCGACATCGGCCAGTCGACGGTCTCGCATCACTTGAAGCTGCTCGCTGAGGTGGGCTTCGTGCTCGTCGAACGGAAGGCAACAAGCAGCCTCTACCGCGTCAACGAGCACTGCCTGGCCTACTTCCCGTCGGCGGCGGAGCTCGTCATGGGCCAGCTGCCCCGCTACGAGCCGGTAGCGACCACCTGTGTCGCGCCGTGGCAGGCGGACGGCTCGTCACCGACCCCCAAACGCTCGCGAACGAAAGTAGCCAACGATGCCTGATCAGGATCGCGTCGACGCGTTGTTGCATGAGCACTATGGGGAAGCCGCCCGCCGCGCTGCGGAACGCACTCCTGCGCAGGAATGCTG
>WNFX01011035.1_pt1 | contig 11095 bp, 7 predicted proteins | sample 5400111 | NCBI WGS metagenome assembly WNFX01 (sample SAMN13153363, study PRJNA577476) | soil metagenome | isolation source: 40 cm soil or saprolite under grassland replicate 1 | place: USA:California | collected 2016-06-15
CAGCAGCAAGCGGGCCACATCGCCCAGCGCAGCGGTCGCCGTGAGGCGGACCTCGAACGAGTCCAGGCCCAGGAAGACCGGCGCAGTGTTGCCCGGCCCGCGGAGAAACCCGTGCAGCACAACCCAGCGGAGGCTCATGTACGCCACGCCGAGCACGATCCAGCTGGCGACAAACATCGCCAGCCTGCGGCGCGGGGGCGCCGGGCGCACACCCAGAATCCACGCCAGGGTGATGAGCCCGGGAGCGACCGCCCCGTTCTCCTTGCTCAGCACGGCGGCGGCCAGTGCGGCGGCGCTCCATAGCACGCTTCCGTGCTCGAGGGCGGCGTACACCGCCAGCAGGGTGAACACCGCGGCCATGAGCTCGTTCCGCCCCACGACGTTCGCCACCGCTTCCACGTGTACCGGGTGCACGGCGAACACCAGGCCCGCCACGAGGCCGGCGGCGTCGCCCGCCCACCGGCGCGCGAGCAGCGCCACCAGGACGCTGGCCCCGACGTGCCACAGGAGGTTCACAGCATGAAACCACGCCGTCGAATGGATGGACCAATCCAGCGCGTACGTGGCGACGGTCAGCGGGCGGTACGCCGAGACATCGATGTTGGACGGGAAATAGGACGTGCCGAATGCCTGCCAAACGCCTGAAAGGCTGTGCACCACCGGGCTGGCCAGAATGATCGAGAGATCGTCGAGGACGAATCCATTCCACAGCACGCCGAGATGGACGACCGCGGCAGCGGCAGCGACAATCAGATACAACCGCTTAGCGCTCATGGGCCACCGCGTAGAGCCAGCGGGCGCCGGGCCAGCCGTGCACGGGAACCAGCCACCCGGGATAGGCGGCGATGAGGGCCCGGAGCTCGCGCGCCGACGACGATTGCGGGCTGGCGAGGAGGATGTGGGTGACGCCCTGGCGCTCGAGGTACGCCCGCTGGTCGGCCGGGGTGGGCTCGACCACTCCCGCCCCGCGGTAGCCATATAGATAGAAGGGGACCGCCGTGCGCCCGGCGTACAGCCACACCAACGCCTCGTCGTCCGTCGCGAGAACCGCCGCGGAGGGCAGCGCTTCGATCCCCGGGAGCAACTCGCGGAAATTGGCGGAGATGTCGGCCGCCTGCCCCGAGTAGCCGTGCCGCGCGAAACCCATGACCTCATAGATCGCGAACCCGACCACCAGCACCCCGGTGAGCACGAGCAGCGGCAGGTGCAGGCGGACGAATCGCCATAGCGCCGCTGCGCCGACGGCCCACGCCAATCCCAGCCATGGCAGCACCGCCCAAAGAAACCGATCGGGGGCAAAGGGCCACACGGCGAGGATGGCCAGGTACCCGGCGAGCGCGAAGCCGATACAGGAGCGCCGGCAGAGCATGGCGAGACCATACACAGCGACACCCAACGCCGGTAGCGCCGCGAGCCAGTAGAGGAGGCGGCGTGGGAGCCAGCTCAGCATGATCGCGGCGAGCGGCCGAGGGAGGTCGCGCAGCCCGCCCCCCAGCGCCCCTAACCCTGTCTGGCGCAGCACCTCACCGTAGCTGCCGTAGTTGATGGCGAGCGCGGGATCGACCGCCTGGCGGTGGGTGACCGTCCACCACCCCCACAGCAGACCCGCCAGGAGGACCGGCGCGCCCGCGGCGAGCGCCTGCCGGGGGATCGCACGGCGCACCCCGAGCAGGTAGGCCACGACCCCGAGACCCACGGCGATGCCGATGGTGCGCGTCAGCAGGGTCAGCGCGGCGGCCACGCCGGCGGTCGCGGCGGCGGAGACCGGAGCAAGCTGCGGGGGTGACGGGGGACCGTCACCGAGCACGACGGTGACGGCCAGCAGCACCGCGAACAGCGGCTCGGCGAACAGGGCCGATTGCACCGTGAGGACCGGGATGGCGAGGGCCGCGGCGAGGACGACGGCGGGCGCGATCCAGCGCGGCACGCCCGGGCCCAGGAGGTCCGTGCGCACGGCGTGCCACGCGACGAGGCCGGCCGCCGACGCCGCGAGCAGCAGGTTCAACACCTTCGCCGCCAGGACTGCCGCGTTGAGGGGCAACAGTGCGAACAGGGGCGTCAGCACCAGCGGGTAGAGTGGCGGGAAGTGAATCGCGGCGGGGGCGCCCGGCAGGTGCAGGTAGGAGTACCCGTGCCCCGTGGCCAACGACCTGGCCAGGACGGCGTACAGGCCGTCGTCGTAGAACACGCCGACGAGAGAGCGATTGAGGGCCAGGGCCCCCACGGCAAGCGCGCACAGGGCGACCGCGACGCCGGCCCGCCCGGCAGCGGTCACGCCCGGAGCTTTCGCCAGTCACCGCCCGGCGGGAAGAAGTTGTAGCGAAGGATGTGGAACATGGCGGCGAGGCCGTCGCGCCACGTGATCTTCTTCCCCTCGGCGTAGGTGCGGCCGCTGTAGCTGATGGGCAGCTCCCAGATGCGGGCGCCACACTGCGCGAGCCGGGCGGTGATCTCCACCTCGAAGCCGAAGCGATCGGAGGTGAGGGGGAGGCGCTTCAGCAGGTCGGCGCGGACCAGCTTGTAGCAGGTCTCCATGTCCGTGAGGTTCAGGTTCGTGAGCATGTTGGACAGGAGCGTGAGGAGGCGGTTGCCGACGGAGTGCCAGAAGAACAAGACACGGCGCGGGCCGCCCTGGAAGCGGGAGCCGTAAACGGCGTCGGCGCGGCCGCCGCGGATGGGCTCGAGCAGCCTGGGAAGATCGCCGGGATCGTACTCCAAGTCGGCGTCCTGCACGACGACGACGTCGCCCGAGGCGGCGGCGATCCCCGAGCGGAGCGCAGCCCCCTTGCCGCGGTTGGTCTCGTGGTGGATGACCTTGTCGACGAGCCGCTCGGCGACGAGGCGGTCGGCGATGGCGGCCGTGCCGTCTTTCGAGGCGTCGTTCACGACGATGATCTCCAGCGCGAGCGGCACCTCCCGGAGCCGCCCCACCACGGCGGCGATCGTCCCCTCCTCGTCGTACGCAGGGACGATGACCGACAGCTTCGACCCGCTCACGAGCGCTCCCCAATGGCGATGAGCGACTGGCCGATCCGCCAGGGCAGGAGACGCTCCAGGCGGAAAAACGGCACCAGCGCGTCGTAGAGCGCGAGCGAGGCGGTCGGGATGAGTCGCCGGCGCAGCACGCGCCCGGCGACCCACCAGCCGAGGATGCCGGCGAGGTTGAAGTACTCGAGGTGCCGCAGCGCGAGCCCCGCCGCGGCGAACTTGTCCGCGAGCTCTTTCGGCGTGTAGCGCCGATGATGCCCCAGGGCCGCATCGAGGGTGCCATAGATCCAGGGCAGCGCGGGGACGAGCAAGAGCAACCGGCCCCCCGGTCGCAGCAGCGCACGCATCACCGCGAGCGAGCGCCCGTCGTCCTGGACGTGCTCGAGCACATTGAGGCAGATGATGGTGTCGAACCGCTCGTCGGCGAGCGCGCCGTCCACGGTCGGCAGGTACAGACGGGCGATCTCGACGTTCGCGCGGCCGGCGTATTTCTCCCGCAGGCGCGCGAGGTAGTAGGGCTCGGTGTCGGTGAGGACGACGCGCTCGCGGTCGAGGAGGAAATCCGAGAGGTTGCCGATGCCGGAGCCGATCTCCAGCACGTGCGCGCCCACCCAGCGCCGCAGCCGATCGAACATCCACCGGTTGTAGCGCGGGGCGGCAGCGAGCCGTTCCAGGGTCGCCGCGCCGAACGGGTCCTGGGGCTCAACCGGCGGCGGGCGGCGCTGAGGCGGGGGCATCGCTCTCGTATTTGCTGAGCTTGCGGTACAGGGTGGACGGGTCGATGCCCAGCACTTCGGCCGCGCGCGTCTTGTTGCCCCCCTCGGCCTGGAGCACCCACTGGATGTAGGCGCGCTCGATGACGTCGAGGGTGGGGTTCACGTGCGCGCGCTCGGCGACGAGCGGCTCCGCCTTGCGCTCGGTGACCTTCGCGGGAATCGCCGAGAGGGGGATCGCGTCGCTCTTGGTGAGCACAACGGCCCGCTCGAGGGCGTTCTCGAGCTCGCGCACGTTGCCGGGCCAGTCGTAGGCCATGATGGCCTCGATGGCGTCCTGGGCCAGCCGCTTGATGGTGTCGTCGTGCTCCTTGGCGATGCGCTTCAGGAACGCGTCGACGAAGATGGGAATGTCGTCGCGACGGTCGCGGAGCGGCGGCAGGTGGATGGCGATCACGTTGAGACGGTAGTAGAGGTCGGTGCGGAACCGCCCGCGCTTGATGTCGTCCTCCAGGTCCCGGTTGGTCGCCGCGACGAGGCGCACGTCCACGGGAATCGCCTCGGTGCCGCCGACGGGGATGCATTCGCGCTCCTGCAGCACCCGCAAAAGCTTTACCTGTGTGGCGGGGGCCATCTCGCCGATCTCGTCGAGGAAGAAGGTCCCGCCCCGCGCCGCGGCAAACAGTCCCTGCTTGTCGCGCACCGCCCCGGTGAACGATCCCTTCACGTGGCCGAACAGCTCCGATTCGAGCAGGCTCTCGGGGAGGGCGCCGCAGTTGATCGAGAGGAACAGGCCTTCGCTGCGTGCCGACAGCTCGTGGATGTAGCGGGCGATGACCTCCTTGCCGGTCCCCGACTCGCCCTGGATCAGCACGGTGCTCTCGGTCGGGGCGACCTGCTTCGCCAGGGTCAGGACCTCCTGGAACAGGCGGGACTTGCCGATCGGCTCGATCAGCCCGGAGCGCTCGCGGCGGCGGATCTCCTGCTTCAGCTGCTTGTTCTCCGACTTGAGCCGGCGCACCTCGGCGGCGCGGCGACAGAGCGCAATGATCTCGTCGTTGGAGAACGGCTTCTGCACGTAATGAAAGGCGCCCTGGTTGACCGCTTGAATCGCGCTCTGCAGCGACGCCTGGGCCGTCATCAGGACCACCGGGGTCTCGGGGTCCTGCTCCTTGACGGCGGCGAGGATATCGATGCCGCTGACCTGCGGCATGCGGATGTCGGTGAGCACGATGTCCGGCGCGGCCGCCTTGAGGGCCTCGAGGCCGGCCTTGCCGCCCTGCGCGGTAGCGACGTCGAAGCCTTCGTTCTTCAGCAGGATGCGCAGCGTATCGAGAATGCCCTGCTCATCGTCGATGACGAGGATGGAGGGCTGGGGAGCGGGAGCGGGGCTCATCAGGCTGCTTCCTCCTTCCGCCGGGCGGCGGGGAAGATCACCGTGAAGGTGGTCCCCCGCCCCACGACTGTATCCACCAGCACGAGGCCCTTGTGGGCGTCAACGGCGCGCTGGACGATGGCGAGGCCCAGCCCCGTGCCGCCCACGCGGCCGGTGACGAACGGCTCGAACAGCCGGGTGCGCACGTCGTCGGGGATCCCCGGCCCGTTGTCGGTCACCTGCAGCGAGACCGGGTTCTCGATCCCCGCCCGGTCCGGGACGGCGCCCGGAGAGGCCCGGCCGGTCCGCACGGTGATGCGCGCCCCGGGGCCCGTCGCCTGCACCGCGTTGAGCACGAGGTTCGAGACGACGCGGTGCAGCAGGTCCTCGTCGCCTTCCATCGGCGTCGGGCTCCCGGCGAGGTCGATCACCGCGTCGGCCGGGCAGTCGGGGTGCTCGCGCACGAGCCGGATCGCGGCCCCGGCCACCTCGCGCAGGTCCACCGGCCGGCACTCGGTGACGCGCACGCGGGAAAAGTCGAGGAATTCCGACAACAGGCGCGACAGCCGGTCCGCCTCGCGCACGATGAGGTTAGCGAGAAACTTCTCGTCGGGGTTGGCGCGCGCGGAGCGGGACAACTGCTCCACCGAGGAGCGGATCGAGGCCAGGGGATTCTTGATCTCGTGGGCGAGGCTGGAGGACAATTCGGCCACCGCTTCGAGGCGTTCGGCCCGCAGATGCAGCTCCTCGAGGCGCTTGGTGTCGGAGATGTCGGTGAAGATGGCCGTGACGCGCGGTGGGGCGTCGGACTGGCCCTCCAGCGTCGTCGTCGTCACGCCCACGGGAAACGAGCGGTCGGGCCGGTGCACGGTGGCCTCTACCCGCATCAGGCGCACGCCGCGGCGCGCCGTGGCGGTGAGCGCCGCCCAGAACTCCGGGGCGATGTGGGCGATCTCCGGCATGATGGGCCGTTCCTGCCAATCATCCGACCGGACGCCCAGCAGCTCTTCAGCGGCGGGGTTGCAGTAGAGCAGCTTGCCGTCGTGGTCTACCGTGATCACGCCGGTGCGGAGGTTCTGCAGCACGTCGGACGCCTCGAGGCGCACCTGGCGGACCTCCGCCGCCAGCGCCTCGCGCTCGGCTCCCATGACGGAGACCCGGCTCGCGATATAGGCGGTGACCGCAGCGACGGCGACGAAGATGCCGAGCTGAAACCAGATGCCCGAGGCTAAGGCGGTGCCGTGGCCGAAGAACACGTCGGCGAAGTACACCAGGCCCGCGAGGATCGTGACGAGCGCGGTGCTCGTGGGCCGCATCAGCAGCGCCGTCGCCGCGATTAAGAGCACGTACAACCCGGCGAAGTCGCTCTCCGGCCCCCCCGTCATATGGACGACGGTGGTGATCAGGGCGATGTCGAAGAGCGCCTGGAGGTACAGGAAGTTTCCTCCCGGCTCGCGGTTGCGGACGTGGGTCCGCGAGTACGAGGCGGCGGTGACGACCAGCGCCGCGAGCAGCAGCAGGGAGGTGACGAGGATGTCGAGCGGTGCGGCGACGCGGACTTTGAGGGCGGCGCTCAGGTAGATGGCGACCGCGACACACATCCGCCCCAGGTAGACCATGCGAAGCAGGGTCCGGGGCGTGGGGATGGTCCAAGTCTTGGAGGCACCGCCGAACCAGCGCAGAGGCAGCTCCTAAGCCGGGCAATCGGGCCGGCTTCCGGGGCGCAGCGGCGTAAGTATCGGGGGCGGTGTGGCAAATTGCAAGAGCGAGAGCCGCTCTCAGGCCTCCGGGGGCATAGGCGTCCCCATCGCCGGCGTCTCCCGCGCCACGGTCGGCGTCGCGAACGCGGGCCGCGCCACGGGCGCCAGCCCCAGAAACTCCCGCGCGCGGTTCAACGCGTCGTCGATGTTCCCCGTCAGGTTGTCCTCGCCGATCTCGTCCAGGAACCCTGAGCGCTCCAGCGCCACGATCGGCTGGGCGTGCACGTCGGCGAGGACCACGAGCGTGCCCTCCTGGCGGCTGCGGCGCACGAGGTCGCGCAGGGCGTGGAGACCCGTCGAATCGATCGCCGGCACGTGGCGCATCCGCAGGATCAAGACCTTCGGCTTCCCGGCGATGCGGCCCACCCGATCCTTGAACATCTCGGCGGCGCCAAAGAAGAACGGCCCGCTGATCTCGTAGACCTGCACGCCGTCGGGCACAGCGCGCCGGCGCACCGCGTTGGGATCGGTCTCGAAGTCGTCCTTGGGATCAGTGAACTCGTGCGTGAACACGCTGATGTTGGTGACCTCGGCCATGCGCCGCATGAAGAGGAAGGCGGCGAGCACCATCCCCACCTCGATCGCCACGGTGAGGTCGACGAGCACGGTGAGCAGGAAGGTGGTGAGCAACACCACGACGTCGCTTTTGGGCGCCTTGAGCTCCGCCCCAAAGGTGCGCCACTCGCTCATGTGGAACGCGACGACGACGAGGATCGCGGCCAGCGTCGCCAGCGGCACCAGGCCCGCCCAGCGGCCGAAGAACAGGGTGATGAGGAGCAGGGTCATGGCGTGCGCCATCCCCGCCACGGGGGTGCGGCCGCCGTTCTTCACGTTCGTGGCGGTGCGGGCGATCGCGCCGGTCGCCGGCATACCGCCGAAGATCGGCGAGGCGATGTTGGCGATCCCCTGCGCGACGAGCTCCATGTTGGAGCGGTGGCGGCCCCCGATCATGCCGTCCGCCACCACCGCGGAGAGCAGCGATTCGATCGCGCCGAGCAGCGCGATGGTGAACGCGGGCGCCGCGAGGGTCGTGAGCATCGGCAGCGTCACGTGGGGGAGCGTCGGCCGCGGCAGCCCGGCGTCGATCACGCCGAAGCGGCCGCCGATCGTCTCGACGGGCAGATGCAGCAGGCGGACCAGCACGGTCGTGACGATGAGGGCCACGAACGGGCCGGGGATGCGCCGCTCGATCTTGGGCCACACCAGGATGGTCACGAAGGTGGCGACGGCGACGAGCAGCGCCCAGGGATTGAGGGTGTCGAAGGCGCGCGCGTACGCGTCCCATTTGGTGAGGAACGGCGCGCGCGATGCCGCTCGTGAATCCGATCGTGACCGGATAGGGGATGAACTTGATGGCGCCGCCCATGCGGACGAGGCCGAACACCACGAGGATGACCCCCGCCATGAGCGTGGCGACGAGCAGGCCATCCACGCCGTAGCGCTGCACCACCCCCGCCACGATCACCACGAACGCCCCCGTGGGGCCGCCGATCTGCACCCGCGAGCCTCCCAGGGCGGAGATCAGGAAGCCTGCGACGATGGCGGTGTAGAGCCCGCGTTCGGGGGTCAGCCCGCTGGCGATGGCGAACGCGATGGCGAGCGGCAGCGCCACGATCCCGACGATGACGCCCGCCGTCAGGTCCGCGGCGAGCTGCTCGCGGGTGTAGCCCTTCAGCGTGGTGACGAGCTTGGGAACGAGCACAGCCAGTCGCCGAGAGAGGCGGGTTCAAGATAGCGGCACTGTGGAATTCACCCAACACCCTGCCCGTCCCCCCGCCCTAGCCCACCTTGCCAGCACGCCGTACTCTTTTGCTCCGACTCTCGATCCCGAGGATGGACATGACCCGGGCCCACGTACGCTTGGCCGCGATGATGCTGCTCCAGTACTTCATCTGGGGGGCCTGGTTCGTCACGATGGGCACCTACCTCGGCACCACGCTGCACTTCAGCGGCCCGCAGATCGGCGCGGCGTACGCGACGACGGCCATCGCGGCGATCGTGTCGCCGTTCTTCATGGGCGTCTTCGCCGATCGCTTCGTCGCTACGGAGAAGCTGCTGGCGGTCCTGCACCTCGTGGGCGGGGCAATCATGTGGTACGTGTCCACGTTGACCACGTTCGGAACGTTCTTCCCGGCGCTGATTCTGTACGCGCTGTGCTACATGCCGACGTTGTCGCTCACGAACTCGATCTCCTTCCACCACATCCAGAACCCCAAGTACTTCCCGTTCCTGCGGGTGCTGGGGACGATCGGGTGGATCATCGCCGGCATCGTGATCGGCCGGGTGCTGCATGCCGACGCCCTGGCGACGCCGATGCGGGTGGCGGCCGCGGGCTCGTTCGCCCTGGGGTTGTTCTCCCTCACCCTGCCCCACACGCCGCCCAAGTCGGCCGGGATGCCGTTCAGCGTCCACAACGCCCTGGGACTCGACGCGCTGCAGCTGCTGCGCGACCGCACGTTCCTGGTCTTCCTGCTGGGGTCGTTCCTGCTGTGCATTCCGCTGCAGTTCTATTACGCGTTCACGAACCTGTTTCTGAACGAGATCCACGCCCCCGAGCCCGCCTTCATCCAGACGTTCGGACAGATGTCCGAGATTTTCTTCATGCTGCTGTTGCCGTTCGCGCTGCGGCGCTACGGGATCAAGGCGATCATGCTCGGCGGGATGCTGGCGTGGACGCTGCGTTACCTCGCCTTCGGCAACGGCAACATCGGGGCCGGGATGTGGCTCCTGTACGCCGGCATCCTGCTGCACGGCGTCTGTTACGACTTCTTCTTCGTGGCGGGACAGGTCTACACCGATGAGCGCGCGGGGGAGCGGATCCGGGCCGCGGCGCAGGGGCTCATCAACGTGGTCACGAACGGCTTCGGCTACGTGATCGGCGCGTGGGTGTCGGGCCGCGTCGTCGGCGCCTTCGCCGCCACGGCGGCGGACGGCACGGTGACGCACGACTGGCATGCGATCTGGACGTATCCGGCTGCGATGGCATTCGCGATTCTGCTCTTGTTCACGTTCTTGTTCCGGCCGAAAACACAAACGACGTCGAGCTGAGACGTCGAGCGGAAGCGTCGAGCACCTACGTCGAGCATACTCGTATAAGGAGAACGATAATGGGCAAGAAGCGCATTTCCCGGCGCACGTTCGTGCGGGACACCACCGCGGCGGCCGCGTTCACGATCGTCCCGCGCCACGTGCTCGGCCGCGGCTTCCTCGCGCCGAGCGACAAGCTGAGCATCGCCGCCATCGGCTGCGGTGGCAAAGGGCGCAGCGACATCGAGGGCGTCGCGGCCACCGAGAACATCTACGCGCTATGCGACGTGGACGCGAGCATGGCCCTCGACGCCGTGCAGAAGTACCCCAAGGCGAAGCGCTTCAAGGACTACCGCGAGATGCTCGACAAGGAAGGCCGGAACATCGACGCGGTCACGGTCTCGATCCCCGACCACTCCCACGCCGCCGCGGGCACGCTGGCGATGAAGGCCGGCAAGCACGCGTTCATCCAGAAGCCGCTGGCGCGCACCCTGGGCGAGGTGCGGGCGCTGGAGCTGGCGGCGAAGAAGTACAAAGTCGCGACGCAGATGGGCAACCAGGGGCACGCGGGAGAGGGCGTGCGCAAGATCCGCGAACTGGTCGAAGCGGGTGCCATCGGCACGGTGAAGGAGGTGCGCTTCTGGACGAACCGGCCGTGGTGGCCGCAGGGGATCGACCGGCCGCTCCAGGAGTTCTACGTGCCCGCGACGCTCGACTGGAACCTGTGGCTCGGGCCCGCGCCGGAGCGGCCCTACAACCCGGCGTACGCACCGTTCAAGTGGCGCGGCTGGTGGGATTTCGGCACCGGCACGCTCGGCGACATGGCGTGCCACATCATGGACGCCGCGTTCTGGACGTTGGACTTGGGATTCCCCACGCGCGTCGAGCCCGAGTCCCAGCCGCTGTTCAAGGAGACCGCGCCCGCCGCCTCGCGCATCACCTGGTCGTTCCCCGCCAAGGGCAGCCGGTCCGAGCTGAAGGTCGTGTGGAGCGACAACAGCCTCTACCCGGCGCGGCCGGCCGAAGTCGGAGACGAGGCCGCCTGGCCCCCCGACACCGGTGGGGGCCAGCTGTGGACCGGCACGGACGGCAAGCTCGTGGCCGGCACGTACGCGGACGATCCCACGCTGCTCGACCCCGCGCGGCAGGCCGACGTGGTGGCACACCCGCCGGCGCAGAAATACGCGCGTTCTCAGGGCGTGTATGCCGAGTGGATCGCGGCGTGCAAGGGC
>WNFX01006529.1_pt1 | contig 11094 bp, 13 predicted proteins | sample 5400111 | NCBI WGS metagenome assembly WNFX01 (sample SAMN13153363, study PRJNA577476) | soil metagenome | isolation source: 40 cm soil or saprolite under grassland replicate 1 | place: USA:California | collected 2016-06-15
CTATGCCCATTTTGTCGCTCTGCGCCAACAACACCGGAATATCGTCCACTCGTTCTGTCGTGATATTTACCTTTTCTGTCATGCAGTAAGCTTATCGCAATTTCAAAATGTTGTCACTATTTGACCGAACCATGAGTCACTATACGGTAGATAATATGATTGATAATCACACCTTGTTACCATTTTATGCGCCATTTCTTCCTTCAGATCGCCTCAACCAAATTAGACAGAAGTTGGAAGTTGGAAAGGGAAGAGCCATTTCTTTACAGATTGGTCTAGGAGGCGACATTTCCCCTTTGAGATGGTTACGTTTCTGCTCTCACTGTGTAGCAGATGATAGGCAGCGATTCGAGGAGTGTTATTGGCATCGGATACATCAACTTCCCGGGATTGATCTATGCCCTATTCACAATATGAATTTACTAAATAGCCACGCTCGCATGCAAGATACACGAGCACGATATGAGTTTCTTGCAGCAGAAAAGATAGTAAGCAATCAAGAACTTTCTATGGTGGAGCCATCTAATAGATATAGAGAGATGCTCTTAAAAATTAGTCAAGAAGCCTCTTGGTTGCTTCAAAACCATGATTTCTCAGCTGTTTCTGCATTTTCTATAAGGGAGAGATATCTGGCTCTTCTAGCCGATCGTAGCTTAGCAACACACGGTGGAAAAATATATGCTAGTAAATTATTGCAAGCATCCAAGCACTACTATCCAATTGACCTGTTAAAATATCTGCATTGTGATCTAGAAGAAGGCAAAAACGAGAACTGGCTTGCACGCCTTCCTCGCTCTTCAGCGGGAGTACAACACCCCATACGTCATATTCTGTTCATTCACTTTTTGGGACATACTATAGAGACTTTTCTCAATCTCCCATCTGAAAGAAAACCCTTTGGTAGTGGACCCTGGCCATGTCTTAACCCGGTATGTGAACGCTATCGAGAAAGGTGTATACAAACATGTGAAATAACTTATAGACATGATATAGATGGGCGACCAAGAGGGCGATTTTCCTGTGCTTGCGGGTTTACGTACTCGCGTATAGGACCGGATGTTTCAGATGAAGAACATTTTCGTGCGAGTGATGCAAAATCCTTTGGGTCAGTCTGGGAAGCTGCCCTGCAAAAGCTATGGACAGATCCCACTATGAGTACCAGACAAATAGCCGATATGCTAGGTGTAGGCCTCTCAACCGTAAAACTCAATGCGAAGCGACTCGGTTTACCATCCGGAGAGCCACTGGGTAAAACGGTGCTATCCCAAGAAACACCGAAGCGTCGTAAGCTTGAGGCAGTTGAAGTACCTGAACAATCAACCTATGAGGAATACCGAAAGAAGTGGCTCTCCATTATGCAACAGAATCCTGATGATGGGGTAAATCAGTTGAGAAGCAAAGTGGCGCAGGTATACACCTGGCTCTATGGCCATGATTCTGCGTGGCTAAAGCTGCATATTCCAACACATGAGAAAAAGCGAGCTAGAAGACATTCAGCAATCTCGTATATAGACTGGGAGCAACGGGATAAGGATCTAGCATTGGAGGTAAAGACCTCTGCTCTACGTATAAATGACGATCGGGAGCAGCCAGTCCAGGTAACAGTTTCTGCTATTAGTAATAATATGGGAAGAGGACCTTTCTTTTTAAGAAATCTTGATAAACTCCCACTCACAGCAGAAATGCTAACCCAGTTTGCTGAGACTGACGAGGCATTTGCTATACGTCGGGTGCGATGGCTAACAAAGTGCTATGAGCAAGAGCACATTTGTCCAACTCGAGCTCAATTTGTGAGGAGAGGACATTTCTGGCAACCACAAGCACGATGGAGTCGTGTAAAAGATGCTGTCGACAACGCGTTACATATCCTGCATGCTGATATAGAATGATTTTTTATGGGTGAGGAGAATTACCCAATGCTATTGCAATCCAAATCGGCAAACCTTACCATCTAATGACATTGTACGCTAATGCCAGGGCCCTGCTTTTCGCCAGTCCTTTCGATTGATGAAAAGCTGATCAGAGTATCGTGGAGGCCTGCCAAAAAATCGGGAGTACTTTGGCAATAGTGTTACTAATGAGATCAAGATGTGGTTGGAGGAAGCTGATCACCCAACCACAACAGGAAATGCAAGCTACTTTGAATACTTGAGAATACTTATTGAATCACCATGTTTTCGATCCCATTTTGTAATGGTTCCTGCCAGTGATCCTTGCCTGTTTGGGGATCAACAGCCAAAAGTGTATTGTTTTTTTCTAGAGTAGCAAACCTGATCTGCAGCCAGCTGTAAATCCTGGAATTAAATGGTTCTGGCCCAATTTAGGTGAATGATGAGCTTATCCTTCTAGCTTCTCATATTTTTCGAGCTCGGATTCATGACATTGTCGAGTTTATTGAAGATCTTATCACCTCAATTGGGCCAGACTCATCTCTCACCTATGGAAGTACCTGTGAAGATGAAGGGAACGGCTCCGGGCGGCTCTCCAACTGGCGTTGGAGAAAAGCCAGCTTGTCGGGATTCACCAGGGTATGCAGCCCAACGATGACATTGTCGCGGATATTGAGCGTCTGTACCCAGTTGAGATGCCCGTCGCTCCAGGATAAAATCGCGGGCGCGCCATTGATCTCTTCTATAAAAAGTACATTGTCCGTGGGCACCCGGCGAATCAGGGAGAGGAAACGTTTGGCAACGATATCCTGCCCGGAAACGGGGTACAGGCTAGCGCGAACTTTGCCTCCACCATCCGTCCAGGCTGTTACATCGCTGGCCAGCAGTTTGGTCAGGGTGGCGAGGTTCCCCGATTTACAGGCCGCCACAAAGGACTCGGTGAGCTGGCGCTGATTGGCGGGCGAGACCGAGACGCGGTGGCGTTTCTCCGCGATATGGCTTTTCGCGCGATGAAAGAGCTGGCGACAATTCTCCGGGGTTTTCTCGATGATCTCGGCAATCTCCGTGAACGAGTAGTCAAACGCCTCATGCAGGAGGAAAACCGCGCGTTCCGGTGGCGTCAGGGTCTCCAGGAGAACGAGAAAGGCGATAGAAATGGATTCTTGCTGCTCATAATGCTCTTCGGGAGATTCACCTTCGGGTAGAGAAGTGAGGATAGGCTCAGGGAGCCAGATCCCAATATATTCTTCACGCTGAGCATGGGCGGATTTCAAATAGTTAAGGCTGAGATTGGTGACAATCGTGGTGAGATAGGACTTTGGCGATTGAATGGCGGCTTGATCCGCCTGTTGATAACGCAGGTAAGCATCCTGAACAATATCTTCGGCCTGACTGGCGTATCCAGTCATGCGGTAGGCGATTGAGAAAAGCAGAGGTTGATAGGTTTGAATTTGATCCATAGGGTCTTGTGAAATGGCTCCTTAAAATAGTCGGTTCTCTCTTTATCATAATCCAGAGTGGGCATGTTCAGCAATTTTTTGGCCGTTTTCTGCGGGCTTCAGCCCCGAGCGTTGCTTCGCTGCGTTCTTTTGAACGGGTGCCGAAGCTACGAAAATCGGGCAATTTTCGAGAGACGAAAAATTTACGTCACGCTGTTGTCACGTTTTCGTGGACTCACTTGTCTCCTTTCTGGAAGCGCTTATAAAGAGATCTCTCGAAAAAGAGAAGCGAAATAAAAAGGAGCAATATGATGAACATTTTTGTAACAGGTGCAACCGGCGTGCTCGGAAAATCTCTTGTGCCCAGATTAGTCAAGGCTGGGTATACCGTTTCGGCGATGAGCCGCACACCTGAGAACGATGATCGCTTGCGACGTGCAGGGGCACATCCGGTACGGGTGGACCTCTTTGATGTTGAAGCACTCAAGCAGGCGCTCGTTGGTCACGAGGTCATCTACCACCTGGCGACGAAAATTCCACCCGCGGCGCAGATAGGGCGGAGTTCAGCCTGGCTGGAGAATGATCGCCTGCGCCGCGACGGAGCACGCAACCTTGTCGAGGCCGCGCTGGCCGTTGGCACGGTCCAGACGATCATTTATCCCAGCTTCGATTTTCTTTACCCAAGCAGCGGCGATACCTGGTTGGATGCCCAGGCGACTCCCGTCAAGACGGCAACCCTTTTCTCAACGGTCGAGGCGGAGGAGGCCGTGGCGCGCTTCGCGGAAAGCGATCCGACCAAGCAGCGCCGAGGGATCTCGCTGCGGCTGGGCGCATTTTACGGGCCGGAAGCGCCTTCAAGCTGGGCGATGCTGGACTACGCGCGCAAAGGGATTGGTGCTTTTCCCGGTGCACGTGCCGGCTATCTACCACAAATCTGGTTGCAGGACGCCATCACTGCCCTGCTGCTTGCGCTGACCGAACCGGTGCCTTCCGGCGTCTATGACATTGTCGATGATGAGCCTGTGACGCGCGCTGAGATGTGCACTGTCCTTGCTCACGCCGTTGGTCGTAAACATCTGTTGGTCTTGCCAGATCTGTTGATGCGCCTGATGACGGGGGCCAAGTATGCCGATATGAGCCGCAGTCTGCGCATCTCCAATCGTTTGTTCAAAGCAGTCAGTAGCTGGCAACCCACCGTCCCCAATGCGCGAATAGGTTGGGATCTGATTGCACAGATGCAGAACAAGTAGGAGGGAACAATGGCAGTCGAAGAAAACAAGAAAAACGATGAAACCGCAATCAAAAGGGTCATAGAAGGTGGGGTCAATGCGGTTCGCAACAAGGACATCGGAGGCGTCATGTCTCTCTACGCGCCGGAGGTCGTGTCGTTCGACATCGTGCCCCCGCTGCGATACGTGGGAGCAGATGCATTCAGAAACGTTTGGGAAGAAGTATTCTCGTCGTTCCAGGGTCCGATAGGCTATGAAATTCACGACCTCACCATTACGGTGGGCGATGACGTTGCATTCGCCCACAGCCTCAACCGCATAAGCGGAACCATGAACAATGAGCTGAAGACCGATCTCTGGCTGCGTTGGACCGCGTGCTTCCGTAAAATCAACGACAAGTGGCTGATCGTGCATCATCAGAACTCGGTGCCTGTCGATCTGCAGCATGGCAAAGCGGTGCTTGACCTCAAGCCATAGGAAACTGGCTCAATCCTGGTGAAAGTATATTAGCAAGAAGAGAATGGCGCTTCATTCTCTGTAGAGAAAAAGAAGCGCCACCCTCAGATAAGCTCATCATTCACCAAAATTAAAATTGGGCCAGAACCAAGTTTACACCGTCTTTAATAATCCGAGCCTGGATGCGTGGAACATCTCCTTTCAGAGTCCGGTCAACCACATGATCCGAACCATGACGGCTCGACCAGTGGGAGACGAGATCTGGATCGAGGGACCCAATCTCAAGGGGCAGCCGCTGGGCTGGATCTTTTCGCAGATCACCAGCCACTCCTTCCATTGGAGCAACTTTGTATCTGAGGATGGTGGGCAGACGGGGTGCCTCCAGGAGGAACTGGAAGCGCACCGGGTAGGATAGGAAGCAGAACAGAAGCAGGAAAGGTCCCCCATGGCAAGAACACACGCCCGTCCGACAGCGTCCAGGCACGTGACGCTTCAGCCACAGCAGACCACCTGCCGAGCCTGCGGGAACCAGATGCGTATGGGGCACCACAGTCATCGGACAGTGACGACACTCCAGGGCGTCACGCGACTCACCCTCAAAGTGTATCGTTGTCGCAATCAAGCCTGTTCACGCTTTCATCAACCAACGCGACCGGAGGAAGAAGGGAAGTGGGCACTGCCGCATGGGGAGGGTGCCGCTGGATGTGATTGCTTTGATCGGGACGCTGCGAGACCCGCAGCAGCGCAGTATCCCCCAGATCCATGAGGAACTGGCGAGACGGGGTCTGTGCATCGCGCAGCGCACGGTGACTGATCAACTCTACCGTTATGAAGAACTGGTCGCGTTACATCTGGCCGATTCCGGGTGGCTCAAGGCACGATTAGCTGAACAGAAACAGGTGATCCTGGCACTTGACGGGTTGCAGCCGGATGTGGGGCACGAAGTGCTGTGGGTGCTGCGCGACTGTTGTTCTGGTGAGGTGTTGGTCGCCCGCAGTCTGCTGGGAGCTACGGAAAACGACCTCGTTCCATTGCTCGAAGAGGCTGCTCGGATCTGTCGAGATCTGGAGATCCCGATCAAAGGAGTGATCACTGATGGGCAGCGCTCGGTTCGCAAAGCCGTGGCGAGCGCTCTGCCGGGTATTCCTCATCAGCTCTGTCACTTTCATTACCTGCGTGAGGCCGCCAAACCAATCGCTGCCGCCGACCTGCATGGAAAGTATGAACTGAAAAAACAGGTGCGAGGGGTGCGTCCGATCGAGCGGGCACTGGAAAAACGCACCGATGAGGAAGCCGAAGCCATTCGTGGCTATTGCCTGGCGGTTAGGAGCGCCTTGACCGATGATGGGCGACCACCGCTCGATGCTGATGGATTACAGCTCAAGAAGCGTCTTCAGGAGATTTCCGACTCGATTGCCCGCGTCGAGCAAAAAAGGGGCTTCCCACCGAACTCAGCCGCCTCCATCAGGTAGTACGAGCAGGATTGGCAGCGACTGAAGATCTCTTCCCTGCTCTCCGCCAAGCCTATGCGTGGGTGCATCAGGCAGCCCACCTGCTCGCCAACACCGAACAGCGTGATGTAGACACCCTCAAACGGGACTATCAACAACTCTTGTCCACCATGACGCAGCAGCAAGAGCAACTCGGCGCCTTGGCCCCTGCGGTTGCACACTTCCAGAAAGTCACCGCTAGCTATTGGGAGGGGCTGTTCGTGTGCTACCAAGTGACCGATTTGCCTCGCACCAACAATGACCTGGAACAGTTCTTTGGCACCGCCCGTCATGTTGAGCGGCGTGCCACCGGACGCAAACGGGCCTCACCCACACTGGTCGTCCGCGGCTCGGTGCGCGTGGTTGCCGCAGGGGCCAGCCGTATCCTGTCCGTTTCTGCTGCGGAACTCCGTCCCCCGAATATCGCCGCCTGGCAGGCACTTCGCCAGACGCTTGACTATCGCCAGGAGGGCCGTCGCAAGCAACTCCGCTTCCGCCGTGATCCACAGACCTATCTCGCCTCGCTGGAAGAACGCCTCTGCAGATCAAGTTTGCCGTCGTAGTTTTTTTCGATATAGAGCGTTTGATTCAGCCAATATGTCCCAGAGATTGCGGAGAGAGTCCAAAGTCGTGCTCCGTCCTTTATCGTAAAAACATCGAGTTCTCCGTTGTCTGTCTCGGTGTAGATCCTGCCATCTTCCACCGTTATACCCGGGTAGGAACCTGTTCCAAGCTTTGTCCATAAGGTGTGTCCATCTTGTAGGCTTCTTGCTTCAAGGTCCCCATTGTCAGGCTCTGTCAGAGCAAAAATTCCATCTTTGGTAATAGCTGTGGGAGCAAATGGATTCTGAAAAGTGAAAGAAAGGGCAGGATCTTTGGCAGCGGCATCCTGGACATTCCAGAGTAGTTTGCCAGTTGGAAGGGCATAGGCTGCAAAGGATGCTTGTTGATTAGAAGAAGCACCCGGAGTTGAGGTCAGGCACATATACAAGATTGTGGCTGTCGCAAAGACATTACAAACATGCAACTCATGCAACACCGCATCACCACCAAAAGAGGAAAGTGGCGTGGTTTGATCAATAGTCCAGAGTTGATGATCATCAGAGGCCTGTACCCCTTTGACAAATCCATCTCGGATGATGACAATAATATTATTTTCCACAAGCATGTTCTTCACTGGATAGTAAGTTTGCGTATTCGATTGATCTTTCCAACGAATTTTGCCAGTTGCAGCATCTAACGCAAACACCACGTCCTGGTTAGCGGCATAGAGAGTCTCCTGTATAAGAACAAGTGAAGCTCCAATCTTCATACCTGAGGAGGTAGAGATATCTTGACGCCACTGTAATGCCCCGTCCGACGATCCAATGGATAGAGCAAGTCGCCAGAAGCAATATAAAGCAAGTTGTCTCCTCCGACCATATCACTCGTCTGTTGTCCAGGTTGGCTCCAGCGTTGCTTGCCAGTATGGGAATCAAAAGCATAGATAGTATCCTGGGTAGCCCAGTATACACTGTCGCCAGTCGCAGTAATGTATACATTCGTGCCCAAATATCGTTCTTTGCGAATGTCCATAATGGTGTACCGTCGTTTGCTTGTAAGGCTTGTATCCCTGCACTCGTCACGATATAAAGGGTCTTCGAGGGTAGAGGCTTTGGGGTACTCCTGATAGGCGCAGAAGTTCCTCCACATGCAGCCAGAAGAGAAAGAAGGTAGAGAAATATGATGAAAAGCAATTTCGCCGTTCTTTGCGACATTATTGTTCCTTTCTGTAAATAGATATATCTATATAATAGCAGATGAGCAGCCGCTGTTGTAAATAATCAGGGTAGATCTCGAAAAGCCTGACCATTTTAGATAAACTAAAAAGTAGAAAGGATGAGATGACCCAGCAGAGCCAATTCCAGGATAGTGAGCGCATGTATGCTCTGTTTGTGTCAAATGGAAAGGCAACCCTATGGATCGCTCACTGCTATCTCGTTGCATATCCCGTAAGTAGAGAAATTATCAAATCTATTTCGGAATATTCCAAAGGCACAGATAAAATAAGACATAAGGTACAATGTTACTACGCACTTGACTACTACACGTGGGCAGAGATACCTATGTGATAGAATAGGAGGAAAAAAGCAAGGGGAAGAACCAATGCCGAAACGGGCCACCCAGGTAAAGTTGTGTGAAGAAGAACAAACAGCGTTAGTCCGACTCACGAAACGCCACGGGAGTGCTCAGCAACTGGTCTTGCGAGCGCGTATCGTGTTGGCGGCAAATGAAGGACAAAGCAATGCTGAAATTGCGCGGCAACTGTCAGTGAGTGTGGAGACGGTGCGGCTCTGGCGAGATCGCTGGGTGGCTTTGCAGGACATCTCACTCAAAGACCGAGGGATTGAAGAGCGACTGGCAGATGCCCCTCGTCCAGGAGTCCCAGCTCGCATCACTGCCGAGCAGCGCTGTCAAATGGAATTGCTGGCGTGCGAAGCGCCGAGCCAGTCAGGACGCCCAATCAGTCAGTGGAGTGGGCGCGAAATCGCAGAGGAGATGGTGCAACGAGGAATCGTTGAGCGCATCTCGCGACGACATGCGGCTCGCCTCCTCAAAAAAGGGGCTTTCAACCGCACCGGTTCCGCTACTGGTTAACGCAGGTTCCCGATCCACAACGCGCCCAGAAAATCAACGAAGGCTGTGCGCTTTCTGCAACTGCTCCTGAGCGAGCCAGGCGAGGAGAGAGGACCATCAGTATGGATGAGATGACTGGGGTACAAGCGATCGAGCGACTGCATCCAGATTTACCGATGACAGCGGGCCACGTCCTGCGACGAGAGTTCGAGTATCTTCGTCATGGAACGCTTTCCTTGTTTTTCAACCTGGATGTCGTCACCGGGCAAGTCGTTGAGTCGACGTTTGGACCAACTCGCAATGAAGCAGACTGCCTTGCTCACCTGCAGCGTCTGATAGGCAGTGATCTCGCCACAACCAAATGGCATATTCTGATGGATAATCTCAATACACATCAATCGGAGTCGCTGGTGCGTTGGATTGCCGAGATGGAAGGCATCTCACAGGAAGCACTGGGAGACAAAGGCAAGAGCGGAATTTTGCAGTCGATGGCCACACGGGCGGCCTTTTTGCACGATCCAACACACAAGATCGTTTTCTCTTACACGCCAAAGCACGCTTCCTGGATGAACCAGATCGAGATCTGGCTGAGCATCCTTGTACGCAAACTGCTCAAACGTGGGAACTTTCGCTCTCTCGAAGATCTCAAGGAGCAGATCCTCGCCTTTCTCGCCTACTATAATCAAACCATGGCCCATCCCTTCAAGTGGACGTATCAAGGTCTTACCACTGATATTTGATCACAAAGATATTTCTGCCCATGTGGACTACTATTATGTAATGTAAGGTAATATACCTTTGTTTCCTATCTGGTTGCTATAACGATATCAACTTCAAAGCTGCTAAAGGAGACATATTAGTATTATCGTTTGCTCAGGAATATGGCACTTTAGTGAGAGTACATGTTACAGAAGAAAATTGTTGCGGTTCTGTCAGTCTTAATTGCCTTAATTGTTAGTTTACTAGTAAATATTGTAACTGGGGGAACATTGATTCCCTTTGGACTTGCTTGGTTCTTACTTATTCTTTTTGCTGTCATGGCCGCTCTTTTGGCTGTAGTTTCAATTACCTTGCAAGATTCAAATACTGGACAATCTTCGGCTGTTAAACAAGCGTCGAACACTTTTGCTTCTTCAAAAACTCAACCTTTATCTTTTACACGTGGCTCTCGACGTTCTTTTCTTCAGGGACTATTCACTAGTGTTAGCTTACTTGCCGGAGGGACTGGACTTGTTATCATGGGACGTTTTTTATTCAGTACTCTAATCTTCTCAGGCTCAGAGCCACGACCAAAAAACCTTCTTTTTACATATAAAGGACATTCCGATAGTGTATACGGAGTTGCGTGGTCTCCTGATGGAACACGTATTGCTTCTTCAAGTGCAGACTCTACTGTCCAGGTATGGCATGCTAGAGCGAATCCTTCTCGTATCTATACCTTTGAAGTGGATTCGGATACTGTGTTCGCTGCTCCCTGGTCCCCAGATGAGAAATACATTGCCTTGGGTGGCGTTAATTCGAAAGAGAATGCAGAAATTTGGCTAATTGATGCTCAGACAGGACATGCCGTGTCTGTTCACCCAACAACAGATGAGGAAATTTATGCATTAACATGGTCACCACATGGAAAATATATTGCATTAGGAAGTATGGGAAAGTCTATTCCCTGGCACGAAGCCTTTATTAGCGTTTGGGACTCTGTGACATTTCATCCTCTTTATCACAAGAAGGTAGATGAGACTTTGCTACTTCCCTCCGCTATATACACAGTAGCTTGGTCTCCTGATGAAAGCCGTATTGCCTTCGGAGGAACAAACCAGATTGTGACTGTCTGTAATGCCCACGGAATGCGCAACGAGGGTGTAGCAACTAGCATCTGAGCAAAAAATGTGTCTCCTTAATGAGGAAGTACAACCCATTCTCATCAAGGAGATTGACATGGATAGTATTGCCGATGGATCAGTCATCGTCCAGT
>WNFX01006530.1_pt1 | contig 11092 bp, 8 predicted proteins | sample 5400111 | NCBI WGS metagenome assembly WNFX01 (sample SAMN13153363, study PRJNA577476) | soil metagenome | isolation source: 40 cm soil or saprolite under grassland replicate 1 | place: USA:California | collected 2016-06-15
GTTTGGGATGGCATTGTTTCGTCGGTGACCTTCTCTCTTTGTGCTAGGCCATCTATATCCGGCCAGTACTCCTCATAGCTTGGCTTCTCCAAGCTAGCCCTCATAAGCCTAACATCTTGACCAAGAACCTTTGACAAAGTGTAATCAATATCATCCTGATCGGAGAAAATATGGCTGCCATCTGGGAATGTAATCCTGGTGCGTGGAATGTTCTCGACGAATTGTGGTGGGTCTATAAAGACCGAACGAAAGTCGAAGAGCTTTCCCCATTTCCTAGGGTTCTTGGCACTAGCCACCTTGCCAGTTTTCTGGTCGATTAGTCCGTATGTGCGATCCCCTACGAGTCCGCGTTCTGTCACATATGAAGAATTGAGCTCCTCTCCCAGCATTGATTTCACGGGATATCGCCATAAGGAAACCACCGTTCCTGTAGCGGTTCGAGCTTGATTCACAAGCACTCATCCTCTATGAAACTTCAGAGTGCAATTTCTTATTTATGGTTTATGTAGTAAATGGGGTTGTTGTCTAAATCATTTTAATACATTGTCCATGCTATCTCATTCAATCCTATTTTGATCAGGAAGTGTGTCTCTAAGTTAGACCAAAATAAGAGGTTAAAATGCGCTTCGTAGCATAAATTCAAGTTTAATTGGTAAGATCTCCGGAGATTTCAGGCAAGATGTGAGTGGAAAAAGCCTTTGACTTTCTGGAGCAACTGTTACTTGGTATAGCGTCACGCAGCATAAAAAGATAAAGATAACGATCACGCAATATCGTCCGAAGCATAACAAGTTGAAGGAACTGCTGAATGTGAAAACGGAAAGCCATGGTCTTCCATGAAGGAAAAAGTGGAAAGTTTGAGCTCACAGGCGGAAAGAAGGTTGGCTGCAATGCTCTACGACTTGGAGCTTTAAATCGTATTTAAATTTGCACTTATCCAATGATCATCAAGAACCAACACTAAAAGGAACGACAGAGGATTCATATTGCTAATCTTGTTCTGATTTGTTCGATCTTCCTCTCCTGATTGATTGTGATTGCAAAAAGATCTTATCATGGATTGTCAGAGACTTCGACACGCAAGAAACATTGGTTATGATATCAAAGAATTGGAATCTGACAACAAATAACAAAAAGTTAGACAGAAAAGGTCAAAGAAAAATTGATACATTTGCAGTTTTTCATCTGTTCCAGATTATGTCCCAAGCTTCTGGGACTAATATCCTTATAACGGTCGTTTACATTACGTCATAGGATTAGTATTATGGACGGGGGAGTAGCGGTACAAAAGATATTGGCACCAATTGATAGATCCAGATATACGAGATGTGATACTATTGGACCTCGCAATACCAGAATTCAGTGGATTTGACATTTTCAAAGCATTAAAGGATGAAGGCCTGCTAGAGTCGAAAAACGTGCTAATATTTACTGCCTCTTCTGTAACTGACCAAGAAGTCCAAGAGATGCTGTCGTCTGGTGCAAAGGGAGTGCTCAGAAAACCACTCTCAATCGACGATCTAACAGATGCGGTAGAAAGGTACCGGAAGAATGGAAACTGACAACTTGGATATTATTTGCCAAGGGACCTTGTCTCATACCTCCAAGTTACGTAGTAATATGCTGAGTAGTCCTTGACACTCCCTCTAACACCGAACAATAACAATGGAACAACAGCGACATCGACAACGACAAAAATAATTCAAGGGACCAATGATGTAGTAGATGCAGAAGTAGCATTTTTCTCTAGAACAAAGAAGATAGCTGATACTTATATGAACTATACAAGACCCCCTCTAGCCGTTGGACTTGGGCCGATAAAGAAGGCCTTTCTTGATGCTAAAAATAGAGAGGTGCACATGAGATACCTTACTGAGATTACTAAAGATAATTTATCTTACTGCAAGGAACTAATGAGTATAGTTGACGAATTACGTCATCTAGATGGAATCAAAGGCAATTTCATGGTGAACGATACCGAATATGTTGCCCCCTTAATCTTGTTTGAACATGGAAAAATAGCGCCACAAGCAGTTTACAGCAACGTTAAAGAAGTCGTGGAACAACAACACTACTTATTTGATAATTTTTGGAGGCAGGGCGTCTCAGGAGAGAAGAAAATAAAGGAAATAGAAGATGCTGTAGAACCAGAATTCCTTGAAGTTATTACCAATAAAGATGATGCCAACAAGATCCTTCTCGAGCTATCAAAATCTGTAAAAAAAGAGGCCCTATTCATTCTTCCTACTGATAATGCAATGACAAGAGTGGATGGATTAGGAGTTATAGATTGCGAAATGCTGCAACAGTAAAAATAATCTGCCCACTAAGCCAGAAGAATTCACAACTTGTGAGGAAAATGTCTAAAGCAGCGCCATCTATTCAGATCCTAAATGGAAGTACTTCTCCTGTCGCCGGTATATTCATAGTTGATGGTGTGAAGTTTTCCAGAACAGAGCTGGGAGAATTCAGTGATAATGATGATAAAATACAGTTATCGCAAGCAGCTCGTTTTACTGTTTATTCTAACAGCAAGCCAACTGTGGAACTATTTAGATCAATCTTTGGATTACTTTGGAACGAACGAACATTAAACGAACAGTTAAGGTCAACCGATAATATGCAAAGAGATTTTATCAATATTGCAGCACATGAACTGCGTACCCCCATTCAGCCCATACTAGGATTATCTCAGATACTGTCTAATAAACTAATAAACACAGAGTACTCCGATCCCTTGAATATTATAGTTAGAAATGCGTTGAAATTACAGCGTCTTACAGATGATATATTAGATGTACAAAAGATTGAGAGTGAAACATTGAATCTAGACAAGGAACGATTTGACTTGAAAAACTTAACATTTGATATTGTAAGAGACTATAGGAATCTGCTCCAAAATAAAGATAGTAAAAAAGATGATGTGGAAATAGAGGTGAGCGTTACCAATAAAGACCTCCCTGTATTGATAGAGGCAGATAAACATCGACTTGGTCAGGTTGTCTCCAATTTGCTGAGTAATTCTGTAAAATTCACTAAGAAAGGACGAATAACAATCTGCTTGGACCGAAAAGTAGAAAGCAACCCTCACGAGATTGTAGTTAGTGTAAGAGACACAGGGGAAGGGATAGATCCAAATATTCTGCCGAGGTTATTTTCAAGATTTGTGTCAAAGTCATATCAGGGAACAGGATTGGGGTTGTATATTTCTAAAAGCATTGTGGAAGCTCATGGTGGTAAGATTTGGGCCGAGAATAATCGTGATGCAAAAGGTGCAAGATTTGCGTTTAGTCTGCCAGTTATCAGAACAAATACTCTTGTAGAAAGGTAAGAATGAACTACTCTTGTGCTGATGTATTCTTATGTTAATTTTCTGATTTACCTAGGTAGCCTAAATTATGTGAAGTACTGTGAAAGCAATATCGATACAGAAGCAATACTAGGTGCTATCGTACAAAAGATGAGGACGTGATCGAGATGTTTTTTGTACCTGAATTATCATACTCGCAATTGATTTATTAATATAGACAGTGACCAGACTTAATTTACTTAACACGTACGATCAGAGTTATGGAAATAATTGAATCAGTTTCATGGGTAGCATTGGGATTTGCACCAACACTGCTCATACTTGAAATATTCGACAGATTAACGAGAAGAAGAAGGAAGTCAACACTTAGAGCAGGAAAAGTACCGACGCTAATTACTGCATAGTAGAATACTATTAGCAGAGTATTTCTTCACGTCCATCCTTCTTTTTTGTTCTTCTTTTGTCGCCACAACCATCTCATCTCTTTTCGGTATTGAGACCAACAGAAAGAACTAATTACAATCGCTGTTTTGTAAATGTTAGCTGAGAGTTTGACTTCGGTGTAGTATTGTGAGGCATAGGCCTAACCACAGGTGCTGATTAATTTAGACCGCTGATGAGTAATAAAGCGGCACTCAATGTGCATTCCAATATATGATTTGTTTATCTTTTGTAGTTATTACTCCATGACCAAACCCGTGCGCCCCTACGAGGGAGAATATCCATGCTTGTACCCGGAAGGCTACTTATATACCCGGTGTATTTCTCTTCAGACTACCCGCATCTAAAGGAAGACCTACATCTTTAGGATATTTTGGCTTTGATGGGACTGCTTATGGTATAGATAATAGCAGAAAAAATAGGAAATGGTGGCATGAACTTCGAGAAGTGCGAATAAGAGACATTGAGGTTGAGAAAATATGATACATCATCGTTCGTCAAACAACGTTTGAACGGTTATCACTGTTTGCAAGTGAAGAACTTCTAGCACTGGATTTTATGGAATCGACACTATCATAAAGCTCCAAACCTAGAGTTCGCAAGATTTCACGAGATTCAGCATTGTCTGGTATATTTTTTATTCTAAAATAATCAGTACCGTCGTGGAAGATTGCAAATAGACCAGAAATGGCAGCACCTGCAAATATCGATTTGAGTTTATTGAAACTATTATCATTACATAAAGATTTTAGTGCATAAACGCCTACTTTTTGTTTCTTTCTGTTAAGCTTTATTCTACCTATATCTATAAAGTTGTCGTGATATGGCTGACTTGTCATCAAAGTAGCCAATTCATCCATCAATGGCTTTGCTGGCAACTTTATATTTCTAGTACAATCGCAAAATTCACACTCCATAGTACATTGGTCTCTGAAACGTGCGTCTCTTACTTCTGAAATATTTTCAAAATACTCATTTAAGACTGGAATCTCCATTGCCATAGGGTATAGTCCACCTTCCAAACAGTAGCATATTTCAATGAAATGTACTACATCATCTTCATCAATGGTTGCGCTTCTTAACGCAGATTGCATTCCTTCATAAAAGATCTTTCCACTTGCCAGAGAACCAAATTTTATACCCTTGGCTAGTCGGTCTTTTTCAACAGGGTTTAACTTACACTTAAGATAGTAACGCACACACAATATTAACCATAAAAACATTTTAAGGCTTCGAATACACTTTCAAAACATGAGAAGGGCTACTATTCTCCAACTTGATTAGGTTGTCGTGCTTCTTTAGATGACTAATCTTTATTAAAAGCGGTTCAGCACAGACGATCTTTGTATTGTTGCTATTGTTGTCGTCTTTCGATTGAATCTAATCTACTCGTTAACGCGATAAGCTGATCTGATAAATGCGTTATCGCATCATCTTTTATTTTGTCACGATCTCTCATGGACTGGTTTAGTTGCTCTAATTGTTCTACCTTACTTTGTATGTCTGCCCCTTGTCTTTCCAACTGGTGAATATTCAAGAATGTCAAATAAGGTTCAATCTTGAGAAATATTTCTGCTTTCTCTGAGTCTTTCTTACGCCAATAAGTAGAGCCAGAATGTCCAATGAAATATTCAGAAAAGTCAGAATAACCAAGATCAGATATTGTTGTCTTTACGAATCGTCTAAAGGAATGTAAAGTAATTTGTCTTCGTCGCTCGTTACCATCTTCTCTTTGTCCTTTGCTCATTCTATCTAAGGTCTTCGCAAAAGATGCTGCAATATTATTATATATCAAATTAGGATTTGGCGTTTTCGTGTTTTGGTATACTGCAAAAATTAGATCATTTTCTGTTCTGCTTGGGATTCTATATTCTGTGATAGTTTTTGTGTTGTTTTGGTTGTTCTTCTCATCGCCTTTGTAGCACACTCTTCTTTTTCGATTTTTGTAGCTTAGCCACGATTTTAATTGTTGATTCATCTCTTCTGTTAAGAAGACTATTCTGTCGGTTTTAGTTTTAGTATATTCTCCCCTTACGAAAACTCGTGGTGGCATTGATTCAAGATCCAAATCTTTAATGCGTACAGATAATGCTTCTACGGCCCTAAATCCGCCGGTGGCCAAAAATAATACAAATGTCTTTAATCGAATATTCGAGCACGCATTTAAAATGTCAACGATATCCTCTTTAGATAATGCCTCCTTATTCTTCCTAACAACCTTTGGCATTCTTACCTTTAACTTGAATTTTCTGGCACTAATTTCTATATCGCGATACTCAAGGAAGTTCTTGATAGTTATAATGTCGTTTTTTAATGTAACTGGAGAGATGAAATTACTGTTCAAATATACAACATATTCAGCCAGCATATCATATACATCAATTTTATCTTTTGTAAGTTGTGTAATAATGTGATCTATATCTGAATCGTAATGTTCAGATGCAAAGACCTCAAATTTCTTCAATCTTTCTCTATATTTTTTAGCAGTTGATTTATTCACTATAGTAACATTACGGAGGTAATTTGATACCATCAAACTTTCATTACCATGATAGCTTGTCGGTTTTTCTGATCTTTTAGTGCTGCTAATTTTGTGAGGAGTTTTTGGTACTAATATGGATTTCAATTGCAGTTAGTATAGTATTATGGAAAGATAGTATTAAAGATATTGTATTCCCACCTTAATATGCGTTTGGAATGGATACATTGATGACTTTTGGACCTTTGACTCATGAAAAAGTGATGGATTTTATTGAAGCTAACATTCCAGATTTCAGATCTTATATTGAAAAGGACAGGGAGTCAATATATGCTCAGGTACAACATTATCTAAAACGAAAGCAATTTTCAGCAAAGACTTTTGAGGAGTATGGCTTGGGTGGAACGCCATCGGCTATCCTAATTGATAAGAATGGTGTATTGCGACAGAGCGTTTTTGGTTCAAATGGCTATCTCGAGGGCGCAGTGAAGCAATTGTTAAACGACTGAACAGTAGATAAATGAGCAGTGGATGGTCCTATATTTCCTAGATTTTTACAAGATTGGATTCTAGATGCGGTTTTGGAGAATGAGGAGCGGTATGTAGGAGGTGTGGAACATTGTCGGTATAACTTTTTGACCCACCTTATTCTGGATCCATGTAAAGATCAGCATTTGTTGTGTAACATCCTCTCAGAAACCTGTAGAACTTTATACGATACGTAGTGCTACACTAAACGATAAAAACAACTTAATTCGTGCTAGTATGTGAAGTTGGAGGTTTCACGCGGATTTGGCTATAACATATAGCTAAGGTCAGATGTGGTTGTTGGATAAGAAAAGATGGCTTGCTTGATATCTCCAGCTTTGAGTCCAAATCGTATAGCTATGGCAAATATATTAATAGCTTCTTCAGCATGTGGGCCCAATATGTGAGCACCAAGTATACGATCAGTATCGTCCTCAATCAACACCTTGAATCCTGAATAATTTTCACCTACACGTCTAGAAGTATACCACGCAGCTGTATTAGCTTTATTAATTCTAAAATGCAAACCCTGTTTTCTTGCCGCCTCTTCTTGTAGACCGACTGATGCTAATGGAGGAATGGTAAATACCACGCTAGGAACTCCCTCGTAATTAGGTTTGACATGATTACCTTCAAGCAGATTAGCGGCGACAATCTCTCCTTCATATGTAGCGACAGGAGTCAACGGTAGTCCTCCGCTTGCTGCTGCATCGCCAGCTGCGTAGACTAATGGGTTGGAAACACTCTGAAGGTATTCGTTAACTTTTACACCCTTCTTGTTTTCGCGCTCTACACCACCCACTCCCAAATCTAGGTCATCAATTTCCGGAACTCGACCTGCTCCATGAACAACCATGTCTCCCTCTATCTTATAATTTCCACCGTCATTAGTATTAGAGGCATATACAATAAATCCAATATTGTTGTTATTGTTGACTTTGGAAGATTCTATCGCCTCAACCTTTGTTTGTAAACGAACATCTATGCCAAGCTCATGTGTCCTCTGCAATAACATTTCAACAAGGTAAGGATCAAAGTTATCTAGTGGTCTAGCACCACGATGCAAAATTGTCACATTTGCACCAGCTCTTGCTGCAATATGTGCAAATTCAAATGAAATATATCCGCCTCCAACAAAAACAAATCTTGATGGCAATTCGTTGAGCTCCAAGAACTGATCGCTTTTACGAATATTGTCTTCTCCCGGAATATTCAGCTTCATTGGCTCTGCTCCCGTTGCTAACACTATATGACGTCCGTTTAGTGTATGAGTGTTATCAACAATAACAGTTCTTTCGTCAATGAACCTTGCCCTTCCATGAAATGCAACAATTCCAGCTTTGGAGAATTGTTCCTCTCTCTCTTTGGGTATTGGTTCAGTGAATGATCGCTTGAAGCGCATCAAATCAGGCCAGTGTATCTTAACCTTATCTGAATCGACGATACCCTTGCTTTCCATTCGTCTATTCCAATCTATTACCTCCGCTGCACCTACAAGTACCTTCTTGGGATCGCACCCACGAAGAACACAAGTACCGCCAAACGGCCTAGAGTCGATTACCGCGATTCTCCATCCTGCAGAATGACATTTCCAAGCCACTGTCGATGCTGCTACTCCTGTCCCAATTATTATAAGATCAAAGGTTTTTGTATCAGTCATTACATCAGTACAGTATTATAAGTAATAAGTTGTTTTTATGTATTCTATATCTTAAACAATGCTCTTCTAAGTCAAGAGTCATTTTTATTTTTATTTTTAATTCTATTTGTAATTGTATTCCAAGTTATTTACTGTATAAGCAATTCGGCCATTTTTCAATTTCTTCGCTTTCCATACACATCAGAAGGTAGGTTCCATTAGAATAACTCTGACTCTTAACACTTAAACTTTAAGTGCAATCGTTCAATTAAAAATTGTACAAACAAACACAACAAAAAGTTGGCATACCTTTCACTTAGTTCAATATATTTGTGGTTCTTCTTCCTTTGGCTGGATTATTATTCATAAGGAATCCAATCTAGAGAGAAAGAATTCTCTTTCATTCTGAGATTGAGACAACATATGCATATATATACGAATCAATTCTTGAACTTTCTTAGAAGATGCAACTAGAGGGAACTACATAGCCATGAATAGAGATGTTTTTGGAATACATCATGTTACAGCTATAACTAGTGATGCACAGAGAAACCTAGATTTTTACGCGAATAATTTGGGACTTCGGTTTGTAAAACTAACGGTGAATCAAGATGATCCAACTTCATACCATCTTTATTACGGTGACGAGTTAGGACGGCCAGGTACCATTCTTACTTTCTTTCATTGGCCAGATGCACCTAAAGGACATCGTGGGACTAGCGAGGTGATTGCGACATCTTTTCTGATTCCTGAGAATTCCATGAACTATTGGATAGATAGGTTTAAGAGCAAACAAATAGAGTTTCGTGGACCTTACAAACGTTTTGATGATGAACAAGTAATAACATTATATGACCCAGATGGACTTGAATTAGAACTTGTAGCACATAAATCTGCAGAAGATCGAAGTGTTAATGTATGGAAGGAAGGTCCCATACCTACTAACCAGGCCATAAGAGGTTTTTATTCTGTAACTCTATCAGAAGAAGGATACGAACGTACTGCTTCTGTTTTGACTGATGAATTGGGATTCATGCCCACCCGTCAAGATGGAACCCGCTTCCGTTTTGAAATTCCTACAGCATCCGATGTTACTCCAGGAGAAGAAGCAAGGAGAGCTAATATCGTTGATGTTCTTTGCATACCAGATACTCAACAGGCGCTTATAGGGATTGGATCAGTCCATCATGTGGCATGGCGTACTCCTACTGATGCACAACAAAAGGTTTTACGCCACAATATACTCAGAGTTGGATTGAATGCAACTCCTGTGATAGACCGATTCTACTTTCATTCTGTATATTTCCGTGAACCTGGGGGTATACTGTTCGAAATTGCTACTAATCCACCTGGATTTATGGTAGACGAAAAAGCTGAGGAGCTCGGTACTCGGCTCGTGCTTCCTCCTTGGCTTGAATATATGCGTAAGGATCTTGAGAAAGTTCTGCCTCGAGTACACTTACCCAAGAAGACAAACAAACAACGAGCTAATAGTAAGGAGAATTAAACAAAAATGGACAAGAAAATCCAACTTGGTTTCATCCACCGCTTTATCCCTTCAAATAAAATAAGTGGAGCAAGAACAAGAGAAGAAGCAGCCAAAGGAAAAACGGTTTTTACCACTCTCCTTTTGCTTCATGGTACTGGAGGAAATGAAGAAGATATGATTCCTCTGGGGCAACAAATAGCTCCAGAAGCAGCTATACTCAGTCCTCGAGGTAAAGTCTTGGAGAACGGGATGCCTCGCTTCTTTAGACGGCTAGCTGAAGGAGTTTTTGATATAGAGGACCTCAAATTTCGTACGTATGAACTTGCAGATTTTGTAGAAGAGGCATCGAAAGTTTATGGCTTTGATTTGCAGCACGTTGTAGCACTAGGTTATTCGAATGGCGCAAATATAGCAGCAAGTGAACTGCTGCTTCGACCATCTATCCTGTCTTCCGCTATTTTATTTCGTCCTATGGTGCCGCTTATACCCGAGATATTGCCAGACCTTTCGACTAAACATGTATTCATATCTGCAGGATTGCATGATCCAATAGTCCCAGGCAAAGAAACTCAGAATCTTTTCAATCTACTGAAAAAGGCTGGAGTAGCAGATATATCGATAAATTGGCAAAACAGTGGACACGAATTAATTTTAGAAGAGATTAGAAAAGCTAAAGACTGGCTTTTGTCAGTGCTTTCTTTCAGCGATAAGAACATCTAGCCTAAAGATGTTTTTGAGTATTGCAAGCAGCATACATGAATATGGAAATTTACATGCATGTATGTAAGTTATCCCATATTGTCAGCCATAAACGCTATTGAATTGGATTTCCATCATTTGTGCCAGGAGAAAAGTATATGCCTTTCTTCTTGACATTTACTTTTACCATTCCTTATGAGAGTCTCGTAGCTGCAATAAATTCGTAAGTAATGTTACAGAAGAGTCCTCCCTGTGGCGACTACTTCCCTTTTTGGTAACTATTTTTTACGTAATTTATTTTCTAGAAGAAGAAAGGAAAGGATGATTTAACAATAGCAGTAGTTGCAGACAAACACAGAATTATTCAAGTTGTTTCTAACCTTCTTAATAATGCTGTGAAATTTACAAAGCAGGGGGTTATCACGATTAGCACTGCGAAGAAGAAGAAAGATAATAACAATAGCATCGAAGAAGATGAAGTTATTGTCAGTATAAGAGATACTGGAA
>WNFX01006533.1_pt1 | contig 11091 bp, 10 predicted proteins | sample 5400111 | NCBI WGS metagenome assembly WNFX01 (sample SAMN13153363, study PRJNA577476) | soil metagenome | isolation source: 40 cm soil or saprolite under grassland replicate 1 | place: USA:California | collected 2016-06-15
CGAAGAACTCAGATTGCTCGTCCAGTGGGATATTCACCCAACGCTGTTCCGTAGAGCGATAGTAGGAGTAGACCTCGACAAGCGCCTGGCGCAAACGGGCCAGGGGGTCGGCAATCAGCCTCCAGGGCCTCGGATCAGGCAAGGGGTGAGTGAACAGATAGTGATTGGAACAGGCCACGAAGAGTTCATACTCATTGGGGAAGTGACGGTAAAGGGTCAGCCGCTCCACCCCTGCCCGTTCTGCCACGGCGCTAATGGTGGTCTGGGCAAGTCCCACTGTGGTATGAAGCTCAACCGCCGCTTCAATAATCCGTTGACGGGTTTCTTCCTGGCGCTGAGCGCGCTGCTTGAGTTGGTATTTGCGTGTCATAGGATCAGTCTATCACCTCGATTTCATGATACAAACTCGTTCACCGAATATTGACAAACAGAGTGAGGTATGCTATGCTTGCAATATCAGTATACATTACTGTTTTATAAAATGGCTAGACAAGCAATTGATCTGGCCGATAGCGCAAGGAAAAGCGACATGCAAGTCAACACAAAGGACCTTCTGGTAGCACCGGGTGCGGGAGAAGCCGTAGCCTTAGGTGGCGTGGGTGTGATCTTCAAGCTTTCTGGCGAAGAAACCGAAGGCGCGTTTTCTATCGTTGAGCATCCCATCGAACCGGGGACGCTCGTCCCTCCGCATACTCATAGCAAAGAGGATGAACTTTCCTATGTCCTGGAGGGCGAGGTTGGGGTGAAGATTGGCGACCTCGTCATGCTAGCGACCTCTGGTTCCTACGTCTTTAAGCCCAGAGGCATCCCACACACGTTCTGGAACGCGGGCCCGGGTCCGGCGCGGCTCCTGGAGATTATCACTCCGGCAGGTTTCGAGGCGTACTTCCGGGAAATGGCACTCTTGTTCCCGCCAGGAGGGCTGCCCGACTTCGGGGAAGTCACAAAGCTTGCCAGCAGGTATGGCCTGACCTTCCAGATGGATTGGGTTGAAGAACTGGCAACAACCTATCACTTGAAGCTGCTAGGGCGATAGGCAGGAGGTCGGCCAGATCCTCTCTTAGAAACTTCGCCAGCTGCTCTGTGCGCTCTACAGGTACAGAGCAGCTGGCGATGAGGCACATCTCACTCTGCAGCGTTCCTATAATGCCGTCTCTCCGGCCAGAAACCGGCGACCAGTGCCACAATCCCTTTACTATCCAGTACAGATAGCAAATCGATTACCCCTAAGAACCGTGCACGTATTGCTTCTCATGTAAGAATGTTGTATCAGTCCCTCCCAATTCATAGAATGATGGAGAAATCACCATGTATCACGCACACCACCACTCGCCGTCCTTTTTTTCACGTTCCAGGCTCTCATTGAGCCTGTGTAGCCTCCTGCTCGTGCTCATGCTGTCCGCTTGCAGTCTGGGAAGCGGGAGTACCGGAACTGCTCCAACCACAACGAGCGGCCATACGCCCGCGACTTCTCATCCCACCTCTGTTCCTGCTCAGCCCACGTCCGCATCTGCCGCGGGTCTGGCAACCTATACAGGCGATGGCTTTAGCATCAGCTATCCGCAGGGATGGACTGTGGTGAAAGGAACCAATGGTTCTGTGACCTTCGTTGACGAGCACGCTGGCGCAACAAAAGGGAGCCACTTAGCAATTGCGCTGGGGAAACAGGGATTGGTCCATCCAACTTCCACGACACTCAATTTTTGGCAGCAAGCGTTCAAGGCACAACCCAATTACCAGAAGGTCGAGATCGCGCCAACGGCGATGGTTGGGGAAGATTCCTGGGATCAGATTGCCGCCACGAACGATGAACAGATCTCAGGCCAGGCTCAACTAGTGAACGCTGAGCTGGTCGTGATGGCTGACAATCATCCAGCAACATCATCCACAGCCAGGAGTTGGCAAATTCAGTATTCAACGTACACCAACGACTTTGCTCACATGAACGCTACCCTCTTCCAGCCGATGTTGCAGTCCTTCACGTTTGCGTAGGTGAGTCGTGCATCCGCGAAAGTTGCGGACCCCGCCAGGAGGGCCGCGGCCCTCCTGGCGGGGTCCGCCTTCTCAGGGGGAGACCAGAGCCGAGGGATGTCCTCAGTTCTTCTCCTCTCTGTGGCGGATGTAGAAGGAGAGTCGAACCAGATGGAAGAGGCTAGCATTCGTCGAGCGTCTTGAAAGGAAATATCTGATGGCACCGTCGATCACGCAGGTCTGCGCGAACTGCAATACACCCGTCCCTGCTCACATGCGTTTCTGTCCCAACTGTGGAACGCCTGCACATGCCGGCAATGGCAACGCTGCCGGCTCCGCTCCGACCCAAAAAGCGCCGCCGCCCTATACGTCGTATCCACCGCAGGCATCGCCAGTCTCTCAACCAGCACCTCCTGGGAAGCCTGGACATCAAGCGCCTTTGCAGAGTTCTCAGCCCCTGCCAGCGTATGCGCGGCCACAGAAAAACTCCTTGGGAGTGATTCTGAAGGTGGGGGTGCTCCTACTGCTCCTGCTGCTCTTGCTCGGCGCGGGTGGTTTCTTTGCCTTTCGTTATGTTACCAGCAGAGGCGGCAACACAGTGAATACCGGCGTGAATAATGAGATCACCTCGACCCACGCTCCGCTGACCACGACACCGATCAACGCAACGGTCACCTATGCGAGCGTCAATATCACGATTATCAACGCACAGCAGGCGGCGAGCTTTGCAGATGATACGAATACCTCAGCACCGGGTGCGGTTCGTCTCAATCTACACGCGGTACAAAATGGTGCCGATGATACCAATTCGGGGAGTAGTATCGATCCCTACTATCATTACTCGACATCCTTCGCTTTGCTCTTGCCGGGGGGAAGTAAGGTTCCTCCTGCGGGTTATAAAGAAGTGAATGGTCCCACGAAAAAAGGCCAGCAAACGACCTGGATTGATTTTCCTGTCCCCACCACCGTCAAAGTGAACCAGCTCATCCTCCAAATGGGAACGGATAGCGAGTCACAGATAGTAATCCCCCTGACGGGTCAGGCCAATCTGAGCCAGTATCAAGCCAAACAGGTGAGCCCCAATGTGCGCGTCCCGTATGGGGGAATGTTCTGGACACTCACAACAGCCACAGCCAAGCTCAGCGATGGTGGCGCGCAGGCAGACAAAGGGAAGCGCTTTCTCGTTCTCGCGCTCACGATTGATAATCCCTCTTCGCAAGGGACCAATGGGTATCCCCCTGACTATCTTCGCTTGCAATTCGGTGGGGCGACCATCTCGGAAACCAGCGATACCATTCCACCGACCGCCCCTGGGACAAGTCATCTTATTGGGCTGATTGCCTTCCTAGTCCCGCAGGAAGAGACCAGCTTCACGCTTGTTTTGCTGCCTAGCGATCTCAATGGCGCAACTAGCCAGGCTACGATCCCCTTTCAGATCCCGTAGAGACAGGTTTCACGTCCCGGGGGGTTCTGGGAACCTCTGATATGATTTTATGCTGGACACGAGGTCATACCGGCGGTTTCCCAGAACTGATCCTCAACAGATGTGAGCAACCAGTTGAACAGATGAGCCTGGGCGCACCATTACCCCCCTGTCGCGACCTGTCGCTTCGATTACGCTTTGGTTGCGAGAAGTTGGAGCCATAAACGCGGCACGGCGGTCATCCCAAGTTCGCTTGCCATCTGGTTCACCATCGTGCCAGGTGCGCTGTTATCTAATCAAAATTCCTTAGCGTTGTTTTTCGTTCCGTTCATACTCAAGGGTCTTATATTGCTCAAGGGAAATACAATCAAGTCGAGACATTCCTGAGGCAGTCGCTGAAAATCTTAGAGAAGTCAGTCGGCTTACGTCACCCTTTTGCAGGGAGCACATTTGATATGATGGGGAGGATTGCCTATCTGAAAGGTAAGTATGCAACAGCAGAGCAGTTCTTCCAGAAAGCGCAGAGTATCTATGAGGAGGCGTTAGGAGTAGAACATCCCGAAGTTCTTGCCACCATCAATAATTTGGCGGATGTCTACGTAGAACAAGGTAAACGGAGATTGGCAGAGGAACTCTATAAAGATGTTCTAGCTGAACGCTTACGAATATTGGGACCTGAACATCCTGCCGTGGCCCAAACTCTTCAGAGAATAGCGCAACAGTTATACTTCCACGGGCATTATGAAGATTCAGAGTAAAAGTACAACCAGGCACTTACGATCCGTAAAGGAGCACTGGGGTCAGAGCATCCTTATGTTGCCCAGAGTTTTCTTGGCCTGGCAGAAATCTACTTCTGGAAATGGAAAAAGTTTGAGCAAGCTGAAACTCTCCTAGAATAGGCGATAGCAATCTATAAAAAGGCACAATTGTTAGATCACCCTGAATTGGCACATATTCTGAAGACATACGCTAGTCTGCTAACATGCCTCAACCGCAAAACCGAAGCGGCAGAAGTCTTAGCGCGCGTTAAAGCTATTCGTGCAAAACATGCTAATGATTGAAATTGGTAATTTACGCGAATGTTCGAAAGAACTTTACCGGTCACTTTGAGTAGAACATCAACGCGATGTATCCATGGACCGATGAGTGGGTGTTAAACTTTCTCGACGAACATCACACCATTCTCCCGCGTGAGCAAGAATCCTGGCCCTCTCGCGCCTTTGCCTCGGAGAAAGGTACGTTCCCAGAGTGGCAAGGCTCTTGACAAAAATGGTATGGCGGCTTATACTATACCCAGATAGTAAGGTGCCATAGAATATGTGGGAGCCATGAAAAGAGGGAACAGATGGAACGCACCTTTCGCCTTTTGCCAAGGCAGCAAGTCTTCTTTGATCTTGCGCGTCACATGCCCGAAGTGAATACCACCTCGGTGGGAACGTACTTGCTCTTCTCCTGGGTTGCGCGCGAGGTCTTTGCCGCTCAACAGGCGTTCTTTGACCGGTTCGATCTCTCGGAAGGAAAACTCGTCGTGCTGCTGTTGCTGCGCCAGGCTCCCCACTCTCGCCTCACGCCTTCAGCACTGGCTGAAGCCGCTGGAGTGACGCGCGGAACCATCACCGGGTTGCTGGCGGGCCTGGAGCGTTCCGGGTTGGTCAAACGCACGGAGCATCCGGAAGACGGGCGCATGTTGAGTATTGAACTCACCCAGCAGGCGATTGACCTGTTTGAGCAGATGCTGCCAGAGCGCTTCAAGCACATTGGGGAGTTTATGTCTTCGCTCTCGGAGGAAGAGCAGCTCCAATTGCGTGCGTTACTTGAGAAAATGACCCGTGGACTTCCTACGCTCAGCACTGCGTAATATGTTTTGTCCTTGTAGTAAGCCGCCTTAGTAATGTGAAAGTAAGAGATATGAGTGGGACACGACAACACCACTTAGCAAGCGTTATGTCCATACAGGAGGGACAGGTCATGAATGAAGATATCGATCCCATTAATCGTATGCGCGCTAGCACCATCTCACGGGAATATGGCAGCGGTGGAGGTGAGATTGCATCCCGTCTCGCAAAGCGCCTCGGGTGGCGCTTAATCGACCACGCCCTTGTTGAACGCACAGCACGCGAGTTGGGCACGAGCATCCAGGAGGCAGAGGCACATGATGAGTATACCGAAGGGATCGTCTCGCGGGTACTGAACACCATGCTCTACCTCTATCCAGCTTCCATGGTCAGTGCTCCCCCAGAAGCCTTTCTTTCGGACGAGGAGTATCGTCGTGTAGTGAACAGGATTGTCAGGGTAGCCGCCGCACGAGGACAGGTCGTGATCGTGGGGAGAGCCTCTCAAGTGATCCTGGCCGACTTGCGGGATGTCTTGCACGTGCGCATTATCGCCCCGTTTGAAAAACGTGTGGCCTATGTGATGCAGCGCGAAGGACTGGATCATCACACGGCCGAGTCTCGCATCCACCTGAAAGATCATGATCGAGCGAGGCACCTTGAGATGGAGTACCATCAAAAACTGGAAGATGCGCATCTGTATGACCTCGTCTTGAACACGTCTCTGCTTGACCTGGAGAGTGCCGTGGAGGTCATGTGCTTCACATTGCAGCAGAAAGCCAAAGGACTTGCGACGAAAACGGGCGAGCTTGGGCCCGCCAGAGGAGTGTCACAGTACCCAGGTCAACCGCAAGACTTCCATCCACTGGCACGCTGATCCCTTGCAGTAAGCCACCTGAATAGTATGAAAGAAAGAGACAGAAGCGTAGAACGGCGACCGACGCAGAAAGCGAAAATAGTATGCAGAATATGCTGTTATTTCCTTGTTTCGCATGTCTGCTTGAGCCCTACTATCAAGACGTCAACGATTGCTCTTAAGCGCGAACGGTACAGCGTGGCTGATGAATCGCCGCTTGCTGTTGTTCCCACTGCAGCTGCAATAAACATCTCTGCCGCGCCCTGTCTTGAAATGTTTTCTTCGCTGAGCACCATAGTAATGAGCTGCTTAATGTCCTGATCCAATGTCGCAAAGGTGGCTGAGGCAATGGCTTCCTTCTAACTGTACTAGTACGCTGAGGAATAAATGCCTCCACGAGTATGCTTGTTTGACGAGATGTCTGGGCATCAAGCGAAACATGGGACACATGACACTTCTTGCTTCCGTTCTCTTTGCACTATACTTGTCTTACGAAAATACTCTGCCGATACGGTACTGAGAGATAGATGAGTCATCGAAATTTGCAACAAGGAGGAAGAAATGAACAAGCAACAGTTATTGCAAGTGCAGAAGAAAGGTTCACTGCGCTGGTTGTGGATGGTCCTGGTTATTCTTGGTGTGGTTCTACTCGTCCCTATGGTGCTCACCATAGGGATCATAGCATCCCTGTCGTATGCTGAGTCACACCGCCCCACAGTGGGGGATGCAATCAATGCCTCCGGGAAGTACTACCAAGCTATACAGAGGCATGACTATACTAGCGCCTACAACTCCCTCGATAGGAATGCCACCATCACTGTGCATAGCCGTCCAGTGTTGTTGAACTCTGTGGACACACTGGCAACAGCATCTAAGGCGCTCGACACGCAGGATGGTATGATTAGCAGCTACACTGTCACGAACGGGAATTTTGAGCAAGGGAGAAATATCGTCGACCTGACCATGAAGGTCACACGCACCGGTCAACCCTATGATGTGCATCTCAAACTAGAGCTAGCGAGCAGGGACTGGAAAATTCTCAGTGCCGATGGCGTCTAAGGGGAGATAGGATCATCTTCTCCAAATGCGAGGATGAAGGCAAATAGTTTGTCACCCTAACCGGATCATCCTCTCATTTGGGGAATGCTCTTCTATGACGTTGAATGAGGCAGGTGATTGAGCATGAAAAAAGGAACCAGTCTGAACTATAAACTCAGCAGTCCCCAAAAGTGAGGGAGAGCCCATCTGTGCCTGCTTATGATTCTATTTCACGTCGCCCATAGACATCGATAAAACGGTACGGATAGTGTTCGGGCAGCGCGCTGACCTCGTCGAGTCGTACCATTTCCTCTGGAGTCAATTCGAGGTTTGCGGCTTTTAGATTGTCTTCCAACTGCTGCATGGTATGTACTCCAATAATCACACTCGCTACGATCTGCCGGGCGCGTAGCCAGGCAATTGCTACTTGCGCATCGCTGACGCCATGACTCTGGCCCACCTTCCTGACGACTTCAAGAATGCGCCAGTTGCCTTCCGTACTCCGGCGCTGCCAGCTCTCTTCGTTCTCCGCAGGCGTTGTCGCGATACGCCCCTCACTCGCATTTTGCGGGGATTTCTCGGGAGTATATTTGCCTGAGAGGAACCCCCCTCCAAGAGGAGACCAACTGGTTATACTAATCCCTTCATTGGGACATAAGTCGCTGAATTCATACTCAATGTCGCGCTTCACCAGACTATATTGATACTGTCCTGTAATGAAGCGTACCCAGCCATGTGCATCACTGACCGCCAGGGCCTTCATGAGTTGCCATGCCTTAAAATTGGAGACGCCGATATAGCGCACTTTGCCAGCGGTAACAAGATCATCAAAAGCTCTTAGTGATTCATCGAGTGGAGTGAGTGGGTCCCAGACATGCATGTAATAGAGGTCGATGTGATCTGTCTTGAGTCGACGAAGGCTTGTATTGATGTTGTTCATAATATGATAGCGAGAGAGACCCACATCATTTTGTCCCGCTCCGGTGCGAGAACGGACCTTCGTTGCTAACACCACCTGATCCCTTTTTCCTTGAAGCGCCTTTCCGACAATCTCTTCCGAATGCCCTTCGGCGTAGACATCAGCCGTATCGATGAAGTTCCCGCCAGCGTCAAGGAAACGATGAATCATTTGTTCGGCCTCGCCTGCTGCTGTTCCCCTTACGCTTTCTTCGCCAAAGATCATTGTCCCTAAACAGAGATCGGAGACAACAAGTCCGCTCCGACCAAGTTGCTTAAATCTCATGCAACTCTTCTCCTCTCGATCACATAGCTTTATCCAGTTCCTTCCAACCTATCTCTTAACACGAAAATACGAAGAGTGATGTTACATCATATGATTGCTGGGCGCATGTTGCGGCCAACTTATGGTGTTAGTGACACTCTTAATGAGAAGGTTGTTCTTCATGTTCCTCCTCTCTCTTCTTTTGAATGTGGGAATGACCTCTCCCATCTTTGATTCACACCATATCCTGTTTCAGCTCATATCAAGCAAGCAGTGTTCCCTAAATGTGTGAGGAAGAGCCACTTTCTCATTATCATCAGCAACGTGTGATACTCCCAATCTGCAGCAGGTTGTTCGGAATGGGTGCTTCATTCAACTAGCAGGAGAAGAAAGAGCATTAGCACTAGCACCGGCAGAGAAAAAGCGCATGTGACTGGCCAACTCGACATGAAGGCCAAAGGACGCCGTGGCACGCTGGGAGCAGTCCTACGGATACGGGACGCTCGAGGCACCCTGCGCCACAAGATTCCGCAATTGCAGCAGGCCTTGCATGGGCAGATCGAGTCCCATCACCGAGTGCTGCTCGGGCAGATCTTTGCCCACATGAGCTACTTAGAAGATAGCATCCACCACCTGAAGCTGGAGATTGATCAGCGGCTGAGCCCATTTGAGGAGGCGATGCAATTGAGGCTCGCACATTCCTGGCATTCAGGAGATTACCGCTGCTGCTATTCTGGCTGAAATTGGGGTGGAGATGAGCCGTTTTCCCTCGGACAGACATCTCGCTTCCTGGTCGGGAGTCTGTCCAGGCAACACACAAAGTGGAGGCAAGCGTCTTTCAGGGAAGATCACCAAGGGCAATGCTCGCTTGCGCTCCGTACTGGTCGAAGTCGTCTGGAACATCAGTCGCATAAAGAACAACTATCTCTCGGCGAAGTCACATCGCTTAGCCCGGCGGCTGGGCAAACTGAAAGCGGCCATAGCGGTGTCGCACAGCTTGCTCATCATCATCTATCATATCTTGCGTGACAAGAAGCCTTATCGCGATTTGGGTGCAGACTACTTTGCTACCATAGACAAGGAGCGCCTGACTCGCCAAGCGCTCCGTCGCTTAGAAGCCTTGGGCTACGCTGTCACCTTGACTCCTAAGCAGGAGGAGGTATCCTAACCTCTCGTCAGTTCAGCATCATAGCCGTTCTCTTGACCTTTGCTCCTGGCCTTGCCTTGAGTCTAGAGGTTCGTTTCCCTTTTGAGTGCGCTGGCTCCGAATCATTTTCTCAGGAAAAAGTCACTTTCCTGCTGAGCTTCATGAGGAGAGCAGCATTTCTGACACGAAGGTCTGCCAGTTCGTAACGCTTTCGTAACGATCGCGAGACGGCTCTGTGGTATTATTCATAAAGAAGAAGGAAACCGGACAGTCGTATCCAACACTTCTCATTCATCTGCTACTGCCGCAGAATCCTAGGAAGAGGAGAGCCGATTTCGGGGTAAGGGAAAGATGCATGAGCCGATCGAATACTGAACAAAAGAGCGCAAGCGGAGCGGTTGTCTCCAGTACAGCAAATATGCGCTTATCTGGTTCCAGGCTCATCCTTGCGCGAATCGCCTGGATAGCAGTGGTCACACTGATCGTGGCGCTCTTTCTTGCCATGCTCCCAGCATACTATACACTCCTTCAGACCATCTGTACAGGCACTGCATGTGGTCCCACCCAACCCATCCCTGACTCCGCACAAAGCATCCAGAAGCTTGGCCTCTCCCTCGGCACCTATGCCGTCTTCACCCTCGTGCTCACCATAGCCTTAGTGTTCCTCTGCTTCGCCATCAGTGCAGTGATTTTCTGGCGCAAGTCCGATGACTGGATGGCGCTCCTGGTTGCTTTGGGAGTGGTGGCGCTGAGCACCTTGTATGTCACATTTGCATTAGAGGGGAGCCACTCTGCCTGGCAAGTGCTCGCCATCGTCTTTAATGTATTCTGTAATGGCGTGTTTTTCCTGGTCTGCTCACTCTTCCCCAATGGACGATTTGTGCCAAGATGGACGCGCTGGCTTCTCCCCTGCTGGGTTGTTTCAGGGATGGTCTTTCTCTTCTTCCGTGAAGTCTCGTTCATGTACCTAATCTATAATTTGGTATGGCTTGGAGAGGTAGTCTTGCTCGTGATCGCGCTCTTCTACCGCTATCGTTATGCTTCCATCACGCTACAGCGTCAGCAGACCAAATGGGTCATCTATGGTGGCAGTGTGGCAGGTATCATCGTCGTCGGGTTGACTCTGCCACTATATATCTTCCCCTCACTTGGTCAAGCTGGCTCGTTCTATCAGCTAGTCATTGCACCTGCTTATATCTTAGTTGTGCTCATCATCCCGCTCTCCCTTGGCCTTGCCATTCTGCGCTTTCGACTCTATGACATTGATCTACTGATCAATCGCACGCTGGTCTATAGCACACTAACGGTCTCGCTGGCTCTAATCTATGTTGGCCTCGTCATCGGTCTCCAATCGCTTGTGCACCTGTTCACAGGGCAGGCGGGGCAGTCTCCAGTTGTCATTGTTGCCTCGACTCTGGCAATCGCTGCGCTCTTCCAGCCCTTGCGCCATCGCACACAGCGCGTTATTGATCGTCGTTTCTACCGCCGCAAGTATGATGCGGCCAAAACATTGGAGGCGTTCAGTGCCACGTTACGCAATGAGGTAGACTTGAACCAATTGAGCGAGCACCTGATTGCGGTAGTGCAGGACACGATGCAGCC
>WNFX01009035.1_pt1 | contig 11091 bp, 9 predicted proteins | sample 5400111 | NCBI WGS metagenome assembly WNFX01 (sample SAMN13153363, study PRJNA577476) | soil metagenome | isolation source: 40 cm soil or saprolite under grassland replicate 1 | place: USA:California | collected 2016-06-15
CCATACGGCACTAGCAGATTCGATTACATCAACAGGTAAGGCAATTGCGGCGTACTTTTGAATTGCTGACTCCATAAGTTGCGCGGCTTTGAGCGACTCTTCAGAGATTACAGTCATAGATGACCGTATAATGTCCGTACCAAACGGGACATAACTTGGAACGTACGGTGACTTTAGATGTGCTCTTGGGGTTAAGTATAAATTTTCAAGCACACTAAGCGTATCCTTGCTACGGAGGTTGATATCATAGCCAGGCTGCCCCTGAAGCTCGGGAAATGGACATTCCTGTGGAGCTTTTGATGGGATGCGGGGTATTGTCGTGTAAGGCAACAATGCTGCATAGCGAAGTACATCGATTAAATGATATAGCCCCTGCGCGACTTCACCAAAGGCTACTTTACGAAAGCGTGCTTTTTCGGCACGCGCCGCTGCTAGTTCCTTCTCCCGCAAGTACACCGTATAGAAGGCAACGCATAGACTAATAGCCGCCAGTGTCGCTAAGGCCCATCCAAAGGGAGTTATGGCTCGAACTCCTGTTCCGCCCGACACGCGACTTGGACCGAGTAAGCCAATGATGGCTGCGAGAAAGCCGATGGCAGGTGCAACATAGCTGATAAAACGTGACATGAGGATCTTCCCTTCGGCGTCAAATACGAATCAATCCGTGCTTGTTTGCTGGAAGTTCACGCGGACGCATCGTGAGTTCCTATCATTGGCAGCTTCACAGTTCAGAGATTACTTGATTGCCATCGATGAATTTTACCAAACAGAGCCATAAAGCGGCTTGCGTTAGCCACGAGGATAGTAGGCGCGTACCCAAGCCTGACTGGCTTATAACTTTTAACTCGGCATGAATCGCTTCAGCACGCTCATGCATGATGCGCAAGCCTAGGCCGATTGATATTGCCTATTGACTCTTATCTCACAATTTGCTACTATGTTATCGTTCACGTGAACGGTAACATGACATATAAAAGCAGGCAGGTTACTATCTCACAAGTGGCTAAAGAAGCCGGGGTTTCCTCCCAGACTGTCTCGCGTGTTATTAATAACAGGCAAGAGATTACTCCTGCAACCCGCCAGCATGTTCAAGATATTATCAAACGGTTAGGCTATCAACCGAACGCAATTGCACGGAGTTTAAGCCTGCGGCGAAGTCATACATTGGGGGTTGTAACGTCAGGGTTGGAATACTATGGTCCTTCACACATTTTAGTTGGTGTCGAACAGGGTGCTAATCAGGCGGGACTTTCTATTTTTCTGAACCTCTTACATCAACCTGAAAGTGAAAATATTGGACCAATCGTAAACGGGCTCATATCGCGCCAAGTAGAGGGAATTATCTGGGCGGCACCCGAAATCGGCAACAACCGGTCTTGGTTCCGAGAATCCATAGCACAGCTTTCGATCCCAGTGATTTTTCTGAGTACGCAACCAAGCAATGATTTAAATGTGGTTGAAATCGATAACAGACATGGGGCATATCTGGCAACGGAACATCTTTTACAGAGAGGCTATCGCAAGATCGGGCTTATTACCGGACCTTTGAGCTGGTGGGCAGCCAGTGAGCGTCGCCGCGGCTGGCAGGATGCCCTCACTGCTGCAAACGTTCCGTTCAGCGATTCCCAGATTGTAGAGGGCAACTGGTCAGCGGAAAGTGGTGAACGAGGCCTGCATGAGTTATTGGAAAGATTTCCGGATGTTCAAGCTGTCTTTGCCTGCAATGATCAGATGGCTTTAGGTTTGATGCAAGCTGCACGGAGTCTGGGGAAGCGAATACCACAAGATTTGGCTGTCGTCGGTTTTGATGATATTCCCGAATCTGCTTTTTACTATCCTCCTCTGACAACGATTCGACAAGGTCTGTATGAATTGGGTCGAGCAGCAGTTCAAACTTTTGTGAGTATAAGAGAAGCTGAGCGAAGGGGTGAACCCACTCCTTCTGCTCAGACTCTATGGTTACAACCGCAACTTGTCGTTAGACAGAGCACATAACTGCTTAAGATCAGAAAGGAGCACCTTATCCAAAAATATGCATATTTCTGTCAGCTTGCATCTGTGAACTATAGAAGAAGCGCTTGCCCTTTGGCTGCGAACCCAGGCAAACGCTCCTCGATAGCGCCAACCCATCGTCATTTCTTAAAGACAGGTCGATTTGCGCGTACGTGATTATACCCAACTTGATCGAATCACATACGAACTCTCATAAGTTAGCTGTCTTTGAGAGGACAAGGAAGTGAATAGAAACGTAGTTATCTTTCTATTTACTTCAAAGTTGTAAGAAATCTCGATCCTTTCAAAATAAATGAGGAGAAAGAAAATGTTAGCCAAAAAAATATTCAATTTTATGGGAATCACCCTCTTGATTGCGGTGATGCTTTCAGCCTGTGCGCCAGCCGCGACTCCACCTGCTGTAACACAAGCACCAGCAGCGACTCAAGCTCCGGCAGCTACTCAAGCTCCAGCTGCGACCGCGGCGCCGACAGTTGCAGCAAAACCATCGGGCAAGATTGTGCTATGGGGTTGGTCTTATGATGTTTTCCAGACCCCTGGACTAGTCGACGCTTTTAAGCAAGAATATCCTAATGTCGATGTGGAAATTGTCACGTACAAATCTGGCGACACCTATCAAAACTTCCAACTAGCGGTTACAGCGGGTCAAGGCGCTCCTGATGTTGTGCAACTTGAAAATAGTCACCTTGCACAATTTGTGAAATTGGGTGGTCTGGCTGATATCAGTGACAAGGTTGCGCCTTATATAGATAAAGAGAATAAATTTAAATGGGTGGATGCCCAGAAAGATGGTAAATACTACGCGATGCCGTGGGACAGCGGCCCCGTAGTGATGTATTACCGCCGTGACGTTTTCAAAGCTGCAGGACTTTCTGACGATCCCAAGGAAGTTGACAAAATGGTCTCAACATGGGATGGCTACTTGGACGTCTGCAAGACCATCAAAGAGAAGACAGGCAAGAATTGCTTCTCTTTGAGCAAAGCCAACAATGATGCACGTTTATATGAAATCGCTCTATGGCAGCAAGGCCTCGGCTATTATGATGCCAATGGAAAAGTCACAGTGGATAGCCCAGAAAATGTTGCTACCCTTGAAAAACTGGGCGAATTTTGGAAGGCAGACGTCACCTCTGAAGAACAGGCCTGGACTGATCCATGGTATGCAGAGCTCAGTAGCAAGGATCAGTCAGTTGCCTCTATTGTAGAGGCCTCTTGGTTGGGTGTCTTTTTGAAGAGCTGGATTGCTGGTGACACCTCCGGGCTGTGGGGTGTGACACAAATGCCTGCTTTCAAGGATGGTGAGCCTCGCGCTGCTAACGATGGTGGATCAACATTAGCAATCTCTGCACAGAGCAAGAATAAAGAAGCCGCCTGGGCGTTCATTGAGTTTATGTTGGGTCGCGAAGACAATGTACTGAAGAGCTTCGCTTACAGTGATTTCATGCCCGCGCTTGAGACGACTTACAATAGTGTGATCTTTTCCGAGGCGGATCCATTCTTTGGCGGTCAGTTCGCCCGCCAAACTTATCTCGAGACTGCCAAGATTATCCCCGAGGCACACATTTATGGCCCGAACTATGCTTTGATGAATGGTTATGTAGCGACAGCCATTCAGAAATTTGCAACCGGTCAAATGTCTGCAACAGATGCACTGAAAGAAGCAGCAGATTCGATTCGCCGTGATACCGGCGGATGAAATAGAAATCTGCAAATGAATAGGATGGGGAGATCGGATCTCCCCATCCCTTCTCTTAACATTTATTAACCGCAGATCTCCAATAGGTGTAGAGATGGACATAACTGTACAAAGATCTACATGGATACAGGGCAAATGGCGGGAAACCTACAAATCACGTTGGGCGTATGTCTTTATATCCCCATTTTATATTCTCTTTTTGATTTTTGGCATTTATCCCTTGCTATTCTCTTTCATTTTGAGTTTTACGGGATGGGGCGGAAAAGGTTCCTTGAATTTCACCGGAGTCAAGAATTATATTTTGTTGTTCAAAGACCAGGTGTACTGGCGCGCGATGTTAAACGGCGTAATCCTTTTCTTGATGTATGTGCCAATCATGCTGTTGTTGGCAACTATTCTGGCGGTCTTGCTTAATTCCAAGCGTGTGCGTGGCTTCCAACTTTTTCGAACATTGATCTTCCTGCCCTATATCACGAATGTCATCGCCGCCGGTTTTGTATTCCAACTACTCTTCAGTACAAAATATGGATTGTTTAATTCTATGCTTGGGCTGATCGGAATTTCCCCAATTGCCTGGCTGGATACAGTGATGGGCGCAAGGGTAGCCTTGTGCGTTCTCATTATCTGGGCCTGGCTGGGATACAACATGGTTCTGATTCTGGCCGGTTTGCAGACAATACCTGGAGAACTTTACGAAGCTGCCCTCATTGATGGGGCGAATCCAATTCAAGCATTTATGTATATCACGATGCCACTGCTACGACCCGTCCACCTATTTTGCTTGGTGACGTCAACCTTGGGCAGTTTTAACTTATTTGGCGAATTGGTCTCGTTATTTCCATCAACATATGGATCAGGTCCACTGAACTCGACGATTACGCCTCTGCTAGCAATCTATGGCCAGGCATTCAGGAATTTTAGATTTGGATATGCTTCCACCCAAGCTTATATCTTCTTTGCTTTCATCTTCGTAGTGACTTTATTTCAACTGAAATATTTCAACCGTGAACTATGAGGAGAACGACAATGAATGACCCAGCTATCAGACGCAGATTTGGACGAGCGTTAACCAATGTTTTTATGTATAGCATTTTGATCGGCATCTCACTCTTTATGATGCTTCCTTTCTTTTGGATGCTTTCTACCTCCCTAAAACCAGCCGAAGAGATTTTCCATATTCCACCGATTATCATTTCCAAGAATTTTTCTTTTGCGTCTTACCTTGAATTATTCAAGCATCGCAATATCTTGCGCGTGCTAGGCAACACGATTCTCATCTCAACCTTAGCGACAACATTGAATCTCTTTTTCAGTTCGATGGCTGGTTTCGGTTTTGCAAAATACAAATTTCCAGGCAAGAATAGTTTATTTGCATTCTTACTTGCTACATTTATCGTACCTTTCACGGTAACGATGGTACCTCTTTTCGTAATGATGAATCGAATGCATTGGGTGGATACAATCTGGCCGCTGGTTGTGCCAGGCGCGGCGAGCGCGTTCGGTATTTTCTTCATGCGCCAGTATATTTCCAGCATAAATGATGAGCTATTAGATGCGGCTCGCATGGACGGTGCAAGTGAGTTCTTGATTTATTGGCGAATTATTTTGCCGATTGTTGCACCAGGGTTGACGAGCCTGGGCTTGATCTTCTTTATGGCTTCTTGGAATTCCTTTATTTGGCCGCTTGTCATTTTGAAATCTCCCCAAAACTTTACATTACCGATCGCGATTAATTCTTATGTCGCGGGAACGATTGGCAGGCCAGTCTATAACCTACAGATGGCTGCTTCAATCATTAGTATCTTACCCTTGCTGGTTATCTTTCTAATCTTTCAGCGAAGATACTTTGAAGGAATCACAGCAGGCGCTATCAAAAGTTAATCTCTCTGATTCATGGTCTCGATTTCGAGCAAGATAAAGGATAATTATGTTTCGCTTTGGTGTTGATTACTATCCAGAACACTGGCCCGAAGAGCGCTGGCCGATTGACGCTCAGTTGATGGCCGAGGCGGGCTTCAACGTTGTACGCCTAGCAGAATTTGCCTGGTCGAAAATGGAACCGAATGAGGGTGAGTTTGATTTCGACTGGCTGGACCGCGCAATCGCCATCCTTCAATCACAAGGAATTAGCGTCGTTTTAGGGACTCCAACGGCTTCTCCCCCACCCTGGTTAATGAGCAAATCTCCTCAATTGTTCCGCGTGCGTGAAGACGGTCTGCGGGTCACGTTTGGCAATCGCCGCGAATACTGCCCCACCAATCCCCTATACCATGACTACACTCGCCGCATTGTAACTCACATGGCTGAGCATTATGCCAATCACCCTGCAGTCATTGGATGGCAAATTGACAATGAGTTCGGCGATCGCTGCTATTGTTCCAGCTGCGTACAGAAGTTCCAAACATGGTTGCGTAGTCGTTATGAGGACCTTGATGAACTCAATCAGAAATGGGGAACGGTTTTTTGGAGTCACATCTATAACGATTGGAGCGAGATTCCGGTCCCACTGACAACCGGCGGATCACCGAATCCCGGGCTCGCGCTCGACTTTTACCGTTTCTGTTCAGATTCTTATGTCGGTTATCAACAAATTCATATTGACATCTTGCGCACGAAATGCCCGAATCATTTTATTACACATAACTTAATGGGTTTCAAGTACGACCGTCTGAATTATTTCGACCTGGCGCGCAATCTGGATTTTGTCGCTTGGGACATTTATCCGCGCATGCAATGGACAATGGATAAGGATGTCGATCCTAGTTCATTTGCTCTGAGCATTGATACGATGCGCGGACTCAAGTCCAAGAATATCTGGGTGATGGAACAGCAAGCTGGGCAAGGCGGATGGGAGATGTTAAGCGTTAATCCGCGTCCTGGTGAATTACGGCTCTGGGCGTATCAATCCATTGCGCATGGCGCAGACGCCATCATTTTCTTTCGCTGGCGCACAGCTCGTTTTGGCATAGAGCAATATTGGCATGGTCTGCTAGACCATGATGCACACCCTGGCCGCCGCTATGAAGAAATCAAGCAGATGGGTGCCGAAATCAAAGAGGTCGGAGATGAGATTCTCGGTTCACAGGTCAAATCACTGGTTGCGATGGTGCTGTCCTATGATTCGCGCTTCGCCTTCCAGATTCAGCCGAATAATCCTCGCTTTAGTTATCCAGAACATTTCCATCAAATTTACCGTGCTTTTTACCAACAACATCTATCTATCGACATTACTGCTCCAACCGCAGATCTATCCTCCTACAAACTTGTCATCGCACCGGCGTTGCATCTCATCACGGATGCGACTGCCGAGAATTTGAAGCGTTACGTTCAGGCAGGTGGCACTTTAGTCGTTACGCAGCGCACAGGCGTGAAAGACGAATCAAATACTGTCGTCAATCAAAGATTGCCAGGTTTACTTGCTGAGGTTTGCGGCGTAGAAGTAGAAGACTATGACTCCTTAAGTAGTGAAATGCAGAACTGTATTGAGTTTACGATACCTGAACTGAGTGGCGCACGTGTGACAGTGGGTGTCTTATGCGATATTCTGAAGCCAACGACGGCGACAGTTGTGGCGCGCTACACACAAGATTACTATGCAGGCAAACCAGCGATCACAATGAATCGTTTTGGGATGGGACGTGCAATTTATATTGGCGCTGTGGGAGATGCGGAGTTATATGATCTGGTAGCAAAATGGTTCCTAGACCTCTTTGGCTTGCAAGACACTTTCTTAACTCCCTCGGGCGTTGAGATAACCAAGCGTATGCAGGGAGATAAAACTCTGCATTTCATTTTGAATCATAACGACACTCTGCAAACGATTCACCTTGAATCTTCATACATGAATTTATTAGACAGAAAACAACTCAAAGGAGAAGTGCAGTTGGATCCTTTCGATGTATTGATCCTTGCTTTATCGAGCCCTGATTAGAAGACTCCACTTTCATAGGATGGGAGCAATTCATGAATGACCGTATCCGCTTTGCAATCATTGGTACAGGGAAACGCAGTGATACCTTATATGCTCCTTTACTCAACATTCTGAAAGAAGATGTAGAGTTTGTAGGAGTTTGGGGTAGATCAGAAGATAAGGCGCGCGAACTTGGAGAAAAATATCACGTTCCCTGGTTTACTGATCTTAATCACCTGCGCAATGATTTGGAATTGGATGCTGCTATTGTTTCCGTGGCAAACCCTGCCAACGGAGAAGTCGGTCGGCGCGTCATCGAACTTGGGTTGCATACTTTGCTCGAAACCCCAATTGCCAACAGATTGGATGACGCAGATGCAATCATCCAAGAAGCACAAGCCAACAACCTTAAGATAGAGGTCGCGGAACAATATTATCGCCGTCCAGGGGAGCGATTGAAGCGCAAGCTAATTGATGCAAACGTGTTTGGCCGAATCCTAGTCGCCTATAACGATTTCATGGGACATGGCTATCATGGGATGAGCTTAATTCGAAGTTACATCGGTTTCGATGAGCCAGTAGTCTCTGTTAGCGGGATGAACGCGACCTTTTCGGTCGACCCGCATTATTCCTGGATTTCGCGCACTACTGAAAGACGAGAAGAGGAGTGGCAGCACGCGATCCTGCATTTTGCGAATGGGGCATTAGGGTTTTTCAACTGGTCGAGCATCGCTTACGACTCAGCCTTACGCTGGCAGCGTTCGACAAGGTTTTTTGCGGAACGCGGCATGGCAATTGACGACCATTTGACGATATTGACATCGGACGGGAAAGATCCACAGCCAATTGAAATGAAGCGTTATTTCCATAATGTTGGAGGTATGGAAACACTAACAGAACTGGTCGCTCTCACGTCACCAGAAATCGTCTGGCGCAACCCTTTCCGCGCCTATTATATGGATGATGAAATGATCGCTGTGGCTGACTGCCTCATGAGTCTTGTCCACGCGATTCGAGAAGACAAAGATCCTGAATACGGTCCTTTGCAGGCCCGCCTAGACCAAGAGGTCACGCTGGCAATGTACGAATCCGCCAGGAATTCAGGAGCAAATGTCAATCTACCCTTACAACATGAATCATCAAGAGAGCATAACAATGAAGAACGAATTTAGAATCAAGCAAAAGCGCATCCAGGCAGTTTTGGAAGAACACAAGCTTGATGGGCTGCTTCTACAGCAAGTGAGCAGTTTCGCCTGGGCAACCTGCGGTGCAGCCTCTTACGTCAATCTGGCTGACACTCAGGGTGCATCCCAACTTCTGGTGACAAGAAATAAGCGCTTCTTGGTCACCAACAATATTGAAGCGCCACGTTTAATTCAAGAGGAAAAACTCGCTGAACAGGGATGGGAAATCATCTCACCTCACTGGCATGATTCAGATCAATCTCTTGCTCGGCTTACCAGAGGATTAACAATCGGTTCAGACTCCCCGCGAGCGGGTTTCGTTGATCTGTCGAGCGTTATCACCCGAATGCGTGCCTACTGATGAGCGCATTTTTTCGTTCCGCCATCCTTTACCTACGGACAAGAAACTCGAGCACTATGCCATGCTTGGGCTATGTGGACGCAAGTGGGGATTGGTCTGCTCGCTAACCCGTCTTATCCATTTTGGCCGCCTGCCTGATAGCTTGAAGGAAAAAGCAGCGGCAGTTGCTAAGATAGATACTGCCTTCATTGCCAATACACGATCTGGGCAAAGTTTGGGCGATATTTTCAAGCGCGGCATGGAAGCCTACGCTGAGGCTGGCTATCCCGATGAATGGAAATACCATCATCAGGGTGGGTTAGCTGGCTACGAACCGCGTGAAATTGTGGTTGATTCCTGCTCGGAGGAAATCGTCTCTGTTGGACAGGTTTATGCCTGGAACCCCTCGATCGCCGGAACGAAATCCGAGGACACAATCCTGCTCACAGAACAGGGGGTTCAGATTCTCACGGTGATGACGGATTGGCCGACAATCCCTATCGATATTAACGGACAAACTTTTTTGCGACCGGCAATCCTGGAAAGAAACTGAAGTAATCTTGGATCGACTGTTAGCTTATTCTTAACACCGATATTCATCATCAGCTCCGTTGGTTATAGTGCAGCACCAACCGTCGAACCAACTCCAGCGGAGATTGCAACGATAACTACGGATCCTATACTCGCATTCTCACCTGTTTCCATGCCATTATCTGGAGAATGGTATTTTTCTGTTGACATGAATCAAGTCGGTGAAGAAAAAGGATGGACAGATCTTCTGATGCCTTAAATAAGAAAGGGGGCAATGTACCTTATGTAGCTGCGAAGAGGGCTTTGAGTCCATACTACAGTTCACATCGCTAAGACCATAAAATTACTTCTGCGCGGTAATTGATTTATATCGCAATACCATATACAATTATTCAGGTGGCTTCTAACACACTCTTTCCAAAAGAGAATGCCAGGCTGTGGAGTCCAGTTTCGTTGGAAAAGATGGTTCTCTGCTTGTCGCAGGTAGTTTACCTGGGTGGGACTTTAAATCCGAAAAATACAACGTTGCACATTCTGAATTAGCGGGGTCTTGAAGCATTATCGATCATTTCTATTCATCAGGAACAAGCAGTGAAGGAATAGTGGGTTCGGCTCGATGATTCACCATAATTCGTTCCAACGCGAGCGGACGGCAGCATTGAGTCGCTTGAACTATATTATTGGTATTTAAAGGAAAAACGCCGCAATGGCAGAGGCAACTATAAAAATCAGCCCTCTTGCAGGAAAGCCTGCTGATCCAGCTACCCTGGTGAATGTCCCCAAACTCATTACAGACTATTATACAGAAATCCCTGATCCATCAATACCTGCTCAAAAGGTTTTGTTTGGCACATCTGGGCATCGAGGTTCGGCCTTCGATGTTGCTTTTAATGAGTGGCACATCCTTGCTATCAGCCAGGCCATTTGTCTGTATCGGAAGCAACATAAGATTACTGGTCCTCTATTTCTTGGTATGGACACGCACGCACTCTCGCTGCCAGCTCTAGCCAGCGCGCTGGAAGTGCTGGCAGCGAATGGCGTCGAAGTGATGTTGGCAGAAAAGGATGAATATACGCCGACACCGGCTATTTCTCTCGCTATTCTGACGTATAACCGCGGACGCAAGACCGGTCTCGCTGACGGAATCGTAATCACACCTTCCCATAATCCGCCACACGATGGCGGCTTTAAATACAACCCGCCCAACGGCGGTCCAGCGGAGGCAGTCATCACCGACTGGATTCAAGCGAAGGCAAACGAGTTTCTGGAGAACGGATTGAAGGGTGTGAAGAGAATCTCCTTCGAGAAGGCGCGCCGAGCCTCGACAACGCACCGCTACGATTATCTGAATACCTATATCGAGGATTTGGCGCACGTAGTGGATATGGACGCAATTCGCGAGGCAAAGATCAATCTA
>WNFX01023112.1_pt1 | contig 11091 bp, 5 predicted proteins | sample 5400111 | NCBI WGS metagenome assembly WNFX01 (sample SAMN13153363, study PRJNA577476) | soil metagenome | isolation source: 40 cm soil or saprolite under grassland replicate 1 | place: USA:California | collected 2016-06-15
AGGAACTCCGGCAGCACCCGGTAGCTGGCCATGCCGTAGACGATCCGCGCGCCGAGCACGATGCCGGTGCCGGTAGTGGCGATGACCGATAGCGCGATGGACAGCGCCATCGCCTTGGCCCAGAAGCCGCCGCCCAGGACCTGGGCCACGGTGACCAGCGCGGTGCCGTTGTTGTCGGCTTCCGCCAGCTTGGCCGGCGAGAGGACGCCCTGGAAGCCGATCTGCGACAGCGTGTAGATGATGGTCAGCAGGGCCACGGCGAGGATGGCGGCGCGACCCGGGTTGACCCGGCGGTGCTTGACTTCCTCGTTGACGTACAGGGTGCCGTCCCAGCCGCCGTAGACGAACACCGCGACCAGGAACCCGGCCACCGCGTCGCCCTTGCCGTCGACGCCGGACAGGCTGAACCAACCCTTGGTGATCGGCACCGAGCCGGGGTGGTGGCCCAGCACCCAGACCAGCCCCGCGACCGCCAGGCCGATCAGGATCAGGTACTCCACCAGGGCCATGCTGACCTGGACCCGGGCCGTGATCTTGATGCCGACCACCGCGATCACCAGCATGATCAGGCCGGTGGCGCAGCCGATGGCTATGTAGGCCGCGGTGTTGGTGGACGTAGAACCGAACACCGCGAGCACCGAGGGTCCGAGCAGCAGGACCTCGGCCACCGTCCCGATGATGTAGGCGGCGATCATCAGCCAGCCGGTCAGGAAGCCTAGGTACGGGTTGATGGCCCGGCCGACCCACTCGAAGGACGCGCCCGTGTTGGCCTTCCACAGGTTCAGCCGCCGGTACGCATTGGCAATGATCAGCATTGGGATCGCGGTGAGGATCAGGATCGGCCCGCTGCCGTAGGCCGTCGCCACGGCCAGCGCGGCCAGCGACAGGCCGACCGTCGCGGCCGGAGCCGACGACGCCATGCCGATGATCGTGTCCTGGGCTGCACCGATGGCATCGGGCTCGAGTCGCGCCCCGGGGGTGGAGTTGTCTCCGCTACAGAAGGGGCGAAGCGATCCGTCATGCGTTCTCCTGGGACATCCGCTCAATGACTAAGTGTGCGGCTCTACGCCCAGGCCGTTGAGCGGGCCCCGGCTAATCGCCTCGGGGATCATATCGGAGGGCTAGCAGTGTGAAGAGGGGCCTGGGGCCACGTCGAGCGCCGGGTTCTGATCGAAGAAGCCGACGGGCTTCAGCATGAACCCGGCCCGTTCGACGGGCATGACCGGCCAGTCCTCGGGCCTGGTGACATGATGGCTGCCCACGGTGTACCAGAGCACCACGTCGGTGTTCTCGATCGGGCGGTCTGCCTTGGTCCAGGCGGGGAGTCCCGCGCCGCCGGGGTGCTGGTTCGGGTAGTCGCCCGCCGGGTACCGCTCGTCGGGCGAGAACGGCGTGACCCACAGGTGCTTGGTGGCGAACCTGGCCCGTTGATTCGCCGACGCCTCGGGGTGGCTGAAGGCCAGGGCGCTGGCGCTGGGGACGAGCTTATAGGCGGGCTCGTGCCCGAGTCCGGTCGTGATACCCGGGTTGCCCACCAGCCAGTACCGGGCGCGCGATGGATCGGCCACGCGCTGCGCCTCTGACTCGCGGCGTAGCGGCCGTCTGACCGGCCGGAAGGCGTTGCCCAGCGGGTTGCCTGGACCAGGCGGGACCGCCTCGGTGTCGACCTCGTAGACCGTATTGCTCAGCCCGTCCACGGCCATGTCCAGGCGCATGCTGAGGAAGTGCTGGTGATGCGCGGCGAGGGTCTGCGGTGCGACCAGCGTGCCGAAATCGCTGGTCTCGCCGGGCGGCAGGGCACTGGTCAGCACGACGCCGGTCAGCTTCACCTCGAACTCGATGCTGCCGTCCTGGTAGAAGTACCAGTAGATGGCGTATTCGTAGTTGTCCGCCGTGAGGATGAACGAGATGACCAGCCGGCGGCTGCGGCGTGTCTCGGTGGTGCCGAGGTTGCCGTCGTAATGCTTCCACAGCAGGCCAGCGTCCTCCTCATGCAGGCAGATCGCCTGCCTGATGGTGTACGGCTCGCCGTTCCCGTCAGCCAGGTCGACGTCGAGGTAGCGGATCTCGCCGAGGCAGTCGCAGCCGAGCTCGAGTGAGTTGGCCAGGATCCCCAGGCCGAACTCGCCGGCGTCGAACGCGTTCCGGAAACCCTGGAACGGTTGCGGGTCGGCGTAGGGGATGAAGAGTTCGGCGATCGAGGCACGCCAGAGAACCGGCCGCACCCGGCCCTGGTCCTCGTATCCGACGGTGTGCAGGACCAGGCCCTCGCGCGCGGTGAAGCCCACCCGGAACCGCCAGCGCTGCCAGCGAACCTCCCAGCCGCGGACGTCGAAGCTAGGGCCCTCGGGCTGGGTGATCTCGAGCGGCTTCAGGTCGTCGCGCAGCGGGCCGACGCGGTGGGCCGCGTAGGCGCCGGACCCAGGCGGCACCGGTACCACGCCGAGATCCTCCACCCGCACCACCGTCATGTCGTCGTAGTCGACGACGGCGTGAAGGCCGTGGATGGGCTTGGCGTAAGGGTTGTCGTCCGGCTGTGCGCGATGGAACAGCAGAGTCCACACCAGCCGGCGGTCCGCCTCCTCTGGGGCCGCGAACGTGCCGATGCTCCACGGCTCGACGTGCACCTCGGCGGGATCGGTGATGCCGCGACGCTCGAGCCCGGCGATGATCTGCGCGTCGGCCCGGGTCAGGGCCTGGCACGCAGCGTATTCGGCCGCCATCAACGGCGCGCGCGCATCGGGTACGAGCCGCCAGGACAGCAGGGATTCCGTCGTGAGCGACACGACCGCTTCGTAGATCGCGTGCTGCCGCGGTTCCAGCAGGACGACGAATGCCTCCCGCGGCACCGCGGCCTCCGGGGCCGCATCGGCGGCTTGTCCTGGTGCCGGACCATCGGGCGTAGCGAAGGCCACCTGGTCTTTGGGCGGCTCGTTCAAGCTCACGGAGACGAACCGCGCGTCGGGACTCACAGGCTGCTCTCGCCGGAGGATCTCTACCGCCTGCCTGATCTCGCCTGCGTCCAGGGGATCGAGCGGATGGCGGATCCGGGCCGCATGGTGCCCGTCAGCAGCGGCCGGGCTGCTGTGATCCACGTCCCGTGTGTGGTGCGTTACCACTGGCGTTTCCCTCCTACGGGCGGATACGACCTCGGCCGACGGCTGAGCCCAGGTTTATCATGACGTGCCTGGCTTGCGGGTCGTCTGCAGCGGTCCGCCCGGAAGGTCATGACGGCTTCATCGGGGTCTGCGGATCCGGCGATCTTGGCGGCTCCACCGCAGCGTTTTCGCCGATTATGTGTTCGATGAACACAATGCAGTAACGAGCCACAAGGGAACGGAACGACCCGGGCAAATCTACCCTAATCAGCTGCAGGCGTTGCTTTTTTGTCCTAGGCTCAGCCATGCTTTGTCTTGATCATCCGTGCTTTATATGCCACCAGTGATTGATGGTGTAGGGGGGTCCTGTGGGCCGGGTACTGACGTGACCTAAGGCACTTCTGCGCCCATCGGCAGCACACCGCAGGTGTTCTCCGTTTGCGCGCTTCAGCAGCGGAATCAGGACAAGAGGCAGGCGCCGCTTCTGGCCGCCCGAGAAGATCGAGCGCAGGCGCGCTGACACGGTATAGGAGAACAGATGACGGAGCGACCCTCAATGGCCGTCCCAGGAACCGGTCACGACGCCGCCCGAATAGCGGGCAAGCTCGAGCCCGATGCCATCGGCGTGACCCAGGACACCGTCATCGGGATGGCCTCGTCCGCTCCGGCCGGGACCGTCGCCGCGACACTAGCGGCACTCGCTGTGGCTACTGCCTACGGATCCGGGCCGGTCCTCCTGCTGTGCATGGTCCCGATGCTCATCATCGCCAACTGCTACCGCCGGCTGAATCTCTGGGTCGCCAACACCGGCGCGTCCTTCGAGTGGGTCGGGCGGTCCATCAATCCATACCTCGGCTTCATAACGGGGTGGTTTATGGTGGTGGGCTACATCATCGGCACAGTCGCCGAAGTCGTCGTCCTCGGCCCGGCGGTCTTGGCCGTCTTCGGCTCTGACACCAGTAACGCCTGGGCCTTCATCGCCGTCGACACCGCCCTGTGCCTCATCATGCTCGTCGTCGCGGTCGTCGGCATCAAGATCACCGCCCGCACCCAGATCGGGATGGCGGCAATCGAGTACATCATCATCATCGGCTTCTCGATAGCCGGGTTCTGGTTCGTGCTCACCCACCACCCCGGCACCTTCCCGATTACTAAGGGCTGGTTCAGCCTGACCGGGATCGGCGGCAAAGGCAGCCTCGTGGCGGGCCTGCTTATCGCGGTGTATTCCTACAGCCTGTGGGACGGCACCCTGTACGTGAACGAAGAGGTAAAGCATCGCCGCGTCAACCCGGGCAAGGCGGCCGTCTACGCAGTCGCCCTGCTGGCGGTCATTTATATCGTGACGTATGTGGGCTTGCAGGGAGTAGTGTCCCCGGGCAAGCTCCAGGCGAACGCCGACACCGCGATGGTCTACGTCGCCGATGCGATGGGCGGCGGCGGATGGGCCAAGGTGATGGCGCTGGCCATCGCGCTGTCTGTGACCGCCGCCACTGGTACCGGCATCGTGCTTACCTCCCGGATCGTCTACGGGATGGCGAGCCACCGGACGCTGCCTCCGGTCCTCGGCAGCGTATCCCCCAGGTACCGGACCCCGGTGGTCGCGAGCGTAGTGGTCGGCTTCCTGATCATCGCGTCGATCTGGGTCTACACGCTCGCGACGTCCGCGCAGACCATCCTTGGCTATGTGGTCAGCCTGGCCGGCATTATGGCTGGTGCGTTCTACATCTTGACCGCGGTGGCCACCGTCGCGTATTACCGCCGCCGCATCTTCAGCCAGGCGTGGGACACGGTGGTGCTCGGGATCCTTCCGCTCGCCGCGGCCATATTCCTGGGCTACATCATCGTCAAGTCAGTACAGGAAGAGCCTTCGGGACAAAGATGGTCGCTGATCGGCATCGTGGTCGTCGGCATCATCATGATGGTCTACGCCCGGTTCAGCCTGCGGTCATCGTTCTTCCAGATTCCCCGGGAGAGCGCTGACAGGATCGCCAAGCACCGCAGCTAGCCTGCGTTTCTCAACGCGTGTAGGGCCTCACCAGTCACCGGACGCTAACCGGCGCAACCGCCATGATGTGGCATCGTTGCGGTCCTAACCGCCACGATGTTGCATCGTTGCGGTCCGCCTTCTCAGTTCAGGATTCGTCCTGTCCGGCGGGATCCGCTGTTCCGCTGGCAGCAGCCCGGCCCTCGGTGACACCGCGCTGGAATCCGGCGAGCCGGTCCCGGGCCGCGGCAGCTGACCGGTTCGGCAAGGTGGGTTGCGTGCTCGGAATGGCACCTGGGATCAGATTCGCGTTCGGGGATCGCCTGGGGAGCCCCGCTGCCGTCTCGCCCCCGGAGGACGGCGAATCGACTGCCTCCGCGGCACGCCAGCCTTCATCTGCTGGTGACGCCCAATCGCTCCCCGCCGCGGCAGTAGGGCCGGACCGGCCCGGCGCCTTGCTGTTACCGCTGAACCAGTTCGACTCGACCGCGTCGAATATGGGCAGCCTGCGCGTCTGTTCGGGGTCTTCTGCAGGCGGCACGACCACGTTGCCGTCATCGGACGGTCGGCCTCTGTCCGTGATGTCTCCGGCAGCCTCATGGCCGAAGACCCGGTCCGGCTGGCCCGAGGCGCCAGCGTACTCGCCCATCGCAGCAGACGGCCTGGGGCCCGGCCTGCTGACGGCAGGCACCCGGTCCGCTTCGGATTTCAACCGTCGGCCGAGCGGCGTGTCCCTATGGCCTGGGTATACCGCCGCCGCCTCATGCGATCCCGGTCTTGACCCGGCAGCACCGAAACGGTCAAGCCTCGGCGGCGCCGCCGAGCTTTGGTACTCGACGACTTCATCAGGGAGCCACGCTAGGGCCGTGAGACCACCGGCCTCCGCTTGCTGCAATCGGACCCTGATGCCGTGTCGCGCAGCAAGCCTGGCGACCACGAACAAACCCATCCACTTGAGGACATTGATTTCCTTCGCGGACTGATTTTCCAGTTGCCAGTTTGCGTACGCCATCTCTTTCGCGGACATTCCGACGCCTCGATCGGTGACATCAACCAAGACGCCTCCGCTGGTGAGCAACTGCCCGGAGATTTCGACTGACATCTCCGCCGCGGAGAATGATGTTGCGTTCTCGATCAGTTCGGCGAGCAGGTGAACCACGTCGTTAACTGCGGGCCCTCGAACTGCGACATCCGGCTGCGCATTAAGCGAGACACGTTCGTATTCCTCTATCTCGGACACCGCAGCCCTGATCACATTCACCAGCGCCACCGACTGATTCCAGCCAGTAGCTAGATCGCGACCGGCCACAGTGAGCAAGTTCTGCGAGTTGCGGTGCATTCGTGCAGCGATGTGATTCATCTTGAACAGGTTGGCTAGGCGGTCCCTGTCCTGCTCCCCCTGCTGAAGACTCTGTATGAGGCGCATCTGACGTTCCGCGAGGGATTGGCTGCGCTGAGACAGGTTTACGCACATTGCGTCGAGATTGCTGCGGACGGCGGTCTCGCTAGCCGACAACCGCAGCATCTCCCGGCGCATCTGGTCGACGGCGCGCGCAACCTGGCCTATCTCGTCCGAGGAATCAATATCGATTAGTTCGGGGGCAGACGGCCCGCCGTCGCCGTTGTTCTCGGTACCGCGGCGAGCCGCGTCGGGCAACTCGGCCCTTGACATCCTTACCGCTCCGACCCGCAACCTGTTCAGCGGGTGCAGCACGGACCTGGCCACGAGGATGGCGAACCACGACGCGAGCATCAAGACAATGATCATCACGACGCCGATGGCGAGTGCCGACATGATGACGCTGTTCCTCGGCGAGTGGTTCGGCGCACTTCGCAAGATATCGGCGATGCCGACGACGCAGAACGCGGCGACAGCGACGGCGACGGCCGAAGTGATGACCAGCAGCAGCAGACGCGAGCGAACAGGCCAGTCCTTTAGTCCACGGCGCGATGCCTGGTGCGCTGGCGACGGACCGGTAGGTGAGTACGGGTGACCATGGCCGACCTGGCCGATGCTCTCAACGCGCCTGGCCGGGGCGACATCGTGCACGTCGGCAGGTTCTCGGAGGAACGGCGCGGGGCGGCTACCGCGGGTGTCTGCCGCCATCCTTGGCCTGACATCATGCGGCGTTTCATTCGCATGATCGGGCAGAATTTCGTCCTGTGTCCTGGCGAAGTCCCCTATTACAAGGAAGCCAGTCGCGAGAGCTAGGAAAGCGAGAATGATTTCTGACCACATGCCATTCACATCCGGTTTACGGCCGGGCCCATGCGTGCGATAAGGCGCATGGTGCGAAACTGATAACGTCGAGTGACTTCCGGATACACGCGACCGACCTCGACGACGATCGACACCTTAGCTGGTGACGGAACCAACCCGACCCCCCTCCCCGCACCTGTCGCGCACGCATCACATGCCCGATCCAACTCTAATGCGTAACTAGCTGGCGCACGCCGATTCCCATTTAGTGGAAAAATCAGCACTTTTGAATACTCTCCGTTAAGCGTCACCGTCGTCTGGGGACATGCGGACGCTGAGGAGGGTCAGCCCTCTCCGAGGTTGGCCAGGCTCTCGTGGACGCTCTGCGTCAGCGGATCCCCGGATGGCAGGACCCGGTCACAGCGCATCGCGGTCTCGCGAAGCACGGTCACCTATCCGCGTGATCGGGCCCGAGGACCCGTTCGGAATCCGCGCAGCACTGCTCGGTGAGCTGCATCGCGGCAGGCATTCTTCCGGCCGCCTGATTAGCAGCGGCCAGGTTCGCCGTGGTCGCAATGGTGTCCGGATGATTGCGCCCGATCACCTTCTCACGGTCGGACAGCACTCGCTTGTAATGCGAGATCGCGTCCTTGTTCTTGCCTTCAGCCAGGAAGGCCGCGGCCAGGCGGTCGCGGGTGGCCATGGTCTCCGCGTCGCGCGGGCCCTGCAGCCGCTCCCGGTCGGTTAGGTTGGTCTTCAGCAGCCTGGCGGCCGCGGATACGTCGCCCGCAGCCTGATAGGTGGCGGCGAGATCGTCCCTGGCGTTGAGGGTGTCCGCGTGCCCTGGGCCGCGGAACTGCTCGCATTCGCTGACGGCCCGCTGCAGGACCGTTGTTGCGTCGGCAGGTTCCCCGGCCATGATCAGCGCCTTGGCCAGGCTGACCCGTGCCGAGATGATCGCCGGGTGGCCCGGAGCGAGCTCGCGACCGCGCTCGGCCAGCACTCGCTGGTACCAATGCACGGCCTCATCGGCGTACCCGGCGGCCAGGTATGCGGCGGCCAGGTGCCCGGCCACGACCAGAGCGTCCGGGTGACCTGGCATGAGCTTGGTGTCGCAGCGGGCAGATAGATCGCGCCAGTATTCCACGGCCGGGCCGATTAGCCGGGCGTCGTCGAGGCTCCGGCCGGCCCGCAGCAGCAGCGGATGGCACCCGTCGGCCCACAGGACGTCCGGGGCCGCATCATGCAGGCTCGCCGTGTTCGACCGCAGGCTGACCGCCGTCCACGGAGCGGGTTCCTCGAAGGGCCAGGTCTCCAGCAGAGCGCTGGCGGCCGCACGAGCCGCGGGTTCCTGGACGTTGTTCGGCGCGGCTAGGCGGATGGCCGCCTGAAGCACCGAATTCACCAGGATGGTCGGAGGCGAGACGGCCCGGTTGACGCTGACGAGTCCGGCCCGCTCGATGGCCAGCAGTGCATCCCAGGCCGGCTTGGGGTCGACTACGGAAGAGAATGGGGTCACCGCGCCGCCCAGGTACGAGGCCACCGCCTGGGTGCTGAACAAGCTGCCGGGAATCCCGTGGCCGTCGAGCAGCGCGACGAGCACCAGCATAAGCCGGACCGACGCGCCGGGTAGCAGCGATTCGGCCTGCCCCAGAGACAGCGTCCAGGTGACCGCGGCCGCCGACGGCACGTCACCGGCCGCCATCCCGATCTGCTGCCGCCTGCGGGCGAAGTAGTCCCGGTAGTCGCGGCAGGCCAGAGTGGAGTTGGCCACCACCGAGGCGGCCTGAGCCAACGCGAGCGGCTCACGGCCGAGCGCCTCGATGAGGTCGATGGCCCCCTGGCGCTGGGCCGGGTTGACGCTGAGCCGCTCGGTCAGGCAGTTGAGCGCCTCGCGGACGCTATAAAACCCCACGGGCGTGACCTGAATCCCGCGCCGACGCGAAACCAGAGAGGACTGCGAGCTGGTGACCAGCACCCGGCCGGACGATCCTTCCGGCCAGAGCCCGTCCAGATCCGCTGGATTCTGCAGGTCGTCCAGGACGACGAGCCAGCGCTGATCAGTAGTACTCAGCCAGCTCACCAGGCGCGCCGCGACCGATTCGGCCGTTCCTGTCGGCGCGATGCCGAAGGCCAACTCAGACGCCTCGACATAGGCCGACAGCACGGATTCCCGGCTGGTCGCGGGGATCCACATCAGCGCGTCGATGGCGCCGGATCGCCACAGCGACTCGGCGATGATCACCGCGATCTGGGTCTTGCCGCAGGCGCCCAGCCAGTTCGACGGACCCTCGGCGAAGGCCGAGCCCGGCACCAGGGCCAGGGTCTTGCCCGGGACGAGCATCTCCACGATGCCACGCGCGGTATCGGGCCGGTCGGTGTAGCCCTCGGCCAGCGGAGGCGCCTCGCCCACCCGGAATCGCTGAGTCGCCTGCTCAGCCGGCATTCCACCTGAGGGCATCACTGCCCGCTACCCCCAACTGTTCATCCGGTATCGAAAACCTCCTCGGAATACTTCACCAATAACACAGGGAGGTTCAGACCCGGGGAGCCTTATCCGTATCGAGATCTTCACTAACACATCATTATGCACGTGCACGGAGGTTTCCATGGCCCTCTGACGGAGGTCGCGGCTAGGCACTACGGGGGTGAGCAAGGGCGCTACTGAGGGTAGGGACGAAGTGTTACGAAAGTAGGCCAATGAGGCTCATGTGAATTGGGGCTATTGAGGATCGGCCACCGACGCCAGCAGGGCGGAACGGGCCTGAGCCACGGCCGCCAGCATCGCGCCGCGCAGCACCGGCTCGCCCGGAACGCCGGTCGGCACCACGCGCGGACGGGACGGCCAGATGCTCGCCACCGCCGCGGCGACCCGGTTCGCCAGGGCGGTGCCCCCGGCCCGGCCCACCTCGCCGCCCAGCACCACGAGGCCCGGGTCCAGCACGACGCAGACGGACGCGACCCCGACCGCGACCCGGTGCGCGAGCTCGCCGAGGAACGCCTCGGCGGGATCGTTAGTGCCGCCCGAGCGGTCCGACGCCGACACGGCGGCGCGGACCGCCTCGGCCGGCGTCGCCGCCATGAACCCGTGCCCGGCCGCGAGCTCGCGCACCACGTTGCCGCCCGCCAGGGACTGGAAGCCGCCGCTGGCCGGGTGCCTGAGGTCGGTGTGCAGCGGAGCGCCGTGCACCGGCAGGTAGCCGATCTCGCCCGCCGCCCCGGCGGTGCCCCGGTGCAGCCGCCCGTCCAGGATGGTGGCCAGGCCGAGGCCGACGCCCAGCCAGACCAGGACGAAATCGTCGGCGCCAGCGGCAGCGCCGTCGGCCCGTTCGGCCATCGCGGCCAGGTTCACGTCGTTCTCGATCACGACCGGCTTGTGCCAGGCGTCCTTGAGCGCGTCGAGCGCGCCCTCGTGCCAGGCGGGCAGGTTCACCGCCAGCCTCGGGTCACCGGTCCGCGGGTCGACCACGCCCGGGCTGCCGATCACCAGCGCGCTCAGCCTGGTGACCTCGATCCCGGCTCGGGTGCAGGCCTGTTCGACGGTGCCGCGGACCAGCTCGACCGGATCGTCGCCCCCGTTCGGATTGCCGCTCACCTCGGCCACCCGGCGGCCGGTAACGTCCGCCACCGCCGCGCTGACCAGGTCGGACTCGACGTACAGGCCGGCCACGTACGCGCTGGACGGGACGACCGAGTACAGCGCGGCGTTCGGGCCGCGGCCCCCCGCCTGCTCCCCCGCGATGGCCACCAGGCCGCGCTCCTCTAGCCTGGTCAGCATCTGCGACACGGTGACCTTGGACACCCCGGTG
>WNFX01006536.1_pt1 | contig 11090 bp, 9 predicted proteins | sample 5400111 | NCBI WGS metagenome assembly WNFX01 (sample SAMN13153363, study PRJNA577476) | soil metagenome | isolation source: 40 cm soil or saprolite under grassland replicate 1 | place: USA:California | collected 2016-06-15
TGCGAGCAGCCAGCGATTGCCATGAAGCTTCGTGCTGCGATAGGAAAAATCCGTGGCGACATAAACTTTCGACGCGCGCCGCGCGTTCGTCATTCGTTTGGCGATGACCGGTTGTTCGGCCAGGGTTTGAGCGAGAAAATCTTCCGCGCTCAATTTCGATTTGCGAAATGTGTCGCTATCAAGCACGACGCCGATGCTAGTTCGCTCCGTTGTGAGCGGAATAATCCAAAACCAGCGATCGATTCCGCGGATCAACGCTGTCAGTGTGCCGTCGATTCCTTCCGCGCGCGAAACGCCGTCGTAATGCGCGAAAATCGACAATTTCTGCAGATGATCATACGTCTTCTTAATTCCAAGTTTGGTGCCGAGGACCGAATTGCGTCCACTGGCGTCGACCAGGTAACGAGCACGAACGGCTTGAGAGGAGCCGTTCTGCTTGATGCCAAGATCGATATGTTCGTTCGAGAAGGTCACGGTTTCGACTGTCGCCTGTTCATGCACTTCAGCGCCGTTTTCTGCCGAATGATCGAGCAACAGTTTGTCGAAATCGGCGCGCGTCACTTGATAGGCATGCTCGGTTTGGGAGCGATACGCGTCCTTGAAATAAAATTTATTTCCTATCTCGGAGCAGGAGCCGAACATTTCGCCGCCAAACTTTTTCATGAACCCGGCCCGCAGAATTTTTTCATGCAGATCCATGCGCGTGAATGCCTTCATACTGAAAGGCAGGAGCGACTCGCCGATGTGGAAGCGCGGAAAATTCTCGCGCTCGAAAACAATCACACTGCGTCCAGCGCGTGCCAGCAGGGTTGCGGCGGTGCTGCCAGCCGGCCCTCCACCGATGATCGCGACGTCGTAGATGTCGATCTCCATCTAAAGTTTATTTTATCGGAGAATTGAATGATTTTCCAGCCACCGATTGACACAGATGAAACACAGGTAAGAAACGGAAATTGAGGGTTCAGGATTCAGGGTTCAGGAATCTGTGTTAATCTGTGTCCATCTGTGGCGAATGCTCCTTCTGAGAAATGAAATTGATCGATAAGTTTGTCAGCCGCGAATTGATCGTGAATGTGCTCTTTGCCATCGTGGTCCTGAGCCTTGTTCTGGTCGTGGGCAATATTTTTCGCAAGCTGCTCCCATTGCTCGTGAATCACGACGTGCCACTGGAATACTTGCTTAGCTTCATCGCTTATGTGCTGCCGTTCTCCCTTATCTTCACCATCCCGTGGGGATTGCTGACCGCGATCCTGCTCGTCTTCGGCCGGCTCTCGGCGGACAATGAATTGATCGCACTGCGCTCGAACGGCGTGAGTGTGACGCGCGTTTGCATTCCACTGGCCGCGATCGCGCTCGTCAGCACCGCAATCTGTCTTTGGCTCAACGTGCAAGTGGCCCCGGCCGCGCAGGAAAAATTACGGAGTACGATTTTCGATCTGGCGACGCGCGACCCGATGGCACTGTTCGGGAGCGACCAGGTGATCGATGAGTTTCCCGGCCGAAAAATTTACGTCGGCAAGAAAGAAGGAAACCAGCTCGAGAACATTACTGTTTTCGAACTAGGCCAAGGGTCGCTGCCGGTAAAAGTGACCTATGCGCACTCAGGCATGCTCGAGGCCGATCTGCCGAATAAGCGAATTTTGATGCACCTTTACCAGGCGCGTTTTCAACAGCGCGATGAAAAGGATCCATTGGACCTGCGGAAGATGCGCGATGGAATCAACATGACTGAAGGGACGTTGCCGATCAGTCTGGAAGAACTCTACGAAAAACAAAAAAAACGGCCGAGCCGTTCCGCTTTGTCGATCGAACAACTTCTCGATCAATTGAAGAGCGCCAGTACGCGAGAACGCAGCGCCAGCCGGACCGAAATCAACAAACGGTTTTCCTTTCCGTTTTCGTGCATGGCTTTTGCCCTGATCGGCGTGCCGCTGGGCGTGACCGCGCATCGGCGCGAAACTTCGATCGGCTTTGCCATGGGATTGATCGTCGCCGTCTCCTATTTTCTGTTTGTCATCATCGCCGACACGTTGCGTTCCAATCCGCATGTGCATCCAGAGTTGCTGGTTTGGTTTCCGAACGTGCTCTTTCTCCTGCTCGGCGCATTCCTCTTCCGGAGATTGAGCAAGCAATAGAGTTCTTAGGCGTTTGCTTTCCGATTGTTGCGCGGGAGGGCGACGCAGATTTTGCCGTCGCGCATTTCCACTTTGAACGTTTTCAAATCCAACTTGGCTGGTCCATGAGTGACTTTTCCAGTCCGGACATCGAAACAGGAGTTGTGCCAGGGGCATTGCACATTAAAGCCCTCAAAACTGCCTTCGGACAACGGGCCGAACCGATGTGTGCAAAATTCCTGGAAGCCGTAAAAGTGATTGTCGATCTTCGCGATCGCGACGACCTGATCCTCTAGCTCGACGCGTAATGTTTCTCGATCTTGCAGACGTTCCGCTTCGGGAACTGGAACGAAGACGACATCAAATTTTTCGCTCGAAGTGAAACCCGCCGTGGAGAGATGGAGCGTGTCTTCCGGTGTTGCCGTGCGGCGCTTGTGCCGCCCCACGCTAATGCCCTCGTCGTAAACGAGACGACCGCCGAGATAACCGGAAACGGAAAGAAGTGCGACGCCTGCCAGCGACAGAACCAGAGGCAGCAGCGGTATTTTGGACTCGGCGAGCATGGATGAGCGAACGCCCAAATTAATTCCGTAAAGTGCGACAACAATCAGATTCAAAGTCATGTGTGCGGTGGCGGTGCGTTTGGCGGGATGATCGCTCCGGATATCGGTGTAATCGACGAAACCGGGCACGGCTGCGATCAGCGCGGTGATCGTTCCGACAAGCATGGCGTAAAACGAATCGCGCACGAGATACGGCACCGACGGGAACGCGAGACTGGCCAGGTCGAGGATGAGGCTCAGGATAAACAGGCCGATCGGGAAATGGACCAGCATCGGATGCACTGGATGCCGCAACGGTTTGCCTTCGAGAAAATCTTTTAGCATCGATGTTTCCTATTCCGGCGGAACATTTGCGCCGCCGGCCTCGGCGATTTTACGCCACTTCTTTTTCGACATCCGCGCGACGCTGATGCCGTATTGATAAACCATCATGCCGCCGAGATAAGCCGAGCCGATCAGGAGCGCGATACCGATAGCCGAGAGCAGCAATGGGGCGCCAGCGACCTTTGCGTCCTGGCGAAACGTTTGCATGCGCAGGCCGAGATTGATCGCAAACAACAGGGTGACGGTAAGGTTGAGTCCCATGTGATACAATCCAATCTTCCACGCCGGTTTTTCTTTTTTGATGCCGGTCCAATCGACCAGACCGGTCGGCACGGCCAGGAGTGATGCAACCAGTCCGAAAATGATTGCGTAAAAAGAGAGCCGGACCATGGCATTGCCGCCAATCTCCCATTGCGAAAGCAGGTCGAAGATCAGCGCGCCGGGCCACATCGCCATCGGCACGTGCACTACGATCGGGTGCAAGGGATGCCCTAGCCATTTTCCCTTTAGAAAACCAAGCAGCCATTTCATAAGTTGGGGCGGAGTGCCCTTGTTAAAACATCGGGACTCGCCGCTGCTGCAGACTTAAGTAAAACCAGCATTGTAACTCCAGATTATTGTAACGATGAGCTGCCGTCAGTTTCCGCCTACCAAGCAAAATGGTTGCTAATCGGATGTTCTTCGCTACCTTGCGCGTTCCTTTATGGCCAAAACCGCCTGGATTAATCGTAACAAGCGCAAACGCGCGACGGCCAAGAAATATGCTGCCGTGCGGGCGGAGTTGAAGGCGAAAAAAGACTACGCCGGTCTGGCGCAACTGCCACGCGACGCCAGCCCGACGCGGGTGGTGAATCGTTGTGAAGTCACCGGACGCCGCCGCGCTTTCATTCGCCGGTTTAAAGTTTCGCGGCTGACTTTTCGCGAGCTCGCTTCTCAGGGGCTGATCCCTGGCGTGACGAAATCAAGCTGGTAGAATCTGGCGATGCGGGTTTCGGATGCAGGCATGCGTCCGCGCAATGAATTTTTTGTTGTTTCTATTTTTCGCAGCAACACCAATCGCTGACGCGATCCTGACCCATTGGGACTCGCCCGGAGTCGTGATTGGGAAACTGGCGGTGATCGCGGCCCTCGTCGCGCTTAACGGTTTCTTCGTCGCGTGCGAATTTGCCATCGTCAAAGTCCGCGCCAGCCAGCTCGACACTCTGGTGGAGGAGGGGAATTTGCGGGCGAGTTTCGCCAAATATGTCCGTGGGCATCTCGATGCTTATTTGTCGGCCACGCAGCTTGGCATCACCCTGGCGAGTTTGGCGCTGGGCTGGATCGGCGAACAATTTCTCGCGCACATGCTCGAGCCATTTTTCGCGCTCGTGCACATTTACTCGCACGCGTTTGTGACGTCGGTTTCGGTCGCGCTCGCCTTTGTCGGGATCACATTTTTGCACATTGTCTTTGGCGAACTGGGGCCAAAATACACGGCCATCGCCAATCCATTGCCGGTCGCCCTTCGCCTGGTCCGGCCGCTGGGCGCATTCTATGTCTTGTTCAAACCGGCCATCTGGCTCCTACACAAGTCTTCCAATTTTCTCCTGCAAACGCTGTTGCGCATTCAGCCAGTAGCCGGCACCGAACTGGCGCATAGCGAGGAAGAACTGCGCCTCATTCTCGATCAAAGCGAGAAATCCGAGGAGGTCTCACCGCTCGGCCGCGATTTGTTGACCAATGTCCTCGATCTGCGCCGCCGGGTTGTGCGCGACATCATGACGCCGCGCGGCGAAGTTGTTTCGCTCGATATCGAGGACAGCTTCGAGGAGAACGTAAAGAAAGCGCTCGCTTCCAAGCATACGCGTTTTCCCCTCGTGCGCGGGCATCTCGATAACACCCTCGGCCTTATTCATGTCAAGGAACTCGTGCCGATGATGCGCGATCCGCAGCCTGATCTGTTGCGAATCAAACGTGAGTTGATGCCGGTCCCGGAAATGATGTCGCTGGAAAAATTGCTGACGTTATTTTTGAGCAAGCACGCGCATTTGGCCATGGTGGTCGATGAATTCGGCGGCACCGTTGGAATGGTAACGCTGGAAAATGTGCTCGAAGAACTGGTCGGCGATATTCAGGACGAGTTTGACGCGGAGAAGGAAGAGTTCCGCAAGATCAATGAAAACGAATTCGCGGTGGATGGCGCACTCGGACTTTACGAATTAAGCGACCTTGCCAAGCTCGAGTTAGAGAGCGCGGACGTGAGCACGATCGGCGGTTACGTCACGCATCTGCTCGGTCATCTGCCGAAGCAAGGCGAGCAGGTCAAGATCGACAATTACCTCGTCACGGTTTCGCAAACCGATTCCCGCCGCGTGCGGCAATTGCATTTTCGAAAATTGGGCGATACTTCGACGTCTGTAGCCGAGCCAGCGACGAAACCCAACGTCGCGCTTTGATTTTTGTAGAGGCGCTTGTGCCAAGCGCCTTTGTTTTGGTTCGGCGTTTGACACAAACGGCGCTACAACTGGCCGAGATGGAAATCACCGTCCAAACCGAAATTACCTGTCCGCATTGCGGAGAGAGTTTTCCGTTGGAAGTGGACACTTCGCAGCCGGATCAATCCATTATTGAAGATTGCACGGTCTGTTGCCGGCCGATCAATTTGGCGATTCGCTGTCGCCCCGGCTCCGTTGTCGATCTTAACTGTAGCGGCGCTCGATGAGCGTCGCATTTGTTCGGCCGGCGATCACAGACCGCCACAACAAATTTTCCTGGCATGCTCATTCCCTACTGGCGCGCGGCCAATTTTTCACGAGGCTAAATGCTGATGCACGAAGAAATTTCCCGCGGCAACGGCTGGCGCCTTGAGAGAACGGCGCCGAGCCTGCCGGAATCGCACCGCACGATCCTGATCGCGCCGGGTGCAGGCTTTTGGCGAAAGCTTCTCGCCTTTTCGGGCCCGGGTTATCTCGTCGCGGTTGGCTATATGGACCCGGGAAACTGGGCGACTGATTTGGCGGGCGGCTCGGGTTTCGGCTACACCCTTCTCAGCGTCATTTTGCTTTCGAACTTGATGGCCATTCTGCTGCAAGCACTTTGCGCGCGGCTTGGCATTGCCACGCAGAGGGACCTTGCCCAGGCCTGTCACGATCATTATTCGCGCCCGATCGCATTAGCGCTCTGGGTGCTCTGCGAACTGGCCATTTGCGCCTGCGATCTGGCCGAAGTGATCGGTTCAGCCATTGCCTTGAATTTGCTTTTTAAGATTCCGCTCGTCATCGGCGTTTGCATTACCGCACTGGACGTTTTGGCCGTGCTCTATTTGCAAAATAAAGGCTTCCGCTACATCGAGGCACTGGTCGTTGGCCTGATCCTGACGATCGGAGGCTGTTTCCTCTTTGAGATTATTTTCTCAAATCCAGAATGGCGGGCCGTCTTGGACGGTTTTCTTCCCAGCTCCGACATCGTGCGCAACCGGGACATGCTTTACATCGCCATTGGCATCCTTGGCGCTACCGTCATGCCGCACAATCTTTACCTCCATTCCTCCGTTGTGCAGACGCGCAATTACGAACAAACGTCCGCTGGAAAAACTGAGGCGATCAAATTTGCCACCCTCGATTCTAGCGTGGCCCTCATGTTCGCGCTCTTTATTAATGCCGCAATTCTCATTGTCGCTGCCGCAACCTTTCATTCGCACGGCCAGCACGGTGCGGCCGAAATTCAAGATGCTTACAAACTTCTGTCGCCCATGCTCGGGGTGCCGATCGCGAGCGCACTTTTTGCCTTCGCGCTCCTCGCTTCGGGTCAAAACTCGACCCTCACCGGAACGCTTGCCGGCCAAATCGTGATGGAGGGATTTCTCAATATTCGGTTACGTCCCTGGCTGCGCCGTTTGATCACGCGGCTGGTCGCAATCGTGCCCGCCGTTCTCACCGCCGCGTTTTTCGGGACGAGCGGCACGGCGAAACTGCTTCTGCTCAGTCAAGTCATCCTCAGCCTGCAGCTGTCCTTTGCAGTTGTCCCGCTCATCCTATTCACGAGCGATCGTCGCAAAATGGGCGAGTTTGTCTCGCCACGCTGGCTGCAAACACTGGCCTGGATTACGGCGGCTGCGATTATTTTGGTAAACGGAAAGTACCTGTGCGATTGGGCCGGAATCAGCGCCTGGGTCGGACGCTCCCTCTGATTATGTATCACAAAATTCTCGTCGCTCTCGAAAACAGTCGCGCGGATGAAACGCTTCTGCCGCACATCGGCGAGCTGGCGAAATTACACGGCTCGGAATTGCTCCTCGTACATGTGGCGGACGGTTACGTCGCCCGCAATTATGAGCAACTCAATCTGGCTGAGTCGCAAGAAATGAAAGAGGACCGCGCCTATCTCGAAAGCTCCGCCGAGACATTGCGCCGTCGCGGTTTGACCGTTAATACTTTTCTCGCGCTCGGGGACCCGGCCGAAGGAATCTTGAAAGCGGCGGAAGATCGACAATGCGATTTGATCGCGATGACCGCGCACGGACACCGGCTTCTCGGCGACCTTCTTCATGGCAGCACGATCAATGAAGTGCGGCATAAAGCACAGGTGCCAGTGCTTCTCGTTCGCGCCGGAAAGTAAAACTGCGTGCGATTCCCTCACGACGCGTTTAGAAAGACGGCGTGAAAGTGGTTCTTCTGACCAACGAATATCCGCCGCACATTTACGGCGGCGCGGGCGTGCATGTGGATCATTTATCACGCGAACTCGCCAAAACAATCGAGGTCGATGTCCGCTGCTTCGGCGACCAACGTTTCAAAAAAAGAAAGCTCAAAGTCACAGGCTTCGGCCTTGATACGAGTGAGTTCACCTGTCCGGCGCCGTTGCAATCGGTTTTTGGTGCGGTCCGGCGCTGCATCGATTTCAATACAACCAACGTCGATGCTGATCTTGTCCATTGCCACACTTGGTACAGCCATTTTGGCGGGATTCTCGCGAAATTGAATTACGGGATTCCGCTCGTCGTTACGACGCATTCACTCGAGCCGATGCGGCCGTGGAAACGCGAACAGCTCGCCGGCGGCTATGATTTTTCGCTTTGGATTGAAAAGACGGCGCTGGAAATGGCCGACGCGATCATTGCCGTTTCAACTGAAACCAAGATCGACATCGAGCGCTTGTTCGATGTCGATCCAGCGCGCGTGCACGTCATTCATAACGGCGTCGACCTCGATCAATACCGCAAAGTTAATTCAACCGCCGCGCTCAAGCGGCATGGGATCGCTCCAGGCAAACCCTACTTGCTCTTTGTTGGCCGGATCACCCGGCAAAAGGGAATCGTCCATCTCGTGCGCGCCATCCAATTCATGGACCGCGATTTTCAAATTGTACTTTGCGCTGGCGCGCCGGACACGCCCGAGATCGCAGCGGAAATGCAGGAGGCGGTCGCGAAAGCCAAAACAAATCGACCGGACATCATCTGGGTCGAAGAGATGGTCGACCGGAAAACGGTGATCCAACTTTACTCGCACGCCGCGGTCTTTTGTTGCCCGTCGATTTACGAACCTTTCGGCATCATCAATCTCGAAGCGATGGCATGCGAGACTGCGGTCGTGGCGAGCGCAGTTGGGGGGATCAAGGAAGTAGTTGTCGATGGAAAAACCGGCCTTCTCGTTCCCCTCGAGCAAATGAAGGAAAGTCCCTTCGAAGCGACCAATCCGGAAAAGTTCGCGCGCGATCTGGCTGCGCGCGTCAATCACCTGATGAAAGATCGACATCTGCGCGAAAAATTCGGCCACGCCGGAAGAAAGCGCGCCGAAGAAAAATTCAGCTGGGGCGCGATCGCTGAAAAAACGACAGCCTTATATAAAACTCTTCTTTAGCGGGCTCGAAAGCTTTCGAGGTCGCATTCATGCGGCGGTCGTATAGTTAGATGCACCATGTTTGTCGATCGAATCAAAGTTTTTGCACAAGCCGGCAACGGCGGACGCGGCTGCGTCAGTTTTCGACGCGAGAAATTTGTGCCCAAGGGTGGACCGGACGGTGGCGATGGCGGCCGCGGTGGCGACGTGATGCTGCTGGCGGATCGACATGTGGATAATCTCTCGCATCTTTTTTATGAGCCGATCATCAAGGCGAAGAAGGGCGGGCACGGGCAGGGGAAGAAGATGCACGGGCGCTCCGCCCCGGCGAAAGTGGTGAAGGTACCGGTGGGAACGATCGTGTGGAAGGCTGAGGGAGGAGGGATGAAGGATGAAACGCAGACTGAAAACAAACTTTCATCCCTCATCCTTCATCCTTCATCCTTTCAGCCGCTTGTCGATCTCAGCCGGGATTGCCAGGATTTTTTGCTCTGCCGCGGCGGTGCAGGCGGCAAAGGCAACGTCCACTTCAAGAGCTCGCGCAATCGCGCCCCGCGTGAGTACACCGAAGGTGAAGAAGGCGAGCAGGGAGATTTCGTGTTTGAGCTACGGACGATCGCCGATGCGGGATTGGTCGGTTACCCGAATGCGGGCAAATCGACTTTATTGCGCAAAATGTCGGCGGCGCGTCCCAAAGTAGCGCCGTACCCGTTCACGACGCTGCACCCGATTATCGGTGTGGTCGCACTTCCCGAGTATGGCCGGGCGACGATCGCGGATATTCCTGGTTTGACCGAAGGCGCGCATCGGGGGCTTGGGCTTGGGCATGAATTTTTGCGGCACATTACGCGTTGTCCCATTTTGCTTTTTGTGGTCGATGTTGCTGGAAGTGAAGGCCGCGACCCGATCGAAGACTTGCGAAGTCTCCGGCGCGAAATCGATCTTTACGATCCGTTGTTGTCGGAACGACCCTGGTGCATCGTTGCCAACAAAATGGATTTGTCGGGAGCGAAGCAAAATCTTGAAGCATTACGCAACTACTTTCCCTCGATCGAGGTCGTAGCTATCTCCGCGAAAACGGGAGAGGGCCTGGATGAGCTGAAAGCGATGTTGGAAAACAGGGTGGAATTTGCGTGAGAAAGGCTCGAACTGCTAATTGTTGAAAAAAGCGCTAATGGGCATCTGATCAATTTCTTCGGTGCGTTATATTTACGTGGAGCCGGTTATTCACACCAATTAACAACTAGACAGGAAACATCACCTCGCCCATACTCAACACCCTTTCCATGGCTAAGCACGTTGTCGCCAGCTATTGCACGTCCTTCCTCAAGCCGGAGATGTTGCACATTTACCGGCAGGTAAAGGCGCTGCACGGCTTCAGGACGTTTGTCATAACCAAGGAGGTGCAAAACGCGGATTCTTTCCCGTTTCGCGATATCGAAATCATTCCGCAATCGCGGATGAACCTTTTGCGCCACGGCTGGCTCAAGTTTGTGAAACGCGAGCCGCCGATTGTTTATCGGGGCGAATATCAGGTGCTGGCGTCATTGCTGGAAAAACGTGGGGCGGATCTCATGCACATCTACTTTGGACACACCGGCGTGCATCTGTTGCCGTTTATCGAGCAATGGGACAAGCCGTGCGTGGTTTCTTTCCATGGCGCCGACGTCGCGATCAAGGAAGACATCGCCGATTATCCGGTAAAGTTGCGCCACTTGTTTAATCTTGTCTCACTGGTCCTGGCGCGTTCGCAATCGCTCGCCAACCGATTGGTCCAATTCGGTTGCCCGCCTGAAAAGCTGCGGATCAATCGAACCGGCATACCCCTGGATGAGTTTCCATTTGTCGACCGCCACGTCCCGCCAGATGGACGCTGGAAAGTAATGCAGGCGTGCCGTTTAATTCCGAAAAAAGGCGTGGCCACCAGCTTGCGTGCTTTCGCAATTTTCAAAAGGGACAATCCGCACGCCGAATTCTTCATCGCTGGAAAAGGCCCGCTCCAACGAGAACTGGAGATGCTCGCCGCCGGCCTCGGTATTCTAAAGGATGTGCATTTTGTCGGTTTCCTTCCGGAACGAAAGTTGATGGAGCTCTACGCGAACTCACACATGTTCCTTCATCCAAGCGAAACACCACCGGATGAGAATCAGGAGGGAATACCGAACTCTGTGCTGGAGGCGATGGCCACCGGTCTTGTCGTCGCCGCGACACGGCATGGTGGGATTCCAGAGGCCATCCAGCATGGCCGCACCGGCTGGCTGGTCCCGGAGGAA
>WNFX01006537.1_pt1 | contig 11089 bp, 11 predicted proteins | sample 5400111 | NCBI WGS metagenome assembly WNFX01 (sample SAMN13153363, study PRJNA577476) | soil metagenome | isolation source: 40 cm soil or saprolite under grassland replicate 1 | place: USA:California | collected 2016-06-15
TCTCCCATTTTCTGTCTGTTTTTGCTCTTCATCCCTCTGTTTTTGCTCTCTCTTGCTGATTCATTCTTCTGTTCTTCATCGCCTTCGCTCATCCAACCAGAATAAGCTCTTCAATTTCTCGTTGCGCACTTCGTGGGCAAGGGAGCCTCAGTCGGGCATGCGAAACTATGGGCAAGAGAAAAAACGCTAGAGTTGCAGATCTCTGGTTTCTGCAACCAACACATCCTCATGTGAGGAAAGGATAGATTATGTTAGGAACACATCTCCACCAGTCGAAAGCGACCGCACGGGATCCCGTGTGCGGGATGATGATTGATCCCGATCTGGCTTTCGCGACTCGTAGGCCTGGTGAAGAGACACTGTACTTCTGCTCCCAGAACTGCGTCCAGCAGTTCGATCGTGAGCATGCCGTCTCGGCAACAACAGGCGTTTCCGAAGCCGGCAGACTTCGCTGGATTGACCTCCCCATCGCGGGCAAACACGATCGCCAGGGGGGACTCTATCTTGAAGAACATCTCAAGGGCCTTTCGGGTGTACAGAGTGTCACCGCGAATATGACCTCGAACATGGTGCACATCGACTTTGACCCGGCACAAACGCAGGTCAAGACTCTCGTTGATCGGATACACGCTGCTGGCTACACCGTCGGGGTCTCGTCCCTGCAACTCGATATCCAGGGGATGCACTGCGGTTCCTGTGTCGTAGCAATTGAAAACGCTCTTGAGCACACTCCAGGAGTGCTGGATGCCACTGTCAATCTGGCTACCCAGCAAGCCTCTCTTGAATACCTGCCCGGACGGATTGACCGGCGTGGAGTCGTGCATGCGATTGAAGCAGCTGGCTACCAGGTACGAACAGCATCTCCCCAGGCTCCCCCGGAAACGACCGTGAATCGAACTGAGCAGGAACAGGCGCGTGAATACGGAACCCTGCTGCGCAAATTCTGGTTCGCCGCCATCATTTCACTCCCGGTGATCGTCTTTTCCTATCCGCAGTTCTTCCCAGGATTGCGCGACTGGCTGACTCCTGGCAGTGATGCGCGCCGTCTGGTCTGGGGCGTGCTCGGTCTCTTGACTCTCCCGGTCCTGTTCTGGGCGGGAAGCCATTTCTACACCGGAATGTGGCAGGCGCTCAAACACCGCCAGGCCAATATGCACACCCTGATCTCCATTGGCGTCTCTGCCGCCTGGCTCTATTCCACCGTGGCGGTAGTCGCCCCGCAGGTCTTCCCCTCGATGCAACTGGCCGAAGCGTTCTACGATGTCACCGCCGTCGTTGTTGCCCTGGTCAATCTGGGATTGGCCCTCGAACTACGAGCACGCGGACGCACCAGCGAAGCTATCAAGAAATTGATCGGCTTGCAAGCCAAAACGGCGCGCGTGGTACGCGATGGGACTGAAGTCGACATCCCCGTCGAGGAAGTCGTCACCGGCGAGGTCATCATTGTCCGTCCTGGAGAAAAGATCCCGGTCGATGGGGTAGTCCTGGAAGGGAACTCGTCGGTTGATGAGAGCATGATTACAGGAGAGTCCATTCCCATAGAGAAACATGCAGACGATGAAGTGATTGGCGCCACGATGAACCAGACGGGCAGCTTCCGTTTTCGCGCCACAAAGGTGGGTAAAGACACCGCGCTGGCCCAGATTATCCGCCTGGTGCAGGATGCCCAGGGATCGAAAGCCCCGATCCAGCGGGTTGTTGACCAGGTCTCGCACTACTTTGTGCCCACGGTCATGATCCTGGCCGTTGCCGCTGCGGTCACCTGGTTCATCTTTGGACCACAGCCTGCCCTCGTCTATGCGCTCATCGTCTTCGTGACGACATTGATCATCGCCTGCCCCTGCGCCCTGGGATTGGCAACCCCGACCAGCCTGACCGTCGGCATCGGCAAGGCGGCGGAACAGGGCATTCTGATCCGCTCTGGCGACGCCTTGCAGACGACTCAACGCTTACAGGTGGTGGTTCTGGATAAGACAGGCACGATCACCAAAGGCAAACCCGAATTGACCAACGTCGTGGCGGAGATCGGCTTTGAGGAAGAGGAGATCCTGAGGCTAGCTGCGGCGATAGAGCGCAACTCGGAACACCCGCTGGCTACTGCGATGGTCGAGGGGGCGAAAGCGCAAGGGATGACGCTTCCCACCGTGGCTCAATTCAGGGCCATTCCAGGTCATGGGGTCGAGGCGGAGGTCGAAGGACGACAGATAGTGCTGGGCAATGCGAAGTTGATGGCAGATCGCAAGGTCGTGCTGGGGCGATTGACAGGCGAGAGCCAGCACCTGGCCGATGATGGCAAGACGCCGATGTACATCGCCATTGATGGAAAGGCGGCTGGCATTGTCGCGGTCGCTGATACCGTCAAAGAGGAGTCGATCGCCGCCATCGCGTCGCTCAAACATCTGGGCGTACAGGTCGCGATGCTCACAGGTGATAACCGGCGCACGGCAGAGGCGATTGGACGACAGGTGGGTGTGGATCGCGTGCTGGCCGAAGTGCTCCCACAGGACAAAGCACACGAGATCCAGAAACTGCAACTGGAAGGAAAGCAGGTGGGGATGGTGGGTGACGGCATCAATGATGCGCCAGCCCTCACCCAGGCCAATGTCGGCTTTGCGATTGGAACCGGAACGGATGTGGCGATTGAGGCCGCCGATATCACGCTGATCAGTGGAAGCCTCAAGGGGGTGGTGACCGCCATCGCCATCTCGAAAGCCACTATGCGCAATGTGCGCCAGAACCTGTTTGGTGCTTTCATCTACAATGGCCTGGGCATCCCCATCGCGATGGGATTGCTCTATCCCTTCATCGGACTCCTGCTCAGTCCTTTGCTGGCTGCCGCGGCGATGGCCGCCAGTTCCGTCACCGTCGTCACTAACGCCAACCGCTTACGCCGCTGGCATCCAAAGGAGGGACAATTATGAGTCTCACAAATATTCTGGCGCTCCTTGTCGGAGGAGTGTTGATTGGAGCAATCGCCTGGTTCTTCTGGGGGCCGCGCAAGAGCGGACAACGTGCGACGGTGACATCGGGCGGCTATCAGGAGGCGATGGTGCTGGTCAAAGGCGGCTACACCCCTGATGTGATCGTGGTGCAGCATGGCAAACCCGTCCGACTCAATTTTCGTCGTGAGGAGACTGCCGCCTGCTCCGAGATGGTCGTCTTCGATGCCTTTGGCAAGAGCGCACAGCTCCCAACTGGGGAGCTCGTCCCGGTGGAGTTCTTACCGGAGAAACCCGGCGAGTACGACTTCTCCTGCCAGATGGGCATGTTCCGCGGCAAGGTGATTGTCGAATAAAAGAAATGGAGTAACAAAATGAAAATGCACGAACAATCGCGAAGGAGCGGGTGGTTTCAATCAAAACCAGTCACCTGGGTTTTGATCGCCTTCCTTCTCATCATTGGCTTCTTCCTGGCCACGGAACATACGGCCCACTTTTTGGGTATCCTGCCATTTGCCCTCTTTCTGCTCTGTCCATTGATGATGTTCTTCATGATGCGAGGTATGCACAATGATCATGAAGACCAGGCAGGACACAATGAGCCGCATCTACAAGATGGGCAGATTGTTGAGGCTGACACGCAGAAACAGGAGCAACCACCAGAGGGAGGACAGCTATGAACAACGACGTTCCGGCGTATGGCCTCTGGCCGCTAGTGATCATCAACGCGGGTGTGTTCATCATCTTCGCGTTCAGCTTCTCGCGTCCGCGTACGGCCCGCGATTGGCGTTCGTTTGGCGCATTTTCGGCCTTTCTGGTGGCGCTCTTTACCGAGATGTATGGTTTTCCCTTGACCATTTACCTGCTCTCGGGGTGGCTGGGGAGTGTGTTTCCAGGGATTCACCTGTTTTCGCACAACACGGGCCACCTGTGGGAAACACTGATGGGCTGGAAAGGCGATCCGCACCTCAATCCACTGCATATTCTCAGCGACATCCTGATCTTTGGCGGGTTTATCCTGTTAGCGGCTGCGTGGGATGTCCTTTACAAAGCGCAGCGTGAGCACCGCCTCGCTACAACAGGACCCTATGCCCACCTGCGCCACCCTCAGTATGTAGGTTTTATCACCATTATGATCGGATTCCTGGCCCAGTGGCCGACGCTACTGACCCTGATCATGTTTCCAATCCTAGTCACCATGTACGTCCGATTAGCACGCCGCGAAGAACGAGATGCACAGGCGGAATTTGGAGATGCCTATGTCCAGTATGCGATGAGCACACCCGCCTTCTTCCCGCGCCTGCGGAAGCGCGCACCCGTACACGCTTGAAGAGACTGGAAGAGGAGGCCGCGTAGACAAAAACAGATGACAAAGCAGTTGGAAGACACATTGCGCGCTGAATCTGGTCGCTATCGTTATACCAGGCTCAAAAAAGTCTGTAAAATCATTGTCGTCTCCTTTTGACATGGCAGATTACACGTGGTAATGCTCTAACCACCGGGAGTATTACGATCGATAGCAGATTCATCTGGAGTATCCAGAGGAGAAGCGATCCTTGGAGAAAGAAGAAAGACATCTGTGGGAACATCTTATAGTGGAAAGCGTGCACAGAGCTATAACGCACACTGGCACAAGTATACAGAAAGAACACTTTCAGAGACAGTATCACTGATAGATATCACGGCCTTGCAGAGCATCATCGAGCAACAGGGAAGACGGCCACGTGTCCTGGATGTGGCATGTGGAACAGGCATTTTACTGCACTCTCTGCTTCAGCAGATACCGGGGCTAGAGGCGTATGGAGTCGATGGCAGTGTAGATATGCTCGCCCAGGCTCACAAGCTGCTGGATGAGTACCCATCTGTGCAATTACAGCAGGCTGTAATCGGTTCGGGAGAGAGAGCAAATCTTCCCTATCTTTCTCACACATTTGATCTGATTACCTATACAAATGCACTCCACGACACTCCCCAGCCGGATATGACATTGATGGGACTGGGGCAATTACTTGCTCCGGGAGGACAACTGCTAGTAGAAGATTATGCACGACGCGATTCCCCTTTCCCATGGCCAGTGTTTGAGTGGTTGATACGACGGGCAGAGAAAGACTATGTGCGCGCATATACGTTCTCAGAAGTGCAGTCGCTCTGTACAAGAGCAGGATTCCATATGATTTATGGAAGGACATTCGTCGTCAACTGGCTCTGGCACGGTTGGGTACTCCGTCTGGGAAGCAATACTTCTGGGTGAATCTGTGCATGCCTGATGCCGGAAAAAATGCTGACCTACGCCAACCATGTCGGATTATATGCCGAAGAGATCGGGCCAACCGACGAAGTGCTGGGCAGCTATCCGCAGGCATTTACCCGCCTGCTACTTATTACTGCCTGCAATACGATTGATTAGGCGCTCAACAGATATTCATAGCGTCTGCAACCGATGTAGAGCATGAGATCGTGGAGACTCAGAGTCCTCTCAGAGAGAACTCAGTCTGGCATCAGTTATGCACTGTATGCTAGTAATGAACACATAAGAGGATAATCTCTACTTTTTTAAATGATAGAAGGGAGTTCACGATGATAGCACTGTCATTCATGAATCTTGCAGCAATTGTGCTGGCCGTATCGTTCTTCACCTGGAAGATCGTTACCAAGCAAAAAAAGCTCGGGGCCGCACTGGTCTACGCAGTGCCGGCGAGAAAGTAGCTCTGGCCAGACAACGCATTTTCTACATCTAAAAGAAGTGACGACGCTGGCGACCGATCCGGTCTGTAAGATGAAGGTCGAGCGTGAGAAAGCCGTGACGATGGAATGGGAGGGACAATCCTTCTACTTCTGTTCGCAGGGGTGTCGCAACGAGTTTGCAGAAGATCCTCAGCAGTTCCCGGAAGCAGCTCACTCATAAAACAACGCTGTCAATGAACAAACTACCAAGCGGATAAAGAGATGAAGAAAGCGACCTGGATGTGGGTGTGACAAAGAGGATGAAGGGCCGCTTTACTCATCCTTTCTTCTCGCAGCAAACCAACGCCGCGTAATTTAGGTAACGTCTAACTTCGATCGCACCATTGACACAATCGAGGACCGTTTTATCCCACGGTGATCATGCCATCTGTGTTGACATGGATGGTTACTTTTGGAAGCGGTCTGGGCGCTGGTCCTTGTAAGACAGCCCCGCCCTGCGCAGGATCAAAGATGGCCCCATGAGCGGGACACACCAGGAGTTGTGTTGCAGGATCGTAGTTGACATAGACACCAACATGGGTACAGGCTCTTTCGTACGCCACAAAATTTCCATTGGCCAGGTGGATAAGTATACTCGCCTTCCCATCAGCCGGATTCACAAAATCCATGGCCGTATTCTTTGCTAGATTTGTGGAGCCGATCATTGTTCCCATGTTTCCAGCCGGCATGGTCTGTTGCATCCTGGTAGTAGAAGCAGCGCCATTTGTCCCTGGCTGCATCTGTTGACTGGAGGTATTGCTTGCCATACTCTGGCGCAAATTTGCTACAATCACGGTCCCTGCGGTAGTTACTCCAGCACCGGCCAGTAGTGCAATGACTCTGCGCCGACTGATACGATCATTTCCACGTGTCTGGCGTTTTGCAGGAAGACGAGCGCGCTGATGAGAGGCTGGTCGCAGTTCAGTAGGACCGGCATTCCACCCAGTGGAATCGGCACGACGTAAAGGTAACGGCCCTTGAGGAGACGGTGTCCGCCAATCATACGGTGCGCTTGCCTGGTTTCTCTCAACTGCTGCAGGTCCTGACACTGGTGCAGGTAAAGGTACTGATGGGAGAGGTTCCTGTGAGGTTGGCACAAGCGTCGGAGGTGCTTTCTCGACGGCGGCAAGTTTACTGGTCACGATGGGTGGGAGAAGCTGCCAATTTTCAATCGCTTGCCCTTCCGCTGGCGTCTCCTGGAACTCAGCCTGCCGTCCACGCGAAAACGCTTCGATGGCATGAATAGCATGTTTTGGAGTATTCCCTGGCAAGGCGGCGGATACCTGCGCAAATGCTTCGGCGAGTTCACTTACGTGCTGAAAACGACGTGCGGGATCGCGGTCAAGCGCCTGGTTGACAACGGCGGCGAGAGCCAGAGGAATATCAGGGCAGAGTGTACGTAACGATGGTACTCGTTGCTGTACGTGCTGCCTGGCAATCTCAAGGGGTTCTTTCCCGTAAATGGGGGTTTGCCAGTCAGCATCTCAAAGAGAATCGTTCCCAGAGAATAAATATCTGAACGCGCATCTTCCAACTGCCCCTGTACCACCTCGGGAGCAACATATTCTGCGGACGTCAGGAGTGTGCCAACGATACTCAACAGGTGTCCATACGATCTTTCGTCTGCCCCGATACCACGCATTTGCAGGATCGTTTTGAGGCCAAAACCTGCTACAAGCATCTGGCTCTGGTTGCTCAATACAATATTTGAGGGCTTTAACGTCCCATGAACAAGACCCCCTTCATGAGCGTATGCCAGCCCTGCCACAACCTGCTGCAACACATCGAGAACCTCTACATGGTGCAGCCGTCCGCGATGTTTCAAGAGATCGGCGAGTGAGCCACCGGCCATATAGGGAGTGACCAGATAAGGATCCCCCAGGTACTCTCCATACTCATAAACAGGCAAGATACGCGGATGCCGAAGAGCAATGAGTCTGGCCGCCTCTTTCCGAAAACGTTGGTGAAAACGCTGATGGCTCTCGGGCGGGAACTGTTCTGGGACAATAAAGGTTGTCAGCGCAACAGGATTCTTATGTGCGGGATGTCGGGCAAGAAAGACTGCATTGACGCGTCCACGCCCGAGCGACCGTTCTACCCGGTACATGCCTATGTTCTGTCCAACCAACTGATCAACCGATGCTCGTTGCATACAGACCTCTCTATCTCATCTACTACTCACTGTGTATGAGATGCACGTGTCAGGAATGAAACGCGACCCGGCACATACAATGTGTATATGTATCACGATATCCTGACGGTGTTTTAACAAACATCTCCATTCGTGTTACCGAGTATAATAGTACTATAGATGGTCGTAGGAGCTGCCAGATATGGTTATAACGTAGTAAGAAGGTACTGAGTGTTGTAAAGACTCACAGTGAGATTTCCTCACTTCACACCGTAGCTATCTACGGTATAAACTCTTTCCACCTTTGTGTTTCCACAAAAAAATAACAATATAGCGATAAAGGTAAAAAGATGTATAAAAAGAAGTAAATTATTTAATATGTATATGACTATTTGATCATCATTTTGATATCGTAGTATACTGATAGTAGGTATTGATGCTAAAGATGTGCAAGTTAAGAGGAGTGAGTGTAACGTACCATTTTCTGTTGCAAGTGCTCGTACCCCCTGGCTCAGAGAAGCGCCTTTCACTCCATTTGCATAGCTATGGCAGAGTGCTGAAGAAAAAAGTTTCTCTATTACCAAAGAAGAAAGGATACTCAAGATGAACCTTGATATTGTACGTGTCTGGAAAAACGAAATAGATCGCTCGGAGCTCAGCAGAGAACAACTCGCTCTACTGCCAGAGAATCCCGTTGGTGAGTTTGAACTCACCAACGCTGATCTGGAAATGGTCCAGGGGGGACAGACACCTGTGACCTGTGTTGCTGCGGGCTGTTATGCTGGAAACAATTCCTGGTACTCCGGAAACAGTGGCAACTATAACTATGGAGGGGGCACAGTGGTCAACGTTGTTATGGTGACCGCTCCAGTACTGGCTAACAGCAACTGCCCTTACACGAACTATTAAACACTCCAGGAGTGGTGTTAAAGAGAACATTTCCTTGTTTCCCATTCTACCTCAAATGTAAACGGCTACAGGTGGAATGTCAAGGGAGGCTATCCCCTGGCATTCCATCCTGTAGCTGCTTCTTATTGGCGCTTAACTTGAACTCTGAATAGGACTCATCTCACCAGACGAGGCGGGGTAGCAAAGACTTCCTCTGCCTCGGAGTTTGCTTTATCACAAGATAGTTTCAGCTCTGATGATGGAGTACGATCCGGTGTAAGTCATTCGCTGATCAATCTCTCAAAAGTGCTTCCCGAGCAGTGCAAGGGGAGTGCATCCTCTCAATGCCAGGATGATGAGAAGGTTCCCTCCTTGTACGAGCAGAGATGCAACGAATGCCGACAAGCTCATACCCAGATTCACCACGCCTACGCTCTGGTTGTCTACCATTGAATCATCAAAGGCGAGTAATCGTTCGATCCGACGATGAAGTGCACCTCCCACTTCAATAAGAGGCTGGGCGAGACTCCATTTTGAAAGCCATGATCCCTCAACTGCATGCAACCACACTTTTGTCAGTGCGCTGGCGAGAGCAAGAGGTCGCTGCGTGACTCCGACAGCCACTTCATCGCACACCAGTTCTTTTTCCTGCTGAAGCTGCTGGTAGACAGCTCTACTGGCCGGCATGTAGAAAAAAGCGTCACGAAGGAGCGTTGCTAGAAAGATGACCAGGTAATCCCGCCGCGCCACATGCTCAAGTTCGTGAGCCAACGCTGCTTCCAGTTCGCGCTGGTCAAGGTGCTTGAGCATCCAGGTTGAAAGCAGCACTGTCGGTCGAAAGATGCCAGAAGTCAGTGCAAGGGGGCGATCATACATGCAAATAAGCACATGAGGCGTTGTTGTCCGTAATCGTTGTGCCAGGATATGAACGGCTCTCTGAAGTGCCAGGCTGGCTGGTATTCCTCTTTGAGAAACGACGCGTCTCATAAGGAACAACCGAACAACTCCCAGGCAGAGCGCACCAAGAGCAATTCCTGTCATCACGAAAGGAAGAACAACCCCAAATATGACATCCCAGGGAGCGATACCAACGAGGAAAAAGCGTCTGCTAAAATGATGCAATCCTCCAACTCCTAGCCCAAGAGTGACTACTGGCATGGTCAGGACAAAGAACTGCACCATCCGCCGCTGTGACCAGTTACGAATATGACGGAGGATTCTGAGCAAAACAGAACCGCCAGAGAGCACGAGCAGAATACTTGAAGAGACGAGTACCGTGTGCACTACCTGTCTTCCTCCTCCTTCTGTCTCTGATTGATTTCTTCGAGCAAGCGACGTGCGTGTGCAGCAGCCTGGCGATCTGGCAATGCATTGATGGCTTGGAGGGTGGCGCCAGAGAAATCAACAAAGAGATCTTCAAGAATACGACCGACGAACTGCGAGACGAACTCTTGTTGAGTGCAACTTGGATAATAGATGTATGCCATATCTTTTTTCTCCACGCGAAGCAACTTCTTCTTTGCGAGCCGTGTCATCGTATTCATGATACTCGTATAGGCGAGCCGCCGCCGCTCGTAGAGGACTTCGAAGATATCACGAACGGTCGTCCCCTGATTCGGTGGGCGTGCCCAGATCAGCTCCATGATTTCGGCTTCCAGATCACCGAGAACCTTGCGAATGCCCGGACGGTCAGGCCGAAAGGTGCTAATATCCGGTTCAACGTCCATCTTTCAACTCCTCATTTTGCTCGGGACACTCTCTGTTCAGCAGGCTATCGCCATAAATCGGGCTCCCCATCTCTCTTGAGAAGCTTTGTTCGCTCATCCTGCTCCACAACCAGTCAAACATAGGTCTAGTGTATCATATATGGCCCCTCTGGCAAAGGTATTACTAGTGGTCATACTATTATAAGGCGTACTCCCTTGAGTCTTGCCCAGGAGATGCGGAAGATCCAATGAGACACCGCCGTTAATACAGCATGTCACATCGTCTCGAAGGTCACCGAACGAGCCATACGACGGCTGCGACGAGCACAAGGGTAGCCAGGGCCGCGGTGATCAGCCCACCCAGTCTCGTCTTGCGCGGCTCGGTGCGCAGACGCAGAAGACCTTGTCGCCCCAGGGTGTAGGCCGCCAGCGCCGCCACGAAGAAGGCACCGTTTGCTGGCCCGTGACCCAGGACCGCCACCAGCACTCCCAACCCCAGGCTCAAGGCGAGCAGCGACTCCAGCAGTTGTGTGGGGATACGGCGTGCTCCCACGCGTTGATCGGAGGACCACACTCCAAAGCTTGACGCCGTCGGCGGCCCTCCACAGCAGCCGGCGAAGAAGCATCCCACACGACCCACTGCCATGGCGACCAACAGACCTGGAGCCGTCACGTCGAGAAAGACTCCGATTGATATATGA